>Ga0187847_10001989_pt1 | contig 17183 bp, 9 predicted proteins | sample June2016WEW_4_10_FD_132458 | JGI IMG/M metagenome (GOLD analysis project Ga0187847, IMG submission 132458) | Peatland microbial communities from SPRUCE experiment site at the Marcell Experimental Forest, Minnesota, USA - June2016WEW_4_10 | ecosystem: Environmental > Terrestrial > Soil > Wetlands...
AGCGCCGCCGGACAGGCCTGCAGATACACGCTTGCCATTTGGAAAAAGCTGATCTGCTTCCTCGATCATCCCCAACTGGAACTCAGTAACAACGTGGCGGAGAATTCAATGCGACCGATCGCTCTTGGCCGAGGCAACTGGATCCATATCGGGAGCGAGCCCGCCGGATCGCGCGTAGCCGCTATCATCTCCGTGATCGAAAGCTGCCGACGCCTCAGAATCCCGGTGCGCGATTACCTCGCCGACATCCTGCCTGGGCTTGCGAACGCACCGCTTCAAAGCATCGCAGACCTTACTCCCGCAACCTGGGCCGCAAAAATGCCGACCATGCACTTGGTCTGACGCTTACCGTACATGAGCAAGGAGGCCAGATCCGGCAAGCCCACGCTCGATCGATCGGACGGGACGGTGCGGGCACCTCGACCATGCGCTCACAACCGCTGCAAGCGAACTTGGGCCGTACGAGGCAGATGATCTTGAAGCTCCCCGGGATGTACTCCAGTTGCTCGGTCACGTCTTCGACACCGGAGACGTTTTCCAGCGCAACCAGCTTAGTTTTACGTACCTTAGTTTTTGCTATTTAGACCAGTCGTCATTATAAGCCCGGCACCGAGTCTGAATCCCGATCCACCGCCTCAAGCCCCGAACTCGCACGACAACTCCATTCATTGTCTCAATTCGTTGGCATCTCGGTGAAGCGCATTCCATTTGGGAAAGATCCAATAGGCTTCTACAAGAACGATCGCAAGCACCACGCAAGAGCCCAGCACAATCCTTCTAAAGGAAGCCTCCAATATCACACCCGAGCAGAACATCAGTGCGCCAAAGCTGAAACGCAGGGAGATTGGAATGCGCGAGGCCCCTGCCGTTAGAGCCACTAGACAAGGCAATAGAACGAGGTTGACGACAACAAGCCACGTCGGTAGAAGGTGATCGATTGCCGCTTCCGCGCGATGTCCACGTTGCGTAGAGGAGAATACAAGCCACACGCAAAACAAAACAAACGCCAGACCGAATGCCACAAACGCCAGGGCCGTCCTGTTTTCCTTGGTGTTTTCCATAATGCTAGTTCCTTAGAAAACCATATCCGAGCATTCATACCCCGCATGAAACAGCTCAATATCTGTCACTGCCCAACCCGCAACACTTACGCCCCTAACAACTGCGCCAATCTTTCCTGCTAGGCGCGGGACAAGCACTTTCGAGAATCTCCCCCAGGCTGTGAAACGCCCATCCGTGAAGTGATAGTAGGCGCCGGCAAACCAGCTGCTGTTCCCTTCCAATGCGCTTGTCAGCCCTTCCTCCCCTGCCTTAGCCAGCCCGGCTCCGATCAATCCTTTGAAGGGGATAATGTGATTACCGATACAACTGTAGTATCCCTTGTTCCAAGCATCGACCTGGGATTCCTTGATGTTCTTCCAAGAAATGCCCGAGAAAAAGTAGTGGAGCCACATCACATCATCCGGGGACAAATGCAAATGTCCATCGGAGTCGACATACGTGCCGGTGTTCGGCCCAATCCCAGATATTCCGCCGCACGCCCCGAACTCGCACCCGCCAGTTGGCAGACCTATAGCCTGCCCGATGCTGTTGCCAAGCCCGCCGTAAGGCACGCCGAACTTGTCATCCCATGGATTGGCGTTTGGCCTCGGCTTTAGCGAACCGTGAAACGAAGAGCCGAACAACCCTGCTAACAAGTGGTCTTGAAGCCACGCGCCGCCGACTAATAAGAAGGCGCAAATAGCATCGGCTCCAGCATTCGCACCACCTTCTGCTATTGCTGCGCCACAGCCCCAACCACCAGGGTTTTCCCCGTTCGGGTCTGTTAAGTACATCGGTCTCCCATTAACATATGCATAGCGATTGAGGCTTTGCGGATCGGCCCAATTGTAACTTCCCGAATACGGATCGGGTGACTGCCAGCGGCTCTGCTGAATCGAGAACTGCCTAAATGTTGCATGATTGGTAGCCGTGGTTGGGTCCCACTGCATCCCAGCAAAACCAAACGGGTCCCCCGTTGTTCCTGAGAACTGTTCACCATAGGGTGCATAGTTCATTGGGTTGCTGAACAAGCCGGTGCTCGAAACACTCCCCCCCAGCGTTCCCAAGTTGTCAGTCACCCGATACGCAGGTAATGCTGTCTGCGTACCCCCCACCTCCGCAATCAGAGTGTCGCCCGAATAGATCAGGTCGGTATAAGCTCCGCCAGCGAGCATCGCGACCGGCATGCTGCCAAAATAGACTGTGTCAGTCACCATTGAGCCATACACTTCCACGCGATTCCCTAGTGCGTCGTATACATAGGTTTCTTGACCGCCTGCCACGGAGGATAGCATTCCGTTAGGGTCAAAGGCCAGCGCATGACCGTAGATGTCCGTATTCTGGTCGCCATCTGCATCGTAGGAATAGCCGATTATCTGGTTGTAGCTATTAAATGATTGCGAGAAACTGTAGCTGCCAGAGTCTGTCAGGTTGCCAAACGGATCGTATGTGTAGGCTTCGTTAAGACCATTAGGTGCCTGAGTACTGCCGGTCCAGGAAAGAGTCGTGGGAAATGAAATCGTAAAAGAAGGAGCTGAAAAGAAACTGGTATTCCAGTTAGTCGACACTTCGTTTATCGCATAGTCGCCTTCGGGCCCCGCGATTTTGCTTGTGAGCAGGACTGTGGAACCGGACGCCGTGGCGGTGACCAGAGGACTTAGGGTCGAGTTGCTATTGATCCCTGATGCAAGACTGGATGCCAACGTTGTCGTTGTAGAACCTTCGCTCCATCCTATGCCGGTAGAAACACCATTGATCGAGATCGTCTCTCCGCCTCCATCGTAGATATACTGTGGACATGGCGGCGCAGGCGATGTGCAAGGGTTAAATGTATGCTCTTGTTCTGAACCTGAAATCGTTAACGTGGCCGTAGCGTATCCTGTCGACTCAAAATCCTCAGCATTTGTGAGACGGTTCAAGGTATCGTAGCTGAATTGCCTCACGTTTCCAGTAATACCATCTGCTTCAAAAAGAAGATCTTGCGCAGTCTTGTCCCAAACGAACTGCTTTGACCACAAAGCTGTTCCGGAACTGTTTGAATACGCCATTTGGGTCACACTTTGCCTTGAGTTGTACGCAGCCGCGATGCCGACACCATTCCCCAAAGTTGATGCTGTGGGCTGTCCGGGCGGCGCGAATTTGGAAGTTGAGACATATGAGCTTCCAACTGGATTAGAACCAAATGCAGTGTAAGTGACTCCTGTTAGCCTCGCGGCTTCGTCGAACGATTGCCCCACCACACGGCCGTCAGGGTAAGTAAGAGAGATCAAATCCCCGGCAAGATCATATTTGGCGGAAACCGGTGTATTCCAACCTGGAATTTGCGGAATCCAATTTACTTGTTCCGTAAGGCGCCCCATAGAGTCATAATTGAAGGATGCCGCCGCGTTCACATCGTTGCTAGCATTCGACAAACGTCCTATCGTGTTTGTTCCATTCGGGTTACCTGAGTAATAATCATAGAAATAGTAATAGTTAATTGAACCGTTCGACGCAATCTCTCGCGTTACTCTATTCAAGCCGTCGTACTGGTAGCTCAGAACATTTCCTGCGTTGTCGGTGGTCGAAGTTGTGTTGCTATTCGCGTCATAGGCAATGCATCCGGTCCACTTGGTCCCGGATGTGGTTCCAGTGCATGTAAGCGATGCCGGAGACGCCAAGGATTGATTCTCCGGGATATTCTCGGCAATTTCTCTACCAAGGCTATCGTAGGCAAAGAGCCGCTTGCGATCTCCAGGAGAAGTGGACCCTGACGCTGCGCCCCATTGGTCGACCTCAATCAGATTGTTGAGAGCGTAATATGTATAGTCCGTCTCGTAGGCGAGTGCACCGCTCGCGTTCGGCTCTAGAACGCGAGCGAGTCGCTGAAACGCGTCGTAGGTGTACTGTCTGCTATGTCCAAGTTCGTCAGCGATGGTTTGCGTCGGCCCATTGTACGTGTAATTAGCACTGTTTCCGTCGGGGTCCAATTTCTCCGTAACCCGTCCAACCACGTCATAGTACTTACAAGTTGTTCCGTCAGTGCTAGATCCTGTACCCTGGAGATGCGCAGTTGTTACGCAGGACGGGCGTCCAGTGGCATCATACGTCGTTTCCGAGCTGATGTTTCCTTCGGGAGCAACTGCGAGTGTTTGATATGGCCTGCCGAACGTGTCCAAAAAGAATCTACTCGTTATATTAACCGATGCATTCAGTGCGACGGCCCTATCTGTTTCTGTCGCTGAAGGGTACAAATACGTTGTACTTCCACCGTCCGGATAGGAAATCGAATTCAACTTCCCTATGCTTGCGCCGGAACTAAAGTAGGCATAGACAGTCGCCTGGTTAGTGACCACCCCATTTGCATCTTCGCTTGTCAGGACAAGCCCCGAAGAACAGTCATAGGTCGATTGCGTCTGTAGGTGGCTGCCGTTCACGATTATCGGAAGCGTGACAGATGTTAGGTAAGCATCCGAACAACCGTAGGCATAGCTCGTTGTATTGTTGTTTCCATCGACATCTGTAAGTTTCATCCCGTTTCCGTCATAGGTCGACGACGTGTTGACAACTGCGGAACCAAGGCCTAGAGATACGCCTACGAGGTTGCCGTGACCGCCCGTATCGTACGTATAGGTGGCCTGCGTTGCCTGTATACCGCTTGAATCGAGAAGAGTCTGCTGGGTGACCAGGAGCGCCCCATTGACTGAATACCCGTACGCGTAATCCGTCTCTTTTGTGGGAGTAGTTGATGGACTTCCCGTATAGTAATCCCATTGTTGTAGCTTGGAAAGTCTGTTAAATTCGAGGTTGTTATATGTGTAGACGGTCTGCGACATCTGGCCCGTCTCCGCGAGTGTGGTTGTTGACGTGGATGCCTTGATATAGTTAGAACCGTTGCACAGTATATCCCACGGCTGGCATGTATTTGCGAAATTGTACACCGTGTTCGTGGTCAAGAACGGCGTGGACGCACCTGCCTTGAAATAATCCACCTCGGTGTTCCACGCCCCGTTATTGAGCGTGAGGTGATATGCAACGTCGTTGCCGTTCCCGTCTGTGACTGTCATCTTCTCCTGGCAACCAACTTCGTAAGGTTGTGCGCACTGGGTGACGACCTGAGGCGCAAACGAGTAGCTTCCATTTCCACCGTGATAGTTGTTAATCCACCGATTCTGATTCTGATATGAATCGAGATAGTTCTGGTACCCAAGAGTCACTGTTCCGCCTGCGGGTAGAACAACGCCTTCAACTTCCCCGTAGTTGCCAGAAGCGGTACCGGTGTCATAAGTGAATTGGTAGGATGTTCCATCCGGCAGGCCGACACTTGCGACGGCCGTCAGCGGCCCAGAATACTCGCTGACACCGGATTGGCCAAAAGCCGTATTTACATTGATTGTTTCGGTTGTCACCGTATATCTCTTGCGTGCCCCACCAATCGTCAGAACGTCATAGTAGGTCTGATTTCCACTTACGGTCTTCAAAACGGGCGTCCGACCGATGGTATCGACAAGATTCCCGTTGGCGTCCTGCGAAAACGAGTTTCCGTTTGTGTCGGCCATGTTTGGATAGACCTGGTTGCCATTGCCGTCGTAAATCATGGCGGTCGTATAGTTTGTGACGGTCATGTAGTAATTCTCGGCATCTTCCGAGTATGCGGAGCCTGTCGGTTGATTAGGAGCCGTCAGCCCATTCCAGTTGCAACTCGACTGATACATCTGCGTTGTGCCTACTGGGAAGACATGTGTAGTGCCCGATGGGTCAACCCAAAGGAAAGTATAGGTATAATAGCTAAACTTAACGGTTCCGTTGTTTGGGCAAGTGGCGGTCGTCGAATCTCCATAGGGAGTTAGAGTCCCAGTTTCATTTCCAGACAGGAAGCGCCAGCCAGCCTGTGAGTTAGGGACGTTTGTCGGCTGCCAACTATAGGACGACCCACTGGCGACGATCTGCCAAATGCGGCTGTCGTACACAAGTTGCTCCGAGAGCGGAAGGTTCCCACGCTGCTGAAGAGACGATAGTTGAATCTCGAAATGAACCTCGCCGTTGCTAACGTTTATGAATCCGTTCTCAATAGGTATTGTCGCACCCCACGAAGGGCTGCCTGTGGCGTAAAGATAATTCTGACCTTGCGCAAGGGAGCCAGCACAGAGCAATACAGTGCATAGTGTTGACAATGAGAACAGAAGACGCCGCATATCGAAGGCTCCTTAGAATGAGAATGTGCCGACCGGGGGATTCTGGTTGATTTGAACTTGGCTGAGTTGCAGGCTCCATTGCGCTTGGCCGTTAAGGGACTGCTGAATCGTAGCTGGCACAAGCAGGCTGCCAAATTTCTGATAATCGCTGTAGCTCGTTACGCGCAGGAGGGCCGCCCCCGAGACATTGCTGAACGCAAGGGAATCGACGCTATAGAGCAGTAGGTGCGTGTTCGGCTCAAAATAAAGGTCGGTCGCAACGGTCAAATCGCCCTTGGTGTAGGTGCCGGGAGCCAGTTGATACTCAACGGTAACTCGGTGCAGAGGTTGACCTGTGCCCATGTAGATCCCGTTATCAAGAAGAGAGACGAGCGATGAAGTGGCAGCGTCGAACCACACAATAGGGAAGGCAACAATCCCGCAGCGGGAAGTCGCAGCGAGGAGTGATCCCTGGTTACCAACTTCGTCCTGGAACCGTCCTGAAGAGCCTTGTACCCGGAAGCTACGAGTGCCACTGTTCATCACGATATCGAGGCGACTAAAATCTGCCCCTCGCAGGTCGAGCAAGGCTGAGTGGGTATCTCCTGTAGGAAACGTCAGTGTACCCGTCCCCTCGAGATCCTGCCATCCGGTCGCAGACACGGCTTCCAGGTGAGCTACGATTTCACTTAATGCTCCTGGCGCTTTGACGCCTATAATCCCCGTCGCAACGGGCGACGGAAAGCTCAGGTTTGCGGTCGATGACTGCGCCCCTTGGGCTCGTGCTGTCGTAGGAGTCAGAGCAAGGGCTGCTGTCATGGAGGCTAGTAGGATAGAAACTACTGCTGGTACTACGGTCGAGCAGCAGCGCCAATGGGACATTGACGGCATCTCAGTTCTCATGAGTTATAACGCTCCTGTTTGTTGTCTGGAACCGTACTCGGTATCCTCTTTACCGTCAAGAAAGGTCTGTGGAAAAACATGGAGTAGAAAAGGAAAGCAGCTATTTCAGGTATGTTTAACAATTAAGCACCTGTTAGGTTACTTCGCCTCACATTTGTGACAAGAATCACTTTTAAGGTAACCACCTGAGTTTATTAGATAGTTACCCAATGTTCATCGAGTATGTTCAGAGCACAAACGCCATTTAGTTATGAGAATGAGCTACTTGGATGCGCTCGCACATCTTCCCTCAAACACCTTCGGAGTGCAGTGAGCTATGCTTCTGAACTCGCAGTTCTTTGGGACAGAATTTTCTTCCTGATCAACGCCGTCTTGCGACGGAAATAAATTGAAAAAATTAAGAGCATAGTGTTCGGTGAACGGATGGACCCTACTTTTCGCAAATTTGATTTCCCTGAAGATTATTAACGATCACGCTCCGGCTGCCGAGGCTCTTACGTTATTCATGCTGACTTAGCAAGGGAATGCAACAGAAAGACTTGAGTCCGACAGTTCGGCAACGACGAATTCAATTCCGCCTCGCCTCATTCTCAGTATCGATGCTCACGTGGCCTGAATCCAGCGAGTCGGCTATAATCTGCGGAGAAGTTAGAGGTCCGACTTGTCCGAATGTCTACTTCGGCGATTTCGAGGTCGCACAGCCAGCAATTGCGTCGGCATCCAGCCGTCATAGTATATGTCGTCTTTGGATATCCGGTTCGAAGGCTCATCGCAATATGGGCCGCGCATCCCAGCCTAGCCGGACGATTTCCCATCACTGAAGGCCGATTGCTGGCTGCTATTCAATGGAAAGTCTGCCATCACAAAGCCCTAATGCTTTCGGTTGTCCTGCCAACTCTTCTCAGCTGGCTTGGAATGCCCAACTAATTGGGAGGCTTCACTCCCTCCCGTCCAGCTTTGAATCCAACCTTGGCCAAAGTGATCCAACTGTGCACTTTCTTTCGCGGGGACCCGATTACACCGTTCTTTTTCGAGATCATGAGGCAGATTTTATTCTGGCGAAGCGGAAATATGCCTCAGATACCGATTCGCAGAGCGGCGCCCGCACCGCGCACCAGAGAACGGATGCCGCTTCAATTGTCGATGTGCTCCGTATGCACCTCATAGGCGCAAGCACAGGCTCTGGGCTCTCGGGGCAGGATCGATTGCCCGGAATAGTGAACTACTTTTCCGGAAGCGATGCTGCGCTATGGCATACAGGAATCCCGACGTTTGCCAAGATGCAGTATTGCGGTGTGTATCCGGGTATTGACCTTGTCTACCATGGCAACCCAAGCAGGCTGGAATTTGATTTTCAAGTGGCTCCTGGAGCCTCTGCCTCGAGAATTCGGCTTCATTTCGCAGGAGCGAGACGCCTCGAACTGGATGGAAACGGCAATCTCATTGTTTTTGCCAGACACGGACGAATCGAATTCCATAAACCTCTGATCTACCAACTAGAATCCGATAATTCGCAGCGCATCGTTGAAGGCAGATTCCGAGTATTCACCAACGGCACACTTGGATTTGGCTCGGAGACTACGATCATACACGGCGACTGGTCATCGATCCGATTCTTGATTATTCAACCTATTTGGGAACTCTGAGCGGTGCGACGGCAATTGCTGTCGATTCGGCAGGAGAGGCATTTGTGGCAGGTTATACCGGACCCTATATGCCCACAACCACGGGTAGCCACCAACCGAGCTTCCCTTCCGCAGGAAAAAATGACAATACTCCAGTCGGAGGTTCCCTTTACATCGACACTGCGGCGTTTGTCGCCAAGTTCAACAGTACAGGTACCGCACTTCTTTATTGCACTTATCTCTCCGGTGCTGAAAATGATGCTGCCGACGCAATTGCAGTGGACGCATTGGGGAATGCATACGTTGCGGGCCAGACTGCTTCGGCGAACTTCCCCGTAACTCCAGGCGCGTTCCAAACGACGAATCTTGCCAAAGGTGGTGCAGGATTCATCACAGCTCTGAACAGCTCAGGTTCCGGTCTCATTTATTCGACCTTTCTGAGCGGTTCTACCGAAACTGTAATCAAAGGGCTCGCGTTGGACAGTTCGGACAACGTGTATGTTACAGGTGATACGGCAGATCTCGACTTTCCGGTGACTTCGGGAGCGTTCCAATCCACCAGTCCGGCGAATCCTATTGTTGGAGGAAAGGGCTTTGTGACCAAGCTGGCCGCTGGCGGTCAAAAGTTGCTGTATTCAACATTTCTCGGCGGCAGCAAGTGGGATGATCCGAATGGCATCGCTATCGACTCGACCGGAAACGCCTATATAACGGGCGGAACGCAATCCCCCGATTTCCCCACCACACCAGGCGCATTCCAGTCGGTTAACAAGGCCACGGTGTTCAACTTCCTGGGAGGAAGCTTTGTCACCAAGATGAACCCCACTGGAACGGCGCTTGTTTACTCAACCTATCTTGACGGAAGCGTCACGGACGTTGCAAACGCGATCGCCGTCGACGCGGAAGGCGACGCCTACGTTACGGGCTTCGCTACTTCTTCTGACTTCCCGACGACCCCAGGGGTCATCCAGCCCTCCTTGGGACTTAGTCCGGCTGAGTTGGGATCGGAAATGTCGAACGTGTTCATCACAAAGCTGAACTCCGCGGGCTCCGATCTGGTCTACTCAACGTTCTTAGGCGGCAGCCAAACACTGAATGCAGGTGCTTACGGAGATTCGGGGTTGAGCATTGCGGTTGATAGCGCCGGGAACGCGTACATCGCTGGCAGCACTGAAGACGTTGATTTTCCCCTTACTCCGGGAACCCTTCAATCGCAAAACATCACTCAACTGGTCTCGGGCGACCTAGCCGCGTTTGTGACAAAGATCAATCCCACTGCCTCTGAAATTCTCTACTCCACCTATTTGACCGGCAGCGGAGACCAGTCAGGCGACCCAGCCGGCGACAGTTGTGACTGCGCAACCGGCATCGCTCTCGACAGCGCCCAAAATGTTTATGTTGCCGGCCGCACAATTTCTACGGGCTTTCCAACGACTTTGGGGCGCTCCAGAATCAGAGCGGATTTAGTCCAACGAGCGGAGTCGCAGTTTTCGAAACCAAGCTCGATGCTGCAGAGATGCAGAAACTTCAATTGACAACAACGACGCTCACAGCCAGCCCAAATCCGCAAATGTATGGACAGCCGATCACGTTCACTGCCACTGTCAAAGGATCGTCTGGAAGCACGCCCACTGGAACCGTTGGGTTCTCATACCAAGGGCTTTTGGCGAACGGTACGCCCTATGCTTTCGGACCTTGGAACAATGTGGCCGTGAACGGAGTCGGCGTCGCGGAATTCACGACCAGTTCACTTCCATCTGGTTGGATCGGGGATGTACCTGGTTCAATCGGAGTTGTGGCCTATTATCTCGGGAATGCCAACAATTCGCCGAGCTACGGATCGATGGAAGAAACGATTAACCAGATTCCCACGACCACCACCATTACCGCAAATCCGTCCTCAGCACCTTATGGAACTCCCATAACCTTTACCGCAACGGTCGTAGAAACAGCTTCGGGCAAGCCTGCTCAAGGTTTGGTTTCGTTCGACATAAGCTCGACGACGTTCGCTTCTTCTGAGCTCAACAGCGCAGGACAGACGACCTGGATAAGTGGGGCACTCGGGAATGGAAGTGTCCTTCAGGTCGGATCTCAAACGCTGACTGCGAAGTTCAGCACAAAGGATGGAGCTGGGGACCAATGGAGCCATGGATCAGTCACTGTGAACATTACGGCTTTGGGCGCCACCGCAGTACCAACATTCTCGCCACCCGCCGGGACATACTCCACGACGCAGTCCGTGACGCTAAACAGCGCCACGAGTGGCGCGACTATTTATTACACCGCGGACGGCAGCACACCTACCGCAGGGAGTGAGGAATATGTAGCTGGGTTTCCGATCCAAGTTCGTGCCAGCGAGACAATTCAAGCCATCGCCGTTGCTCAGGGCGATTCGACGAGCCCCGTCGCTTCTGCTGCGTATGTAGTCAACTTGTCCGCACCAAGCTTCACGGTCAGCGGTACAGCGGTTACCGTTGCCCCCGGAACAACAGGAAATACCTCAACAATTACCGTGACGCCTTTTGGAGGGTGGACAGGCAACGTCGCTTTGACAGCCGTGATCACATCGAGCCCAGCGGGCGCGCTTGATTCTCCCACCGTGAGCTTCGGTTCAACCAGTCCAGTGAGTATTACCGGCACGTCAACGGAGACCGCCACCCTCACCATTTTCACTACGGCGGCAACTGGCGCAGCGTTTTTCAATCCAAATCACAACGGAGTTCCTTGGTACGCGACCAGTGGTATGGCGCTGGCCTGTGTGCTGCTCTTTGGCATACCGGCGTGTCGGCGTCGATGGCAGGCGATCGTTGGAATGGTGGCGCTCCTTGTGATACTGGCTGGCGGCGTGCTCGCCTGCGGTGGCGGAGGAAGTCGCGGGGGCAGCGGCGGTGGATCAGGTAACCCCGGCACTACGGTAGGAAGCTACACCATTTCTGTAACGGGCACATCTGGCACAACCACGGCCACGGGCACAATCGCTCTGACCGTGCAGTAGCCGTGTCTATCTAATGCCGCTCAAGGGCAATTTTGCAAGTTGGAGCGACACAGAGAATTCGGCTCGGCAAATTTGGAGTGCCCTGCTTGAATTGTGCCAGAGGGAAAGAGAAAAACTGGACAAGGAGAGCGTATGGGACGAGGAAAGAAATACCAGCCAGAACAGGTAGTGAACCTGCTTCGACAGATTGAAGTTGCAGTAGCAAACGGGGAGTCGACCGAGCATGCCTGTCGGGACGCGGGGATCGTGGAGCAGACATACTGCCGGTGGCGGAAGGAGTATGGCGGCTTGCAGGTAGACCAGGCGCGACGTCTGAAGGAGCTCGAACAGGAGAACGCCAAACTGAAGCGCTTGGTCAGCGAGTTGAGCCTGGAGAAGCTGGTGTTGAAGGATATCGCCTCGGGAAACTTCTAAGCCCTGAACGACGGCGCTGTGCAGTAAGCCACGCCTGTGAGCGTGGCATGAGTGAGCGTTGGGCGTGTCGTTTGGTGAACCAGCCACGCGGCACTCAGCGCTATCGGCCGACACAGCGGGAAGACGAAGATCGACTCACCCAGGCCATCATCGTCCTAGCCAAGCAGTACGGGCGTTATGGCTATCGCCGCATCACCGCGCTGCTCAAGCATGCAGGCTGGCAGGTGGGCAAGGATCGGGTGGAGAAGATCTGGCGTCGTGAAGGGCTGGACGCCAAGCTCGTCCGCCAGCGCCGAGACGCTAGGACAACCCTTCATTCGCTCCATCGCCATCTGTCTGAACGACAGGGCGTATTTGCCGACTCGCTTCTTTGCCACTCGCAGTTCCTTTTCCTGCTCAGGGTCACAAAGAATTCTGTCTCATTTCCTGGGGGCAGTCCACCTGTCCTGGCCGTCCCAGATTCTTATTTATCTGACACTTAGGACCGATGATGTCTGTGGCCAACCCCCTGGGTTTGCACCATGTGCTCTGTGTTCACGGATTGCGGTTCGAAAGGTAAGCGGGTTGGCCTGGACCACGAGCGTCCCTGGTTCTGTGAGAGCCGATTCCCGTCGAAGACCCAGAATAATTCAAACTGCACCACTACCGTTTTTGATTGAGATGCTTACCGCGGCATAAGTATATTTGACCGACAGTGGTTGTAGTATTTGGAGAATGGCTCAAGTGCGATCACCGACCCGAACTTCTGGCCGCCGGCGCTAAATGCGTCGGAAGAGATTCTCTTAATTATGTCGTTGCGGGCAGATGCCAGCGAGGAGGAAATAAGCAGGTAAGTGTTCTATGAACGGCAGCGTCGTCTCCAGCGGCCAGATTATCCGTCAGGATTAGGCGAGTCCCTTCAAATGAGGTTCTTTGTACAGCGATCTCCGCATTCAGAAAACCCGAGTATTGAGCAATAGCTCCCGGATTCTTTGGTGATGCCTGTCCCAGTTGCGCCCGATGGGCTCGAATGTCGATAGCCAACTCAAAACACCTCCTCAGTATGCGCTGAAGCAGGTCGCGGTCGATCAAGATTTCGGGCAGATGCTACCTCATTTTCATCGCCTAGTTGATCTTCCGGCGTCTTTCCCGGTCAGCTTCAGCCACGCTTCGGCCAACTGCTCTGCTGTTTTCGGTTGTTTGCTCTTCGTCATAGATTAGTGGGCGAATCGCTCGATCTTTTGCCATGGATCATTGCAACCGGTGGTATCCTAAGCGCGGAAATCCATCCCATCAAGGAATTCCGGCTATCCCAAGCCTTGGAGTACCTACTAGAAAGGTATACATATGTCCGCTTTCTTCCCAGCTTTGCGTCTGCGGGTTATGTTCATTGCAGGTTTCCTCGTTGTCATGGGTTCATCGGTCAGTCAAGTGGCACTGGCCCAATCCACCGCCCCCAATGAATGGACCTGGATGGGCGGAAGCAAAACGATCCCCACCACTGGCGGAGTCTACGGCACACTGGGAACGCCTGCCGCCGCGAATATCCCCGGAACTCGCGTAAGTGCTTCTGCTTGGACCGACGCCAATGGCAATCTCTGGCTCTTTGGCGGATTGGGCTCGGATGCCAGCGACCATTCCGGTCCACTCAACGACTGGTGGGAGTTCAATCCATCTATCAACCAATGGGTGTGGATGGGCGGAAGCAGCACCTTACTGTGTAATGGTTATGACGGTACCCCGATTTGTGGCGGAGGCCTCTCTGACGCTGCAAACTGGACCGACAGCAGCGGAAATCCATGGCTCTTCGGGGGCTTCGCTCTCGACACCACACCTGCACCATGCACATCTGATCTAGTTGTTTACGGTTATGTCAACGTGCTTTCGGAGTTAAATGCTTCTACGGAGGGATGGCCCGGGATAGGTGGAAGCGGCGGTTTTTGCCAACCAGGAGTCTACGGCACCTTGGGCACACCCGCTTCCGCGAACAACCCCGGAGGCCGCGGGGATGCTATGACCTGGAGAGACAGCAGCGGCAATCTCTGGCTCTTCGGCGGAGACGGTTACGATGCCAACGGCAAGCTGGGCTATCTGAACGACCTATGGGAGGTCAATCCCTCCACCAGAGAATGGACCTGGATGGGCGGAAGCAGCACATTAAAGCAAATGAACGCCGTCGGATACGGTCGGCCGGGAGTCTACGGCACGCAGGGAACGCCGACCGCCACGAACATCCCCGGAAGCCGCTCCAACGCTATGACCTGGACCGACAAGAGCGGTAACTTCTGGCTCTTCGGGGGCCAGGGTTTCGATGCCGACAGCAATTGGGACACTCTCGGCGACCTGTGGGAGTTCAGTCCCTCAAAGAACGAATGGACCTGGATGGGCGGAAAAAGCACGGTTCCCTGTCAGGTAGTTGGCTCGAATATAGACTGCCATCCCGAGTCCGGAGTCTACGGCACGCTGGCAACGCCTGCCGCCACGAACATGCCCGGAGCCCGCTTCGGCGCTATGACCTGGACCGACAGCGATGGCAATTTCTGGCTCTTTGGGGGCCAAGGTTACGATGCCACGGTCTATAGTGGCTATCTCAACGATCTTTGGGAGTTCAATCCTTCCACGATGGAATGGGCGTGGATGGGCGGAAGCAACGCAGTAAATCAGCCTGGAGTCTACGGCACATTGGGAACGCATGCCTCCGCGAACAATCCCGGAGCCCGGCAGACCGCCGTAACCTGGATCGACCTCAACGGCAATTTCTGGCTCTTTGCAGGGGAAGGCTACGCTGACAATGGCAATCCTGGCGGGCCCAACGACCTTTGGGAGTATCAGCCACAAGCGCCGATTTCAGCGCCCACTTTGACGGTAACTCCCTCGGCGTCGAGCATCACGCCGGTGCAGCCGTTGACGGTGACGATTTCCGTCCGCGGCGCTCCTTTCGGGGTCGCGCCTACCGGGTCGGTAACGCTCTCGAGCGGCGGTTATACTTCTGCGGCGACGGCTATAACCAGCGGCAGCGTCACCATCGGCGTTCCTGCCGGATCGCTTGCCAACGGCAGCGACACGCTGACGGCTAGCTACACGCCGGACTCGACAAGCTCTCCGTACTTCAAGGCGGCCACCGCAACCACAACGATCATCGTGACCGGAACCACCCCCCAGACCATTACTTTCAGTGCGATTGCGGCTCAGATTGTGGGCACGCCCCTGACGCTTTCGGCTACATCCACTTCCGGTCTGAAGGTAACCTTTACATCGGCCACTCAAACCATCTGCACTGTCTCCGGCACTACGGCCACATTTATTTTCTCGGGTAATTGCACTATCGACGCGAACCAGGCTGGCAACAGCGTCTATGAGGCTGCGCCGCAGATTCAACAAAGCTTCACAGTCAATGCCACCGCCCTAAACGGATGGACCTGGATGGGCGGCAACAGCTCCTTCCCCCTCCAGGGTAGTTATTGGAGTCCTTTCTACGGATCACAGGGAGTGCCTGGTGTTTATAACAACCCAGGCGGGCTCCTCGAAGCTGCAAGCTGGACCGACAAGAGCGGCAATCTCTGGCTCTTCGGAGGATCGAGTAACAGTAGCGAGGGACCGGGTAACGGCCTTTGGAACTTCAATCCCTCCATCAACGAATGGACCTGGCTGACGGGGGGCCAGCCAGATGCCGAATGTTTCACTTATCCAACTTCGAACAATGGGACTGGAATAAGTTGTGGACAACCCGGAGTCTACGGCACGCTGGGTACACCTGCCCCCGGAAACCTTCCAGGAACCCGAATTGACGAAACTACCTGGACTGACAGAAACGGTAATACCTGGCTTTTTGGAGGCATGGGCAGCGATTCCTTCAATAATCCTGGCCCGCCATCCTATGTCTTTTATAGTGGTCTCCTCAACGACCTTTGGGAGTTCAATCCATCCACGCAGGAATGGGCCTGGATGGGCGGAAGCAACACTCTGACGTGCGAGGACTATTTTCAGGATACCTATGCAAATAATGAATGGGTCTGTGGTCTTTATTCCTCGCCCGCTGTATACGGTACGTTGGGAGTCCCTGCTGCAGGTAACATCCCCGACGGCTTTGTAACAGATGGAGGTGCGGCAAGCTGGACCGACAGAACTGGCAACTTTTGGATTTTTGGGAACGGTGAAATGTGGGAGTTCAATCCTTCTACAATGGAATGGGCATGGATGGGTACAGACAGCGCACAGACATGCCTGCAATATTCCACTGGTATAGATAAGACGACATCGTACTGCACCAGTTATTCTTCGCCCCCCATCTATGGCACATTGGGAACTCCTGCTGCCGGAAACAACCCGGCAGGCCGCACTGGTGCTGCAACCTGGACCGACAAGAGCGGTAATCTCTGGCTCTTTGGAGGAAACGGCTCGGATGCCAACCTCGTTTCTGGCCCGCTCAACGACTTGTGGGAGTTCAATCCTTCCACTATGGAATGGGCATGGATGGGCGGAAGCAGCACGATACCATCTGGCGGTTGTATCGGTTCAAGTATTTGCGGCCAGTATGGGGTGTATGGCTCGCAGGGTATTCTGTCTGCGGGCAACATCCCCGGAGCACGTTATGGCGCCGTGACCTGGACCGACAATAATGGCAATTTCTGGCTCTTTGGGGGTTACGGCTGCGCCCTCTATGGTGCCCCAAACTCCGCACAGACAGAGTGTGACGATCTTCAGGACCTTTGGGAGTTCAATCCATCCACCATGGAATGGTCATGGATGGCGGGAAATAGTTGGCTGAACGGCTCAGAAAATGGCCAGGCCGGGGTCTACGGCACGCTGGGGACGCCTACCCCCGGAAGCAACCCAGGAGGCCGCTTTAGCGCGTCGAACTGGACCGACGGTAATGGCAATTTCTGGCTCTTTGGGGGTTACGGCTACGATATGAACGGCTCTATTGCAGGTATAAATTCAGATACGGCCCCTCTCAACGATCTTTGGGAATATCGGCCATTGGCGCCGATCATTTCAACTTCCACGGTGACGGTAACGCTCTCGGTGTCGAGCGTTACGTCGGCGCAGCCGTTGACGGTGACGATTTCCGTC
>Ga0187847_10001990_pt1 | contig 17179 bp, 14 predicted proteins | sample June2016WEW_4_10_FD_132458 | JGI IMG/M metagenome (GOLD analysis project Ga0187847, IMG submission 132458) | Peatland microbial communities from SPRUCE experiment site at the Marcell Experimental Forest, Minnesota, USA - June2016WEW_4_10 | ecosystem: Environmental > Terrestrial > Soil >...
CACCGAGCCTATATTTGTGCTCGTTCCGATGTTCTCGGTGAATGACGACCAGAATCCGAACGACGCCATCGCTTGCAGTTCCACCATCGTGACCGGGACGGCCTGTGGTGCCGATTTGGGCAACACATTGCTCAGCCTTTTCGGATTTATTCCCGAAGGCTTTAAGCAAAAACCTATGGTCTACACCCAATGCCCAGAATACGGCAAGCCTGCTGGCACTTGTACGATGCACTCTTCCCGGCTCGATTTAGGGCCGGCGTTGGCTGCCCTTGGCCTGATTCCGCCTCCGACCGCGAACGTGTTTCTGCCCACACCCAATCATGACCATGTTCTAATTCCGCAGGACATCAATCTTCCCGCCATCTGGTGGCAAGTAATTCCTGTGTTGGTCTTCGATCAGACCGATTGGCCGGCCAAGGACGGCAGCAATGGATTGGTGACATCCGCAGACATTGAGGCAGCAGTTAAAGCAGGACGTGCCGCGCAAGTGCCATCGAACTTCTTCTTGTTCTTCAGTTCGATGTCGGATTCAGCCATGCACCACTAAACCTTCGCCCTTGCAATAGGCCCGGCCCACCAGGCCGGGCTTCTCTTAATTTCCGCTGCCCGATTCCGACGTTATCCAGTCCCGGCCTTATCATGTCTGCAAATGGATTCGGAAAGAGAGTCCGTGGACTATCGGAATGAAGCACTAGATCCGGTGGCAGCTTATGACGTCATTGCCCCGCAGTATTCCGAACTCAGCGCTGAACGAAGTGCGTACTTGGCAGCCGTAGAGAAAAGCATTGTTTCGCAAATCCCAAACACAGCGCGCTCGATGCTCGATATCGGCAGCGGGGATGGAGTGCGAGGTCTTCGCATTGCCAAACAAGCTGGCATCAAAGACGTCGTACTCCTCGAGCCCAGCCCAGCTATGCGAGCGCAGATTTCGCAAGATGCGGAGATCTGGCCCATACGTGCGGAAGCCCTCGCAAATTACGCTGGCGCCCGCGAAAGACGATTCGATGTCATCACTTGTCTTTGGAATGTTCTCGGCCATCTTCCTGCGGATGATCGAAAAGAAGTGCTGCGACAGGTTCATCGCCTGCTCTCCCCGACAGGAACATTCTTCGTCGATCTCATCCATCGCTATAACATTCGTTCGTATGGCCTCATCAAAACCACCTTGCGATATTTGAAAGATCGTTTTGCGCCAAATCCGGCTAACGGCGACGTCATCGTTCGATGGAAAACACAGAGTCGCTCCTGTACGACGCAAGGGCACGTATTTACAAACACAGAAATGCTGGCCTTGGCGAAGACCGCAGGACTGAAGCCGAAAATGCGAGTCGCAATCGATTATGAAACTGGAGAAATCAGGCCTCTGGCGTTTCAGGGCAACCTGCTTTACGCGTTCCGTCGAATTTCCGAGATAGAATCGGCCAGCGCAGCTACGACCTCATCGACGTTCGACTCAGTCATCTGATTGTAGAAGGGCAGCGCTATCACTCGGTCAGCTACAAAATCGGTGACCGGCAAATCAGACTCTCTGCCCTCGCCCGCGATGATCGGCTGCCGATGTAAAGGAGCGAAGTAGCGTCCACAGCCGATGCCTCGCCTCAGCAGAGCTTGGCACAATCTATCTCGATCCCGCCGGTCGAAATTCTCTCGCAACTGAATCACATAACAGAACCAACTCATCCTGCCTAGCGGGGAATTTACGGCCGGAGTGCATACCTCATAAATAACTTTAAGTCTCTCTCCGTATAACCCAGCTAGCCATAGCCTTCGCTCAATGCCAACTTCGAGTCTTCGCAGTTGCGAGAGACCCAGCGCGCAATTCATATCGCTCAGCCGGTAGCTGTAACCGACCTCGATATGCTGAAGCCAATCGATCGCAGGATCACGCCCCTGATTCCGCAAACGGCGTGCACGATTTACAATCTCGAGGCTACCGGTCAGCAGTGCCCCGCCTTCGCCCGTCGTAATCTGCTTATTAGGGTAAAAAGCCAGGACACCAACATCGCCGAAAGTTCCTGCTTTTTGACCGTATATTTCCGTACCCAGCGCCTCGCACGCGTCTTCAATCACCTGCAGATTATGCCGCTCTGCCAACTTCATGATCGAAGGCATATCGAGCGGACGCCCAAACGTGTGGATGGCGATCACAGCGCTGGTTCGCGCAGTAATGGCCGCTTCAATTTTTTCGAGCGTTGTATTCAATGTCCCAGCATCAATATCCACGAAGACCGGCCTCAAGCCGCATTGCAACAAAACATTGAGCGGCGCGGCAAATGCGAACGACGGAAGAATAACTTCGGATCCTCGCGGCAATCGAAGAGTTTCGACGGCCAGATGCAGGGCCGATGTGCCGGAATTCACAGCGACTGCGTAATTGCCTCCAAGGTATGCGCATAGTGCCTGCTCGAATTTCTCGACCTGCGGTCCGCAGCTCAACCTCGAATTCTGCAGGACCTCGAGCACGGCGTCCCGATCTGCGTTGGTAATCTCAGGCTTGGCCAGCGGGATACGCACTTTCACGCCCTCGCCCTCGCCATTTTGAGGAGCAGTTCTTCTCCCAGCGGTGTTTTCTCGAGAACCTGCATAATGCGTTTCGCCGCATGCCCGTCTCCGTAGGGGTTTTCCAGTTTCCGTACGCGTTCCCTGAATTGTGGCGAGAGGGCCCGCTTGATTTCCGCCAGAATAGCCCTTCTTTCTGCCGGAACATCAATCACATTCGCGGCATGTTCTCTGCCCTGCTGGCGGAGACCGATATTTAGAGTGGGTATCCCGAGCGAAGTCGATTCAATGACCCCGCTGCTGGAGTTACCGACAAGTATTCCAGAGTGAGAAAGCAGACTTAGATATGTTAGGTGTTCCAGATTAATCAGTAGCTTCGCATTGCCGCGTTCTGAGATAAATTTCTTGAATAAACGGATGATTTCCCGGCTACCGGCATCCGCGTTTGGATAGATAAAGATGACCTGATTGGGCACGCGCTCCAGCGCGGCCAGCATTTCCGCCGCCTCAGCTACAGAATCCTTAAGCAACGTCACCGGATGATAGAGCGCAAGCACATAGTCATCCTGCAAAGAGCCGCTAATGGTTTTCTCTATTCTTCGTGTCGACGGCAACCTCGAACGTTGCAATTCATCGAGCGATAGACTGCCGCTAAAGGTCACGCGCCACGGTTCCTCCCCCATGGCAACGATTCTTTTGGCGGCGCGGCGAGTGCACGCAAAATGCAAATGCGCCATTTTGGTAATGGCATTGCGCACTGCGTCATCTATAGCGCCCGCTGTAATCTCTCCGCCTTCGATGTGGGCAATCGGAATACGCAGGGTAAGAGCGACAGAAGCCGGCGCAAGCATTTCATACCGATCCGCAATGAGAAGAAGCAGATCCGGCCTCATCTTTCCCAACACCTCTGCCAGTCCGAGTGTGGCCACTCCAAGGGTCTTGGCCATGCCTATGTCGGTATCAGAACTGAGCAGGCACTCGACTACCGTTGCCTCAGGAAGTCGATCGCGTTGCAGCTGTCTGATGCTGTGCCCAAACTCGGGGGAGCAATGCGGCCCCAAGGCGATGATGCGCAGATCCAGCTTGGGATTCCTCGCGAGATCGTGCAATAGCCAGCGTAAGTGCGCGTAATCCGAGCGGGAGCTTGTTACGGCTGCGATCACGCGCTTCCCAGAAGCGCGAAATTTTGAACGGCTCATGCGTGCTTTTTGTGCGTAGAAATTTCAGGTCGCAATGGGCCAATTTTACACTTGGTCCCAGCCCCACAGAACGAAGCCTTACCTTGTGCGTCGGCAATCTATGCACATAAAGAAGCCAACTAGGGCCAGAACGACGGCAAATGTTGCCGATGTTTGCCCACTCACGTAAGGAAACCGATTCTAAACCTAACAAAAACTTGGGCGATGATGCGTCGCTTCCTTCCGCCCTGCTGCGGCCATACAGTTGCTTCGAAATGAGCGTAATACGAATCCAGAGCACATCACACTTCAACGGAGGTTCAATCATGTCCGTTTCTGCCATCACGTCGAATTTACTTCATCAGCAGCAGATGCCGGGACTGCAATCGAGTCGGGGCAGCTTCGCCGATCTGGCTTCCACTCTGACCAGTGGGTCTCCGGCGGGCAGCCTGTTGTCTTTGTTGTCCGGGACATCGCCCTCCAGCGGATCGCTTTCTGGAACGTCCTCGCCCACTTCGGCTCCTTCCAGTTCGCAATCAATTCTTACGAGCGAACTCACTGCGCTGGGTGCGCAATTGCAGGCGGGCAATCTAAGCGGCGCACAGCAAGCTTACAGCGCATTCACAAAAGACTTGGGCGTAACCGGAAGTCAGGGGCCAAGTCACTTTCATGGTCAGGGCGGACATTCAAAACCAGTCTATTCCTCCGACGGGAACAGTGTCACAACAGCGAACTCGGGGACAAGCAACCCGGCTGGCCCAACGACGTTTCTCGCATGAGAGTTCTCTTATATAAACGCCTTCTGGCTTTCGACGAACCGGGGAGGACTAAAGTTGCCTTCCCGGATGCCGATGCAAGAATTGCAACGCAACAAAGGTTCGGCGGACCTCCGCTAGCCAATTAAACGCAGGAGAAATCAGCATGTCACTCGCAGGAATTACCAGTCTCGCGTCGCAGACGAGCACCAATCCGTCGAATTTTGTTACCACACGAAGGCAAGATGCCAATCAGCTGTTCTCCGCGCTGGAAAATGGAGACCTCTCTGGAGCGCAGACGGCTTATAACCAATTGGCATCTCTTTCATCCACAACGAACGGCGGACCGTATAACGGCCCCAAACTTTCAAGCGATTTTGCGGCTATAGGCCAAGCCTTGCAGAATGGCGATCTGACCGGCGCTCAAGAAGCGGGGTTGCAATTAGGCCAGGACCTTCTGGCTGCGAATCAACGAATCCACGGCGGTGGTGGCGGCAGTAATGGGGGCAACGCCAATCTGCAGGAAACGCCTTCCGTCATCATCAACCTGTCGGGTTTGGTTGATCAGGTAAATCCCAACAACGCAACCATCTCACCCGTTGCCGCTACTTCGTCCACCAACTCCGCCGCGGCAACCCCCGTCGCTTCTACCACAGGAACCACGCCGGCAACATCATCTACCTCCGGCACGACATCCGGCACAAGCAACACTGGTACTCCTCCGGAAATCGTCATCAACCTCGGAGGAGCGAATGGCCCCACAGTCGATCTGAATGTGGACGGTTCGCAAATTGAAATCAGTCTCGCGGGCGCCACGGGGAGCGGCAATGCCCCATCTGCTATCGATCTGAATTTCGGTGCAGCGGCCAATGGTTCTCCGATTCAACTCAATCTCGGCGACGCCAGCTCTACAAACCCAGCGCAGGCTATTGGAATCAGCATCCTGGCCTAACCGGAACCACGCGTTCGAACAGCTGTACTCAAGGTCGCTGTACGAAGGTGAAGGGCTGTCAAACAGATGGCTCTTCACCCCTCCCCCGCTCAGCATAGTCTCCCCCTCGACGTGAAACCCCTCAATCCCTTTCCATCGGTTTGAAACCTTTTCTGTGAGGTTTCATCCAAAAATCTTGAGGCTCCAATCATTGAAATTCTTTTATTACAATTTCGAGAAAACTGCTTCCCTTTGCGGACACGGCAACGTGGAAATTGATAGACTCTCTACATAGACAAAATAGCGGGTGATGCATTGAGACTCTCCCCGAGGTAATACATTTCATGGCTACAAGTGAGCAAACGCTGCTTACCGGCAAGCAACTCGATCTTCTCACCATCAACACGATCCGCACGCTGGCAATTGACGCGGTGCAAAAAGCCAACTCCGGACACCCGGGCGCGCCGATGGGTCTGGCTCCAGTCGCATATTCTCTCTGGCAAAATTACTTGCGTTATGACCCCGCCGATCCTGCATGGCCAAATCGGGATCGATTCGTCCTCTCAAATGGACACGCGTCGATGCTTCTCTACGCGACGCTGTTCCTCGCCGGCGTCCGCAAGCTAGATGAAAACAACCGCCCCACAAGTCAGCCCGCTGTTTCCCTCGACGACATCAAAAGCTTCCGCCAAATAGGCAGCAATACTCCAGGTCATCCCGAATACGGCTTGACCACCGGCATCGAAACCACGACCGGGCCGCTAGGTCAGGGTGTTGCGGACAGCGTGGGCATGGCCATCGCAGCGAAGTGGCTCGGTGCCTCCTACAACCGGCCAAATTTCAATCTCTTCAACTACAAGATTTGGGCCATATGCGGCGACGGCGACATCATGGAAGGCATCGCCAGTGAAGCCGCATCCCTTGCCGGTCATTTGCGACTCTCGAACCTTTGCTGGATTTACGACGACAATCATGTCACGCTCGACGGCCCGGCCAAGGTCTCTTTCAGCGAAGATGTGACCCAGCGTTTTCAAGCTTACGGATGGCAAGTCTCGCGGGTGACCGACGCAAACGACCTCGACGCCCTCGGCAAAGCGTATCAAGATTTCCTGGGCAGCGATCGCCCCACGCTCATTGCCGTCAACAGCCACATCGGCTACGGCTCTCCGCATAAGCAGGACACCAGCGCCGCCCACGGCGAACCGCTCGGCGAAGAAGAAGTCAAGCTGGTCAAGAAATTCTACGGCTGGCCCGAAGACGCGAAATTCCTCGTGCCCGATGGTGTGCTCGAAAACTTTCAGCAGGGACTGGGTAAGCGCGGCGCCGATCTTCACGCTAAGTGGGAAAAGCTGTTCCGGGAATATGAGAATCAATTCCCCGATCTCGCAAACCAATTGCGCATGATCCAAAATCGGGAACTACCCGAAGGCTGGGACAAAAGCTTTCCCGTATTCCCCGCGGACGCAAAAGGTATTGCCACGCGCGAAAGTGGTGGCAAGGTCTTGAACGTGGCCGCTGAAAACATTCCCTGGATGGTCGGTGGTTCTGCGGATTTGGCTGGTTCCGACAAAACGCGGCTCAAGTTCGACGGCGCTGGTGACTTTCAAGCTGGCAGCTATGCGGGCCGCAACCTGCATTTCGGCGTCCGTGAACATGCTATGGCTGCAGCCTTAAACGGGATGACCCTAGCGGGCATCCGCTCTTTCGGCGGAACCTTCTTCAACTTCGTCGATTACATGAAGCCGGCCGTTCGTTTGGCCGCTTTGATGGAAATCCCGGTCATCTTCATCTACACGCACGATTCCATCGGGCTGGGCGAAGATGGTCCTACGCACCAACCCATCGAGCAGCTAGCAACTTTGCGCGCCGTTCCCGGATTGTCTTTATTCCGCCCGGGCGATGCGAACGAAGTGACCGAAGCTTGGAAATGCATCTTGCAACTCAAGCACGAACCCGGCGTGATTGTGCTCTCACGTCAACCTGTACCGACTTTCGATCGCACAAAATATGCTTCCGCGAATGGGGTCGCAAAAGGCGCCTATATTCTGGCAGACACAAAAGACGGAAAACCCAACGTCATTTTGATGGGAACCGGCAGCGAAGTTTCGCTCTGCATTGCTGCCTACGAGCAGCTCACCACGGAGGGAATCAAAGCCCGCGTGGTTAGCATGCCGTCATGGGATCTATTTGAAAAACAGAGTGATGATTACAAAGCGCAAGTCTTTCCACCCGATGTGAAAGCGCGCGTCTCGGTGGAACAGGCCGCGACCCTGGGCTGGGACCGATATGTAGGGCCCTATGGAAAGATGATTGGGATGCACACCTTCGGCGCTTCAGCTCCGATCAAAGATTTGCAGAAGAAATTTGGTTTCACCGTAGAAAACGTCGTCGCCGCAGCCCACGAGACGATCGCGCAAGCGAAGTAGCGCATCTCAAGTTCGGATATTTGCCGGCGTGACCCGCCGGCACTCGAGGAGCAATCATTATGAATCCCACAGAAACTCTTGAAACCGCCAGAGCCACCAACCCGTTGAAGGACCTGTTGAACTATGGCCAGTCGGTTTGGCTCGACTACATTCGCCGCGATTTGTTTACGACCGGCGAACTCAAACGCTTGATCTCCGAAGATGGGTTACGCGGCATGACTTCGAATCCCGCAATCTTCGAGAAAGCCATCGGAGATAGCGACTACTACACCGACCTTTTGCAGTCGTTGAGATCGCGCACCGATCTCAACGCGACGGGGCGCTACGAAATCCTCGCTATCCGCGACATCCAGGATGCCGCCGATGCGTTGCGCGGAGTTTACGACTCTTCCAAACGCCGGGATGGCTATGTCAGTCTCGAAGTTTCGCCGTATCTTGCCAATGACACGCCGAACACCCTCGAAGAAGCGCGGCGCTTATGGAAAGCCGTAAACCGCGAGAACTTGATGGTCAAAGTTCCCGGCACGAAAGAAGGTATTCCGGCGTTCCAGCAGTTGATTTCGGAGGGCATCAACATCAATGTGACGCTCCTTTTCGCTCAGGAGGTTTATGAGAGGGTCGCAGAAGCCTACATCGCTGGGCTCGAACAATTAGCCGCGAACGGCGGAGACGTAAGCCGCATGGCCAGCGTGGCTAGCTTTTTTATCAGCCGAATTGATTCGGCCGTGGATGCGCTGCTCAACACGAAACTTAAATCCACCACTGACGCTGCGGAAAAGACGCAGTTGCAAAGCGATCTCGGCAAAGTGGCGATTGCCAACGGCAAGCTGACCTACCAGAAATATCTGCAAATCTTCGGCACCGACCGCTGGAAGAAGCTCGCCGCGAATGGCGCGCAAACCCAGCGTGTTCTGTGGGCTAGCACCAGCACAAAAAATCCCGCCTACAGTGATGTCATGTATGTGGAAGAGCTCATTGGGCCGGACACCGTAAACACAATCCCACCGAATACTTTCGATGCCTTCCGCGATCACGGCCATCCGCGACAGAGTTTAACGGAAGACATTCCCGCCGCGCGGCAGACAATGGCGAACTTGGCCAAAGCTGGCATCTCGATTAAAGAAGTAACCGACAAGCTCACTAATGACGGAGTCAAGCTATTTGCTGAGGCGTTCGATAAGCTGCTCGCCGCAGTGGAAAAGAGCAGCAAGTGAACCTGACCTATAAGCTTCCGGAGGAATTGTCGGCGGCGGTAAATGGGAACCTCGAGGATTGGAGAGCCGGGAACAAAGTCCAGCGGCTCTGGCAAAAAGACGCTTCGCTCTGGACAAAAACGGATGAAGCGTCATGGCTGGGCTGGCTCGAAATCACCGCCCAACAGCAGGCTAAACTCGATACATTTCTACAACTCGGCGAAGAGATCAAGCAGACTGGATTCGCCGATGTTCTTTTGCTTGGCATGGGTGGATCGAGCCTTTGTCCCGAGGTGCTCGAAAAGACCTACGGATCTCGCAAGGGATATCCCAAGCTGCACGTGCTCGACTCCACCGACCCTGCGCAGATTAAATTTTTCGATTCGCAAATCGATCCGGCAAAAACGATTTTTGTAGTTTCCAGTAAATCAGGATCGACTCTCGAACCCAACATCTTCAAGCAATATTTCTTCGAACGAACAAAACAAACCGTTGGTGCCGATAAAGCCGGCAGCCATTTCATCGCTATCACCGATCCTGGCTCGAAGATGGAACGGGTCGCAAAGGCTGATGGCTTCCGTCACATTTTTTATGGCTTGCCCAGCATCGGCGGACGCTACTCGGCGCTTTCCGACTTCGGCATCGTGCCGGCAGCGTTGATTGGCCTCGATCTCAAGAAATTTCTCGATCGCACAGCCGTAATGGTCGAAGCCTGCAAGAATTCACAGCCCACGAATAATGCCGGCGTATTGCTCGGCGCAATTCTCGGTACCGCTGCCACCAAGGGCCAAGACAAAGTGACAATTATCACTTCGCCCGGAATTTCCGATCTTGGCGCGTGGCTTGAGCAACTCCTTGCAGAATCTACAGGTAAACAAGGCCATGGCATCATTCCAGTTGATCGCGAGGCACTCGGCGGACCGGACGTCTATGGCAACGATCGCGTCTTTGCCTATCTACGCCTCGACGGCGCTGGCGACGCCGCACAAGATGCAAAGGTTGCGGCCATCGAAAATGCCGGTCAGCCGGTGATTCGTATCGCAGTCGCCGACACTTACGATCTCGGACAAGAGTTTTTCCGCTGGGAAATCGCTACTGCGGTGGCTGGATCCATCATCGGGATCAATGCCTTCAATCAGCCTGACGTTGAAGCCAGCAAAATTGTGACCCGCGATCTGACAACTGCCTACGAGAAAACCGGTTCCCTGCCCGCCGAGAAGCCTGTGCTCGAAGACGGTGGAGTGAAAGTATTCACCGATCCCAAAAATGCCGACGCGCTCGCAAAAGCAGCGGGCAGCGATCGCACGCTTGTCGGCTATCTTCGCGCTCATCTGAGCCGAATCAAAGCTGGCGATTATTTTGCTCTGCTCGCTTACATCCAGATGAACGATGCGCACGAAAGCAAACTGCAAGAAATTCGGCACGCTCTGCGCGACAAGAAGCGCATTGCCACCTGCCTCGGCTTCGGCCCGCGATTTCTGCACTCCACAGGACAAGCGTACAAGGGCGGTCCAAACTCCGGCGTGTTCCTGCAAATCACCTGCGATGACGCCGTTGATGTGCCGGTGCCGGAACAGAAATACACTTTCGGCATAGTCAAAGCCGCGCAGGCTCGCGGCGATTTCCAGGTGCTGGCGCAACGCGATCGCCGAGCCTTGCGCGTGCATTTAGGCAAAGACTTAAAAGCCGGACTTGCCAAGCTGCAAGCCGCGATTCATCAAGCGCTGAATTAACGAAACTTTTCCTGGGTAAAAGTTTAAGGAGCAAAACTCATGCAAATTGGAATGGTCGGCCTCGGTAAAATGGGAGCCAATATGACGCGCCGCCTGATGCGCGGCGGTCACCAAGTGGTCGTCACCGACCTCAGCGCCGACAACGTCAAGCAGCTCGCTTCGGAAGGCGCGGTTGCTTCGTCTTCGCTGGACGATTTCGTTACCAAGCTGGGCAAGCCGCGCGTGGCATGGCTCATGGTTCCGGCAGGCGATCCAACGGAGCAAACCGTGCAGACGCTTGCCAAGAAATTCGAACGAGGTGACGTTCTGATCGATGGCGGAAACTCCTATTTTAAAGATGACATCCGCCGCGGAGAACAGCTGCGTGAAAAGGGCATTCACTATTTGGATGTCGGCACCAGTGGCGGCGTATGGGGAATCGATCGCGGCTATTGCATGATGATCGGTGGCTCGAAAGACGCATTCCAACAATTGAATTCGATCTTCAAGACTCTCGCTCCCGGCCGCGGCGATATACCCCGCACACCCGGCCGCGAAAAAATGGCGGGCACCGCAGAAGAAGGGTACATCTATTGTGGGCCGCACGGAGCGGGCCACTTCGTGAAGATGGTACACAACGGCATCGAGTACGGCATCATGCAGGCTTATGCCGAAGGTTTCGACATTTTTAAGAACGCCGTCAGCAAGGAACTTCCAGAGAATCAGCGCTACGATCTCAATTTGCCCGACATCGCCGAAGTTTGGCGGCGCGGCAGCGTGGTAAGCTCGTGGTTGCTCGATCTAACCGCCATGGCGCTCACCGAGAACCCCAGCCTCTCCGAGTACACTGGCTTCGTCCAAGATTCCGGCGAAGGCCGCTGGACCATCCAGGCAGCGATCGACGAAGCGGTTCCCGTGGATGTGCTCTCGGCGGCATTGTTTGTCCGCTTCCGTTCACGCCAGGATCATACATTCGCAGAAAAAATGCTTTCCGCCATGCGCCAAAAATTTGGCGGTCATATCGAGATCAAAGCTCCCAAAAAGACTGCCTGATGTCGGCAGCGTTAACAGAATCCAAGTAAAGGCTTCGTCATGAACCTCATTGAAACCGCTCCGATTGTCCAGCCCGCAAGAGCGGGCCGTGTGGCTGACCCCTGCACGATGGTGATTTTCGGGGCTGCCGGCGATCTCACCCGCCGCAAGCTCATTCCAGCTTTGTACAATCTAGCCAAAACCCAAGTGCTGTCGCGGGAGTTCGCCATCATCGGCGTCGCCCGCACTCCCATGTCTGACGAAGATTTCCGTAAGAAACTCACCGCCGACATAAAACAGTTTGCCACTGAGCCTGTCGACAACGACCTGTGGGAATGGTTCGTAAAGCGCCTATATTACGTTCCCGGCGACTTCGATGACAAAAATGTGTATGGGAAATTGAAAGAAGTGCTGGCCAAAGTGGACCAAGAGCACACCACTCATGGCAACCACTTCTACTATCTGGCTACGGCGGCAAATTATTTCGGCCTGATCGTCGAACAGCTCGCCGCCAATGGTTTGATGGATGAGGGTCAGCACTGGCGGCGTGTCATCGTCGAAAAGCCGTTCGGGCACGATCTGGAATCCGCCAAAGCGCTCAACCAACAGCTTCTCAAAGTGGTCAAAGAAGACCAGATTTACCGGATCGATCATTATCTCGGTAAAGAAACCGTGCAGAACATCATGGCGTTTCGATTCGCCAACGGAATCTTCGAGCCCATCTGGAACCGCCGCTACATCGATCATGTGCAGATTTCGGTTGCGGAAACCGTCGGCGTCGAATCGCGCGGTAGCTATTATGACCAGGCCGGCGCGCTGCGCGACATGGTACCCAATCACATCATGCAGCTCATCAGCCTCACTGCGATGGAACCTCCGGTTTCATTCCGTGCAGACTCGGTGCGCGATGAGCAAGGAAAAATTCTTCATGCCATCCAGCCTCTTAGTGCGGAAGACGTTCTTAGCAAAACGGTTCGGGGACAATATGGCGAGGGCGTCGTCAATGGTCAGCGCGTGCTGGCATACCGTTCCGAGCAAGATGTTCCTTCTGACTCAAGAACAGAAACTTATGTCGCCATGAAGTTGCAAATCGACAACTGGCGCTGGGCGGACGTTCCCTTTTATCTTCGGACCGGTAAGGCTTTAGCAGCTCACAATACGCACATCGTGATTCAGTTTCGCCAGGCTCCGTTCGTGCTATTTCGCGATACACCGGTGGAAAATCTGATGCCGAACCAATTAATCCTTCACATCCAACCCGAAGAAGGCATATCCTTGCGGTTTGCGGCTAAGGTACCGGGACCGAATATGCGGCTGGGCGCAGTGGACATGAATTTTGAATACCAGGACTATTTCGGTTCTCAACCCAGCACGGGATACGAACGCCTGCTATATGACTGCATGATCGGCGACGCGACGCTGTTTCAACGAGCTGATATGGTTGAGGCAGGATGGTGTGTGGTCAGTCCCGTGCTGGACGTGTGGAAGGCCCTGCCTCCGCGTTCTTTCCCGAACTACGCTGCCGGGAGTTGGGGGCCGAAAGATGCTGACGAACTGCTGGAGCGCGACGGCCGCCATTGGAGGAACTTCGAGAAATGATTCTGGCAGGCGACATCGGAGGCACACACGCAAGGCTGGCCTTCTACGATGTTCGCGACGGTCAACTCAGCCAGGTCTCTTACTCCATGTTTCCCAGCCGCGAATATAGCGGGCTGGATGAGATCGTCACCAAGTTTCTCGCGTCTTCGTCGCTCCGGCCCGACCAGGCCTGCTTCGGCGTCGCCGGCCCCGTGCGCAACGGGCGTATCGAAGCATCCAATTTGCCTTGGATTATCGACGGCAAACATCTCATAGCGGCCGCCAAACTCCGCCACCTGGATCTCATCAACGATCTTGAAGCCAACGCCTGGGGCATTCCTCTTCTCGCGCCTGCCGATTTGGTTTTGCTCAATCCGCATTACAGTAACGCCGTGGGCAATGAAGCTGTCATCTCCGCAGGCACGGGACTCGGCGAAGCCGGCATGTACTGGGACGGTAAGCAGCATCACATTTTCGCCTGCGAGGGCGGTCACGCCGACTTTGCTCCGCGCAACGAATTGGAAGTGGACCTGTTTCGCTATCTCTACGCGCTCTTCGGCCACGTGAGCTATGAACGTATCGTTTCAGGGCCAGGACTGGTCAACGTCTATCACTTCCTGCGTGATACGGGCCGCGGTGAAGAACCCAAATGGTTGGCCGAAGAAATTCTCCATTCCGATCCGGCGGCTTCTATTTCTAAAGCTGCGTTAAACGGCAAGTCTGCGCTCTGTGAGCAGGCGCTTGATCTCTTCATTTCGGTCTATGGCGCGGAGGCCGGAAATCTTGCTCTCAAACTCCTCGCTCTTGGCGGTATTTACCTTGGGGGCGGCATCGCTCCCAAGATCATCTCTCGCTTGGCGGGGCCGCTGTTCATGGAAGCTTTTCTCGCTAAAGGCCGGATGAAAAAACTCCTCGAAGGCATTCCCGTTCGCGTCATTACCAATGACAACATCGCTCTTCTCGGCGCGGCCCGCTGCGCCCAAATCCGAGGATAGCTCTAAGGAAGTTTCTTCTCAGGGAACAGGCTGGGCAAATCTGCGCAAACAATTGCAGTATTACTCCCTGGTTACCCTCCAAAACCCTTACTCCCAGTAACTTAGGCTTTGGCGAGGCATTTGCGCTAGTACCAGTATCCCGTTGCATCAAGGGTGAAGGAGAGAGAATCCCATGAAAACGATAGAGACCCTGGTATTTGCCGCATGCTTCTTCGGCGCGACCGCCGCGCTAGCGCAGAGTAACGGCAGCGTGCTGAACAGCGACGTTCAGCCGTTCCGCATCAGCGATCACGTCAATCGTGCCACCCAGCAATCGGTGGCCGGTGAGCAGAGCTTGCTTAGCCAGAATTCCATCACGGTTGCCGAGGGCGAACGTCCACTTTCGGAGTTCGCAGTGGCACAGGTTGTTGAGCCTCTAGGCGATGTTGCCCGCCGCCTCAAGCAGGAACATGAAGGCGTCAAGAAGGCATCCACGGTTTGGGCGAAGCAGTAATCCTAGACGACGCGGCAAAGAACTTTGTTGCGTCGGCAGACTCAATCGTGAAATTTAACACTGGCATGCGTCCCATCGCAGAACGGCTTGTTCTGCGATTCGCCGCAGCGGCACAGCGTCACACGGTTGCGAACTTCATATTCCGTGCCGTCCGCAGAGACCACTGGAATCCCTCCCCGCAGCCATATCGGACCGCTGCATTGCTGGACCGGATCTTCGACTAATCCAATCGAAACCGGCAATTCCGGCTCAATCGGCCTTCCCGTCTTTTTATCCCAGGCTACCAGCCGGCCTGAAGGACAATCTCCCACCTGCTGCACAAAGTTCTCGCGCACTTTCGCTTCGTCCGTGTGTTCCACCTGGTTCCAAACCTGGCCATGGGGATCGCAGAAGCGCGCAAAGGCGCACAAGGCTTCGGCGTCTGTCAGTTGCATCGTGGGCCCATCCAGAACTTCTGCCTGCATTTTGTAAGGAGATCGTGCCGCCGTTTCGGTGCCGTCGAAGTGCACTTGGGCGTGGGCGCCGTCACAATAGGGTTTGGTCTTCGATTTGCCGCACCGGCACAGCGCGTATTTCTCCTGCGCAGGATACGCCTCGCCTTCGACCCATTTCTCCGATTCGCCCTTGGCGTTGGCGCCGATGGTTTGTTTCGACATGGGCACATTCCCGCTGACCAGATACGGCCCATTTTTCGTAATTGTCACTTTGGCATCGCGCTTGGCGCCGGACATGCGATCTTCCTCCGCAATCTTCGATTTGCTTTTCCGCAGTCTATACCTTTTGCTCTTCGCTCTGAGGATAAAATCGAATTATGCCTTTGTCTTCCGAGATTCGCGTCCTCCCGACTCAGAGTGATTTGTTTCGCGCAGCCGCCGCTGAATTTGCCGATTGCTCCGCACGCGCCGTGAGCGAGCGTGGGCGTTTTACCGTCGCTCTTTCCGGCGGATCAACACCCCGCGGTATGTTTGCTTTGCTGGCTTCCGGCGCAATTCCAAATGTTCCCTGGGACAAAATCTACTTTTTCTGGGGCGATGAACGGCACGTTCCTCCTGACAACTCAGAGAGCAACTACCGCATGGCTAACGAAGCCATGCTCTCGAAGGTACCGGTGCCTGTGGAGAACGTCTTCCGCATTCCCGCCGAAGGCAAAGACGCGAACGTCGTTGCCGACACTTACGAGCAAACTGTACGGGGATTTTTCGCTTTGAAGCCCGGAGAGTTTCCGCGCTTTGATCTTATCCTTCTGGGCATGGGGCCAGATGGTCATACCGCATCGTTATTCCCCGGAACAGCCGCTCTGCAGGAAACGAAAAGAATTTTTGTCGCTAATTGGGTTGAGAAGATGGGGGACTTCCGCTTCACCCTGACTTACCCCGCCATTAATCATGCTGCTGAAATCGCATTTCTTATAAGCGGTCCCGACAAGGCCGCGACGTTGCAGCAAGTCCTGGAAAACAAGAGCGCGCATCTGCCGTCGCAGAGAATCCAGGCGAACAATGGCAAGTTATTGTGGTTCGTCGATCAGGCCGCAGCGAGAAATCTGAAAATCGCGGATTCGAAGGGCAGATTTACCGCAGAGTGAGCGGGGAACCTTACTTCCTCTTACCTTGGCGTTCCCGAAGGAGCTAAGCGCCGAAGCCCTAATCCGGGCTGCATGAACTAGCTCTTCCCGTATGCATTTCGGCCTATAGAGTGAAATGAATCGCCGGGAAGGGGATTGGCCAGCTTTTTCTTATACGGCTTCGCCCATCGAATTCGGACGAACCAGAAAATCATCAAAAGCAACGGCAGGAAGCTCAGAAAATACAGCACCCCTGATCGCTGTAAAAAGGCGGGGAACACATGCGCGCGCGCCAGAAATATAGACGATGCCGCGATGAACAGCGCAAAGCACATGCGCCAGAGGTGCCGCGCGATCCGCTGTGCGCCTGAAATGCCACCGCGAACGAGCATGCGAATGTCACCGATGGAAGCGAGAAACGCGACTGAACCAAGAAAGAAGTAAGGTCCGGGCGGGTAGTCGTATTTCATTCCCGTCGGGCTCATGGCCGCTTGGAGCCCAAAGGTCACTTCGAAAGTTAAGATCACCAGAATAATCAGAAGCGCACCCCAATTAATAATGGACGGTTTCACATCCGTGTCTCTGCGTCGGGCAGTCATCCACGCCGTCGTCACTAAATAGAAGGTTAGCGCGCCTCCCAAAATGTTGCCGGGCTGATGCTTTAGGGTCGCCATGTATGCTCCGCTCGCGGACAAGCTCATCATGGATATGACAAACACGATTCCAGCGAGGCCGTGCTGGCGGGATCCTTTGCGAAGAAAAACTGCGACAAAGCCAGATAGCATTCCTACCGTGCCTGACACAATGTGCAGAAGTAATATTGGCG
>Ga0187847_10001994_pt1 | contig 17170 bp, 12 predicted proteins | sample June2016WEW_4_10_FD_132458 | JGI IMG/M metagenome (GOLD analysis project Ga0187847, IMG submission 132458) | Peatland microbial communities from SPRUCE experiment site at the Marcell Experimental Forest, Minnesota, USA - June2016WEW_4_10 | ecosystem: Environmental > Terrestrial > Soil >...
AGGCGGGTGCTTTTAGAAGAGCACACACGGGCGGGAACGCAAAGTGATTTCCACCTGCGATGCGGCAGACGCCATGTGCGGTGGGGCAGACGCTCGCGGGAGGCTCGCACGGGCTTGGTGGCATTCCACATTTTGCTGGCGAGAGAGCGGCAGAATGCGGCTCGTCGTCGGTCGTTGATGAAGACCGGCGAGTCGCGCGCAAAAAATGCCGGAGTTGCCTGGAGCAACTCCGGCCAAATTGGAGGCGTTCGGGTTAGTCGAGAGCGTCGATGTAGTGTGCCAGGAGGCAGGTGTTTCCCGAGGTGGGGTCCTTGATCAGCAGGCCGACGACGCGCACATTTGCGCCGCCAGTAAGGCTGCCGATTCCAGTCAAACCGTCGCGCCACTGTGTTCCGGGGGCGGTGTAGACGGTGACGGTCTGCGGTACCAGCAATCCAGCGAAGCCATTTACTTGAATCTGGAATGTGCCTTCTGCGTCGTTCACGCTGTTGGCAACAACGGTGGAGTTGTATCCCCAGTGGCGCAGGACGACTCTCTTGACCGTAACGTCATTTGGATTTGTGGCACCGGTGGCAGGTCCACCCACCGAGACATGTTGACCCGGCAGAAGGAGGCTGGAGTTGAAGATGAAATGGGTGAGCGGATTGTGCCACCAGTAAATGAAGTAGTTCTCATTGCCGCTCAAATCGACTTGCGCAATGTCGCCAAGAGCGAGACCGGTGGTGGTGGGCAACAGACCGCGGACGTAGAGATCGAAGCTGGTTGCAGGACCGCTGGACGGAGTGACATAGGTGATCTGACCGCCCGCATAGAAGCCATTCTGCGAAAGGACGCCTATGCAGTCTGCGTCGATGGTAGCATCGGCTCTATCCAGCGTGCCGGAGATAACGACAATGCTGCTGGACGTAAGATCGCTGATGCTCTCGTTGTTCTCCCACTCGGTCTGGCCGGTGACGTTGACCGTAAACGTGCGCCCGTGGGGGCCCGTGATGGTGAAAGACTGTCCCGAACTGGCAACGGTGACTACTGCTGCGTCGAACTCGTCAATGTAGGCGCCGGAGTCAGAGCTAGCCACCGTGTTGATGTTGAAGGTCGGAGTCACGTCGCCGGTGATGGCGCCAGTTGAGTCGACTCCGATGGACTTGCGAAGATCGAAGTCCATGTGCAGGCCGACCGGCGAGCCCGACTGAGTTACAACCAGCGGATTAGTCAGGGTGTCCGTGATGGTATAAGTGGTTGCCCCCTGGGGATAGATCGCAGATTCAGTCGCGATCGTGGGAGCAGCGCCGGCTGACGTGTTCAGATATCCAATGGTTGCGGGGCCAAGGACGATTTGGATGCTGGTGTAAGTGTCAGCCGTGACATCGTTCATGTCGAGGAGGGTCTGGAGGCCATTGTAGCGGGCAAAGTCGACTGTCGGCGTGCCGCTGATCAACGAGACGCTTTTTCCACTTGCGTCGATTGCGTTGACGGCCTGCAACTGCACTGAGAACGAGACGACACTTGCCATGGGTGCGTCTGTGCCGACGACAAATGATGAGCCGGTCTCGGTGGCGGGGTTGGTGATGTTTGACAAATTGCTTCCGCTGGAGCAGCCTGTTGCCACCAATGCGGCGGCTGCCAGCGAAGCAAATACTAAAGGCAAAAATCTGAGCTGTGTCCTGGAATCCATAGCAAGTTTTCCTCTCTCAATTGATGTCGTTTTCCTGTCTCATGGCATGCGAACGCCAGGCCGACTCATGTGCGGTCTCTCCACAGGGAGCAAAGCTAAGGTCGCGGGGCGCACGGGAGCGATGCGGGAGACAACCCGCAGGTACCGTAACAATTCCAGCGCGATCTCAGCGCGGTCTCAAGGAAAAGGCAACAATAGAAGGCAGATTGCGCGTTCGCGCGGAATCCATCTTTGGAATACCTATGTCGCGGCCAGGAAGAGCACTCGGTTCAGCACGTGGAGCACTCGGAGTACCTACCAGGCTTTAGCTGAGAAAACACTTTGAGGCGAGGTTAGTTGCGCGGATTTGGAAGAAAAGTTATGGAAACCTTAAGACGGGATTAGCAGGATGGTTGAATACCCAGGGTCACGCGAGGAGTTTAGCGGCGTCTTTGGCGAAGTAAGTGGCGATGAAGCCGGCACCCGCGCGGCGAATGCCGAGAAGCGATTCAAGGATGGCGCGGTCGCGATCGAGCCAGCCCTTTTCAAAAGCGGCCTGCAGCATGGAGTACTCACCGGAGACCTGGTATGCGCCAATAGGAACATCGACACGCTCTCGGGCCGCGCGGATCACATCGAGATAAGGCATGGCTGGTTTCATGAGAACCATGTCGGCGCCCTCCTGCAAGTCGAGGTCGATTTCACGCATGGCTTCGCGAATGTTTGCGCCATCCATTTGATAGGTCTTGCGGTCACCGAATTGCGGAGCCGAATCGGCGGCTTCTCGGAACGGGCCGTAGAAGGCGGACGCGAACTTCGAAGCATAACTGAGGATCGGGGTGTCGGCGAGCTGTTTGTTGTCCAGAGCGCGACGGATGGCGGCGACGCGGCCATCCATCATGTCGCTGGGAGCCACAACGTCAGCGCCCGCCTGGGCAAGCGAGACGGCAGTCTTTGCGAGGAGACCAAGAGACGAGTCATTCTCCACCTCAAAACCGTCGCTGGTTTCCGTGACGATCCCGCAGTGGCCGTGGCTTGTGTATTCGCAGAGGCAGACATCGGCGATTAGAACGAGTTTCTTTGCGGATTTGGATTGCTTGAGGGCGCGAAGGCCTTGTTGCACGATGCCGTTTTCGTCATAGGCGCCGGAAGCTTGCACGTCTTTGGCCTCGGGCAGGCCGAAGAGGAGCAGGCCTCCGATGCCGAGGCTGGCGGCTTCTTCCGCTTCACGAACAGCCTCATCGACAGAGAGGTTGAAGACGCCAGGCATGGAGCCAATCGCGCGGCGGACGCCCTCGCCGGGACAAAGAAAGAGAGGATAGATCAGGTCGCCGGGGTCGAGGGTTGTTTCACGCACAAGGGCTCGGAGCGACTCGCTCCGGCGCAGACGGCGCATCCGCATTTCAGGAAAACTCATAATGTCGATTGTAATTGAACTCTTCTGCGGGGCCGTGATCGTAGGCACGTCAATCGTTATCGAGCGTAGAAGGAGCGGAATGTGCAGCGGAGCGCCGCGCGTAGATCCACAAATAGAAGATGCCCATGACAAGTAGAATGAGCGGCGCCGAGAAGACCTGCACCCCAATCAGGATCTTCCCGGCAAGCCCAGTGGTGGGCGCGTGAAAGGTCTTGATGAGCGCAAGGAAAATGACCCAGGGAATATCTGCGTTCAACACGAAACCGGCAGCCGTCACCAGCAGAGCAAGCCAGCCAACCGAGCGGCGCTCGATAAAAAGCAGAGCGCAGGCAGGAACGGTGAGCAGCAACAGCTTGGTGTCATATTGCCGGTGATAGACAGGGAGCATGGAGAGAGCCGTGATGGAGGCGAGGCCAAGCCAAAGATTGGCGGGTGTGGAGCGGCAGCGCACAGTGACAAAGATCCAGACGAGAAGCAACAGGCCAAAGACCAGGTAGCTGGCCAGATTGTAGAAGTGCGGATCGTCTCGGAAGACACTGAAGATAGCTTGCAGACTGACCACTGTGCCCAGACCATGGGCCCCGCCAGAGGCAAGCCCGGGATCGTTGGTGCCGCCGTGCACGGAGAAAGCGAGCAGGTTCGAATTGAATTCCTGCGTCCAGTGCGGAGAAAGGCGCCAGGCCCATAGGAGTCCCGGTAGGCTGATTGCAACGGTGGCCAGGAGCGTTTGGAGGGCGCGCTTGAAATAAACTCCGCCGGCAAAGAGGAAATAGAGCCAGACCAGACCCGTATCGTGAGGCTTGATCGCGAGGCTGATTGCCAGGCAGAGGACGCCGGCGAATATGAAACGATCCCTGACAAAGCACCAGACAGCGATAACGCAAAGACTGACCACAATGCCGGCTGCGTTGCCGGTAATCAACAGGACTTCGCTGTTGGCAAGAAGGAAGCCGATCAGGGCACCGGACATGACTGGAGTGAAGTCAGCGGCGAGACTCCAGGCGAGAAGCGAGGCGAGGATCAGGCTTGCGATGGTGAAAATGATCCACAGGATATGAGCGACGCCCCATGGCAGGATCGCAAAGGGAAGGGTTGCCGAGAACACGGTTGGCAGGTAGACGCTCTGGGTCGCGATTTGGCGCACCTTGTCAGAGTCCGACGGATGGTCTACACCACTTGCCCGATAGATGCGCATAACATCGGCCTGCGAATACGGATCGCAGTGTCGGAGAAGGCATTGAGTGGGGTAGTAGAGGCCTCTGAAGTCTGCCAGCGGTGAAGATGCGGCGTTCTCCATCACCGCGCCCAGCAGGATGAATACCAGGCTTCCCAGAAGCACCAAGTACAGCCCGTCGAGACGCGCCTTTGTCATCTTCAACCCCTCTGGTTTCCGCTTCGGGAATCGATCCTTGCGGCACAACGGGCAATCGGAACCTTCGATCATACATGAGGACGCGAGGACCCGATGGCACAACAACATCACCGCGAAGGATCGCAGGCACTCACATATATAATTCCCCATTGAATAGCTGCATCGGAAGCCGCACGTGTTGAGTCCAAGCGCGGATTTTTGCGTCGACCGAGTGAACGGAGAACAGCTTATGCAAGACCGGTGCTTATCCGTCGTTGTTCCCGTTTACAACGAGGAGCGCACGCTTGCCGCAATCGTTGCCAAGCTGCTGAAGCTTCCATGCCTGCTGGAGATCGTGATTGTCGACGATTGTTCAACCGATACGACTGCCGCAGTTCTGAAACGGCTCAGCGCACAACACGGCGAGATCATCACGGCGCGACACGAACGAAACCGAGGAAAGACAGAGGCGCTGAAGACTGGATTTCAACTGACACGCGGCGAGATTGTGATGGTCCAAGATGCCGACCTCGAGTACGATCCGCAAGAAATACCGGAAGTGATTGCGCCGATTCTGAATGGGCATGCGGACGTTGTGTTCGGCTCGCGGTTTCTGGTCAGGAGGGCGACGCGGGTTTTGTATTTCTATCACTTTCTGGGCAACAAGCTGCTGACTTTCTTGTCAAACCTGGCGACCAACATCAATCTCACTGATGTGGAGACATGTTACAAGGCATTCCGTGGCGACATCATCCGGCAGATGAAGATCAATTCTAGCGGGTTCGGCTTTGAGATCGAGGTTACCGCCAAGGTTGCCAAGTTAAAGTGCGCTATCTACGAGACACCTATCAGCTACTATGGCCGCACCTATGAGGAAGGCAAGAAGATTACTGCGTGGGACGGGGTAGCAGCGGCATATTACATCGTTCGCTACAACCTGCTATGCAGCTTGAAGAGCAGTTATATGCAGATTCCCCAGTTAGGCAGAGCGGCGGCGAATGGTGAGCCGCCAGAAGAATCTCTCTAAGCCGCCTGAAGGGTGGCAGACGCCGTTTCGCGGCCAACGCTTTGTCGCAGTCGATGCAGATCGGGCTCAGACCTGTTCGATTTGCTGATAGAGCATACTATTGCGGAACCCCAGCAGCACCACCAGCGTCCAGATCCCGAGGGCAGTTCCAAAGGGGAACTTCACCAGGCTGAGGATGGCCACGATAATGGCGAAGATACGGCCCCAACGGGTACGCTCCAGCAGACCCCATGCGGCAACCAAGGCTAGACCGGTGCGCACCATTATGCTCAGCCAGACAATGTGAAACAGGGCTGGAACGAACCACTCGGGACTCGATCCATTGGACCAGGGACCATGGTTCCAGCCACCGAAGTGGTTCGAGAAGAAGGCGTGCGCAAAGGCGAGCCCGGCAAAACCCGCCAGCACGGAGAAACCAGCATAGATGAACCAGACTATGCTGAGGGCCTTGATTTTTCCGGCGTAGCTTTCCACCTGAAACTGGAGATCGGGCACTGGAGGAACTACCAGGGCTGCCGGGCGACCGCACTGGGGGCAGACCGGCTGCCCTGGAAGTAAAGCGTGACCACATCCGCTGCAAAACATGGCGCCCTCCTTAAAAAGAGCGTGCGGAGATTATTACGCATGGATGAGGTCGGGGGTTCCATCAGAACAGGGAACAAGGAACAAGCACCAGAGCGACGCACTATCGGCTGGCCGCCTGGACATGCTTTTCCCAGCGCTCTTCTTGACGATCGTCGCGGAAGACGAGGGCAGTGATGCGGCCCTGCGGGTCGTGTTCAAAGGTAAGACGGGGAATGCTGGAACCGCTGGGATAAAAGAATACGGTCGGCGATTCCGGAGCTAGCTCGTCGATTTCGCCCACGCGGTTCTTCTCGAAGAGCTGATCGCCCTGGCGAAAAATAGTGATCTCGGGCCGGCCATTGCGGTCGCGGTATTCACCAGTCAGGGCGTCGAGCGCTGGGAGAGGCAGTTTGATTGCGGGAGGGTGGAGCGGGATGAGGAGGCGCTCGGAGAAGGGCGGTGGCTCCATGGCAGGCTTGGCTTCGATATGGTGGGCGAGCAGCCATCGGGGCAACTCCGGCTCATTGTACGCGCGTGTCCAGGAGTCGTGCTTGAGTCCCTGGTAAAGCCAGAGGCGGACGCGGCCGCCGGCGGCTTTGAGCGCTTCGAACATGAGCTCACTTTCGCGCGGGGTCACCACGTTGTCGTCGGTCCCATGGAAGAGCCAGACTGAGGTTCGGCCGAGGGCGCGGGCGTATTCGGCGGGCAGGGTTGAGGCCTCCTGCCAGCGTTCGGGTGCATAGCTCCAGAAAACTCCGCTGGAGACCATGGCCACAGCGGCCCAGCGATGAGGATAGAGACGCGCCAGCTCCCACGCGCCGTATCCACCAAGCGAGAGGCCGGTGAGATAAGTGCGGTCTGGGTCGGCATGGAACTCGACCGTTTCTTGGTCCAGCGCTTCCATGGCCATGGCCTCGTTCTCCGCATCGGTCCAGTAGCTGGTCTGGGGACATTGAGGCATCACGATGATGAAAGGCCAGCGCTCAGGGTGGTCGCGCACTTCCTGGGGAAGGCCGATCTGTGTCTGCCACATGCCCTCCGAACCGCGCTCGCCACGGCCGTGAAGAAACAGGATGATGGGCCATTGCTTGTGGTCGTCGCGGCGCCACTCTTCAGGAAGATAGACCTGGAAGCGGTAGGTAACTCCGTGCAGATCGAGCTTTCGATTCAGGAAGCCTGTTTCCTGCAGCGGCTCGGGACGAACCGGATGCTCCTTGGCCACACCGGTGCGCGCCGAGGCCGGCGCCAGCAAAGTGGCGAGCGACAGGCAAATAAGCGGCAATCGAAGGGCGAACAGCATTTATGAGTCTCAGATCGATTCTAGCTTGCGTTTGGGTGAATGCTAAGCCTTTTGGTTTGCGTCTATTGTGTTACTTTTTGATTCCCTTGAGGGTTTTCTTACATTTCGGGTGGAAGAATTAGAGTTATATGCAGACCCTTCTCATGACGACACTCGAACCCGGAGACACACTGGACCACTACCGATTGGATGCGACGGTTGCGCGCAGCGGGATGTCGATGCTCTACCGGGCGACGGATCTGCGCGACGGCAGGCAGGTGGCCCTCAAGGTTCCCCATGCGGAGATGGAAGCCAATCCGATTCTGGTAGAGCGGTTCAAGCGCGAGCAGGAGATCGGACAGGAGCTTGACCATCCCGGCGTGGTGAAGACGTACGACGGCGAAGAACGCAGCCGGCTTTACATGGTGATCGAGTGGGTGGAAGGCAAGCTGCTGCGCAAGGTGCTAAGTGAGGAAGGAAAGCTGCCGATTGAGCGCGCCGTAAACCTTGCACTGCAGATTTGCGATGCGCTCGATACGATGCACAAGCATGGCGTGGTGCACAGGGACCTGAAACCGGAAAACGTCATGGTGGACGACCAGGACCGGATCAAGCTGATCGATTTTGGGATTGCGATGAAAGAAGACGCACGGCGCCTTACGTTCGTGGATATGTCGGCCACCCTGGGGACGCCAGACTACATCTCGCCGGAGCAGGTGAAGGGACAGCGCGGCGACCAGCGAAGTGACGTCTATTCGCTCGGAATCATGTTGTATGAAATGCTCACCGGCGAAGTTCCGTTCAGCGGACCGAGCCCGTTGGCGGTGATGAATGAGCGGCTGCTGAACGATCCCAAGCCGGCACGGAAACTGCGTCCGGAGATTTCACCGGAGTTGCAGGAGATTCTGAACCGGGCACTGGAACGTGAGCCGCGGAACCGCTATCAGACGGCGAGTGAGATGGCTTGGGAACTGGAACACCAGGATCTGGTGGGCGTGGATGACGACGCGCGGCCGGCTTTGAAGTTACCGTTCTCGCTGGACAAACGGAAGGCGATGATCTATGCGGGGTTGGCGCTGGTGCCTGTGGTGCTGTTTGTGGTGATGCTGATGCTAGCCCGAAGGTGAGTCGGCGGATACGTCTCCGAAATATTCTATAGAACCGTGCGAAACGGAATCCAAAAATCCGCCGAGGCAAATCAATTCATCGATTTAATTGCGGCGTTGGCCCAATCTCGCGCCTCGGCACAGCGCCACATGAGCTGGTCGACACGCAGATCATATGTCTTTACGAGTGCATCGTGGGCTGCCCAGTCCCGGCGATCTTGAGCCAGCATCAAATTCAGAAGGACTCCTTCCGGGCTTTCTCCACCCAACAAGGCGTCGCGAGCCCCTTCGCGCAGCGGCAGCAAAGGCACCAGATTCTCGATGGTCATGCGCAGCATCGCCGGAAACATGCTGACCATTCCGATCAGGTATTGCTCGCTCGCGGACAGTCCCAGCAGCTCCGCTCCCAATTCGCAAAAACGCCCTCGCTCGAATGCCATGCGAAGAAGCTCTGGCGGTTGGCCGCTGTCGAAGTCGGTGGCGATCGCCAGCATGGCTAAGCGCCGCGACCGCTCTTCCCCCATCAGCATAAGCGCCGAGTGGATCGACGTAATTTCCTGTCGCATGGTGAAGGCGGGAGAATTGACCAGCCGCAGCAAACTGTAGGTGAGTGATGCGTCGCCCATGATCAGACGGCTCAATTGATCCAAATCGACGGGGTCTCTTTGCAGAGCCTCCAGAATCTGGATATGAAGCATGCGATTGGCTGGAATCTGATGATCGCGAACCGGCTCGGGACGACAGAAATAATGCCCCTGAAAAAGCTTGAAACCCGCTCCCCAGACCTCCCGGTACTCTTCCTGCGACTCCACATTTCTGGCTATCGGGCAAGCTGTTACGCCCTCCAGAAAGGCATGCAGAAACCGTCGCTCTTTGGAGCCGACTGTGGCAATATCCACGATTACGTAGTCGGCCATGTCCAAAAGTGTCCGTGCACCTTTCTTCCCGGTGAAGCCATCCAGGGCCAGACGGAAGCCGAGTTTTTTCAGCTTGACACAGGCGTCAAGCTGATCACGTGATGGGTTCGAGTCTTCAAGGAGTTCCACGACCGTCAAGTCGGGAGGCAGTTTCCAAATCCACTCTTCGGTCAGCGACTCGGCGGTGCATTGCACAAACGCCGGTTTCCCGGATGTCAATTCTTCTATCCCGAAAACCATCGCATTCCCAAACACGGCATGGGTTGCCAGTTCGTTCTTCCAGCCGGCGCTCAGTTGCTGTCCATCCCAGAAGAGCAGCTCGTATGCCTGCACGTTGCTTAACGGATCCAGGATAGGCAGGCGGACTACATAGTGAGATTGCCCCACCTTCCCCTGGAGAGAATTCTGGGCCATATCACGCAGCGAATTGCCGGATTTTGCCCCTGGTGATCTTGTAGCCATGGCAGTCACCTTTTTAGATGTCGTCGATGCCTTCGATTATAGACGCGATCGCAGTTTCGAAAATCTGCCAGCCTCATCATCGACCCGTCGGGGCTCAGAGCGCAGCCTCAAAGCCCGCGCACGAACGCCAACGAATCTGATTCTCACCTAACCTGACCTGGAATTATGTGACGGTTGGCGCAGGTCTTACGCTTCGATGCGGGATGTCGCGGTCGCCCCGGGCACAGCCGCAAAGTCGACTAGGCGATCCGAATGGCCGGCAGGAAGGCGGGAAGACAGCACACGAGCCGTATGAAGCTTTTACCGGGATATTTAAGCGTAACTTGGCGGGAAAGAATCCAGAACTTCATTGCCCAGCAATCGAGCGACTGCTGGGCAGAGGCTCTCTAGCTCATAAACCCTAAATACGGGCTTGAACCAAAGTTGCCGAAATTCGGAAATACCTGCCGAACCTGGCCGTCGGTTAGCCCGAACCAGCGAGCAAGGGTTCCCGCGTATTGATCGACTGCTGTGGTGGGAATCAACCGGCCTTGACCCACGTCGTTGGCCTGATTCGTACCAATCACCGGATACTGACCGTACATATCCTGCCCCTGAACTGCGCCACCGACAACGAAGTGATGGCTTCCCCAGCCGTGGTCAGTGCCGTTACTGTTGCTGGTCAGCGTGCGGCCGAAATCAGAAGCCGTGAACGTCGTAACCTGGTTGCCGAGACCAGCCGAAACCATCAATCCGTCGAAGTATTCCAGGCCCGCGCCAAGCTGCGAGAGGAGTGACGCAATCTGGATTGCCTGATTGTTATGGGTATCGAAGCTGCCAAGCTGCACATAAAAGATCTGCCGGGTGACGCCGAGGCTGGTGTATCCACCGATGATTCTGGCAACGGTTTGCAACGAGATTGCGAACTGGTTATCGGCGAGCTTTTTCGTCTGCGGATCGAGGAATTGAGGAGGATTGGGAATTCCACCGGCGCCGGCCGGAAGCATCGCACTTGCCAGAGTCTTCTGCGCTGCGATGGAGCGGTTGACGACGACTCCATACTCTTTGGCAAACAGGTTGGATTCATCAGCGCTGAGAATGGAAGCCAATGGGTTGGCTGCAGCCGGCAGCCCGAATGGTGGCTGGGCCAATCCGTAGATGGGAATTGGGCCTGCCGATGTGACATTCAGTTGATACGACGTCAGGCCGGAAAGGAACAGAGCTACGCCTGCGGTGGAGATGCAGGTGAATGCAGAGTTCGAATTCTCGTTCATGCTTTCGATGAGATCCGCCATTGCGCCACCCCATCCAACGTGTTCCGCGCTGCCTCCATTGGATGCAATGGCCTGCCATGCCGCCGACTGATCAAAGTGCGAGAACAGCGAAGCGGGCAAGGGAACGGAGTTGGCATTTACCTGGGCCTTGGTGGCGGGAGCTATAAGAGTGCCCGTATTCGCAACAATTGCGGCGCGGCCGGCGTTGAACAAGTTCTGTATTCCTGTCAGAGCGGGGTTGAGAGCAAAGGTGCGTCCGCTCTGCGGCGTCTTCAAGGTGATTGGCAGCAAATCGGCTATCGGATACGCGAGTCCGGGCGCACCTGACCGCGCGGTTGTGAATGCGCTGAAGGAGTCCGGGTCAGTGGCGATGACCGCCCCGTGCCCATCGTTGCCGCCCTGCAGGAAGACGCAGACAAGCGCCTTATAGCTGGATGCTCCGGTTCCTTGGGCCATGGCTGCAAGGGAGTTGAGTTCCATGAGAAATGGGCTCACTGACATGCCTGCCATGCCTGCCATGGAAGCCGTTCTCAGAAAGTGCCGCCGGGACCGCTCAAAGTTGTTCATCGTGGGCTCCCTAAAACTGTGCGCAGAATGATGGCGATGCCATCGTCAGGTAAATTGCCGTTTGCACACGGTTCGCAAGTGCGGCGTTGATTGCGTTTTGATCGCCGGTGGGTATCGGGATCGCATTGATTGCACCTAGAATCTGGCCGTAGAGCGTGCTGTCCATTTCGCCGGCCATCAACAGCAGATTGATGCGATCCAGCAGTGCGTTGGGGTTTGAAGCCAGGCTCATCTCCGTCTCGTAGCTCGAGAACAGGTCGTCTCCGCTGGTCGCGTTGCTGCCAATGGCGCCCTGCATGTAATTGATGTAGCCCACGACCGTAGAGACGTTGGTCATCTGCATCTCAGGAGCCTCCAGGCCGGCCGCTTCAATGGTCGTGGCAGGAGGAACATAGTTCGGGGCAAACCAATTGAAGACCGTGGGCGACCGGAGAGACATTTCGCCCAGTCCGAAAATCGGATCTTCGGTACTGCCCTCATCATAAGATCCCGTGCGCGATTGGGCTGTGAACGCGCGCGCCCATTCCGTGTAGCGGAGGAGCGCCTCACGCACCTTTCCATATTGCGGATTGGCGAAGTCAGTGGCGGAAGCGCGCGCCTCCGGGTCAAGCAGGATTTCCGAAATAACAGCCTGCAGATTTCCACGCACACCCGTGCCGTCGTTCTTGAACACCGCGGAACAGTTGCTGATGTAGGTCGGGCTTGGGTTGCTCGTGACCATGTGCTGGATCATCTGCTTGCAGAAGAAAGGTGGAAGGTTCGGGTGATTGAATATCGTGTCGAGCGCGGTTTTGAGATCGCCGTCAGGGTCCGAGCTTGTGGAAGCTGGAATGGTGACACCAAGAAATTGCTTTTGAACGGTCGAATGGTGGCTGGGGAAACTCTGCATCGGCAGAAGTTCTTCGCCATATCCAGGGCCGACATACAGGCAGCAGTTCGACCAGGCGGTGTCGGAGTTATTGCCGGGTATATTCCAACCGAAGCCTGTAAACACCGCGGCCAGGCCCTCTACGTCAGTGTTTGAGTAAGTCGGGATAGGATTGCCCGTTGCATCCAGTTGTTGCGAACCGTCGTCATTTAACAAATTAAGCCCGACGGTGAAGAGCTGCATTACCTCGCGCGCGTAGTTCTCGTCAGGATCGGTGGTGGCGTTCCCCTTATCGTTCCCGAGCATGTTCAGGAACTGCCCCATCATGGGATTCAAGGTCACATCCTGCAGCAGGGTGCGAAAATTTCCGAATGCGTCTGCACCAAGCACGTCGTAGTAATTGGCTTCTCCGCGAGGCATGCTCTGGATGCTGAAGTTCGGCTCGGTGGAGATAACGAACAATGAGGTCAGAGCATACTCGACACGCTGGCGCAGTTGATCATTGCCGGCAATGCTTTGCTGCCAGAAAGTGTCCTGGACCAAGCTCTCATCATTGGCGTTCTGCTGAAAGAGCATCGAGTTGCAGGTGACGTCGCCTGACGCACAGGGCGGATTGTCGAGGATCACAGCCTGCTCCACCGCAGGTTCGTGCAGCGTCTGCGGCATGGCGAACTGCTCATTGAGCCACGCCGGGTATCCCTCCAGAGAAAGATGATGAATATCCGGGTCCGTAGCGCCGAAGGTTGCCTGCTGAAGGAATCGTGAAGCATCTTCAGGGGAGACGACTGGCAGCGGTGGGGTGCCGTTCACAAGCGCGATCAGATCCGCGGATTTTGCCGGCCCTGGGCTGGGATTCAATACCTGCAGATCAAGATTGCCGGGCTCGCTCAGATCCAGGCTCGCGGTCAATTGGCCCCCGTTATTGAACGTCGTCGTCACCGGGGCGCCGTTCGCCAGCACCTGCGCACCATTGATGAAATTCTGGCCCGTCAGAACAACATTGGTGGACGGAGGTCCAACATTGAAGTTCATGGGCGATGCCGAATTGAGAATCGGAATCGGGTTCAGTATGGAAATGTTCTGGCTGACGGATACCGCCGGGTTGTCGACGCTGGTGATGGCGAGCTGGACGACATTCGGGTACGCCGGAACCACCGTCGAGACAGGGATCACTGGCGGTGCGGTGTAGGTAATGGAGCCATCCGCATTGGAGACTGCTGTGCCCCACTGCGCATTGCCACCGGCCACTCCGTTCACCTGCAGCGTTACGCCAGTGTTGTTTGTACCGTTGACCATGAGCCCGATATTCAATTGATTGCTCACGCGCACGTCCGAGCCGCTGCTGGGTTGCAGCGTGAGCACCACCTGGCCTGGGCCTACCAGCACCGGGACCGTGGCCGAGTTGGCCGACCCGGGATTGGGGTTACTCACCAATAGCGGATAGGTTCCCGGATTCGGCGCGGGAATCACCGCAACCAGCTCGGAACTCGAATTCATCGTGGTCGGAACCGGTGTACCGTTCCAGACAATCTGCGCGCCGAATACAAACTGCGATCCAGTTACGCTGACCTGCGCCGATCCTTCGGGGAAGGTCGAGGGCGTAACACCACTGATGATTGGAATCGGGTTCAAAACGCCCAGCGCAGAGGAGCCTGGAGGGTAGTTCGGATAGTCGTTCGCAACCGCGGTCACGTTGACGGTATTTGGAACGGGAACAATCGCCGGAGCCGTGTACAGGCCATTGTTATCGATCGTCCCTATTTCTGAGTTGCCTCCGGGAATGCCGTTGACAGAGAAAGTCATCGGCGATCCGAGATTCAGAGCAGGACTGGTGTACTGGATCTGCTGGTTGACCCGGATGGTGGTGGGTCCCGAGATCGAGGCAAACGTGTTTGGGTTTGTGATGGAAAAACTGCCGCACCCTGTTAGAAGGGTCGCAGCTCCAACCAACAATGCCACAGGCAACGCGAAATTCATCGCGTAAATACGTTCAGATATTACTCGCACAAGGGCTCCACGTTCGGGGGACACCAAGGAACAAAGAACTTCAAGAAGCGGCAATTGAGGTCAGTCTAGAGGGTTACTTTTGAGCAAGAGTAACCCGGCTAACCGAAAAGATCAACGGTCTTTTTTGTAAATTATTCACGCACACTCAAAAGATTCGTTCGGATTGGATGTATCAAATTGGGAAAATTGCTCCTTAGATGTAGATACAATCGGCGAAGCCAGGCTAGCTTTCAGTTGGTTTCGGAGGGGCCAAGGATGACCTATGGCTGCTCTGGAATTCCCGAGGCTCGCCGCTGCTGGGATCCCCGATTAGTTATCTTTGTGCAATAGGTAATCCGATTTTTCACGCAGGAAGGCGTCTGAGGATTCTGGTGGCACTGCGGAACCAGGGGCGCTCGCGTCGGCGAAGGTAGCCGGGCATGGTGGGCCGCTTGTCCAGGACTTTCTGTGCCCATTCGCGGGCCTCCTTGCTGCGGCCTTGGGAGGCAAGCAAGTCTGCGAAGTTCAGGTAGGTCTCAGACAAGGTTGACGTGACGACTGTCTGGCGGAAGAGCGCCTCGGCCTTCTCTTTCTGTCCCGTCTGGGCATAGGCGTGGGCAAGCAATCCGGCGGCTCGGCGGAAATCGTAGTCGGGCTCTTTGAGGAACACTCTTTCCAGGTCGGGCAGCGCAGCCGCGACGTCGCCCAACTGGAGAGCGCAGACACCACGGCGATAGAAGTTGTCGAGCGTGTCCGCGCGGGCGGCAATGGCCTTATCAAAGGCGTCCCGTGCAAGCTGGAGCTTGCCATCGTCCATCAGGAGGTTGCCGAGCTCTTCGTAATTGCCGCCGGAAGGATTGTCGCGAATCGCGATTACGAGCTGGTTGATGCGCTTGCGGCGGGGAAAAACCTTGAAGGACTCACGCGCCAGGCCGACGTCGGGCAACGCCTCGACGAAAATGTAGACGAGTGCGCCGATGGGACCCAGAAAAATGATGACGTAGAGCCAATAAACATTAGGTCTGCGCCGGATAAAGTGGATGACGGCGCCCACCTGGAGCAACAGGCTCCAGGGATAGAAAAGATGACTGAGAAATCCCATTGATTGTCGTTCCTAGCGACAGATTACACCTTAGGAGATAAGGAAACTGTTCATGAAGAACGCTTTCGCGGGATTGGCGGCCGAATTTATCGGGGAAGTTGGTCCGTGCCGCGCAGCGATCGCACTAAAACTCTCCGGGTGCGGGGCCCGATCATGTTCTAATTTAAGTATCGATTTATAGGGGACAAGCGCAATGGCTGCGGATTCACTTTTACCTAATCGCCGCGACGATAGTCTTCAGGATTTGCTTCAGACTTCGCTTCAGGAACGATCCGGCCTGATTCGCGCCGTGGCGCGCCAGCCGATTCTGGACAAGCGGACCAAAGTTTTTGGCTACGAGCTGTTGTTCTGGAATGGCCTGGAAACAGTTTTTGGCGCGGGAAGCGAGCTGGCTGTCAGAGCGATGATTGGCAACGCGATGATTGTTGGCGTGGAGCAGTTGGCTTCAGGACTGCCGGCCTTTGTGCACTGCACCGCCGATTCGTTGAGCGAAGACTGGGTCCGGGGTCTGGATCCGGATCTGACGGTCCTAGAAGTGCGAGAAGACCCCGAGCCATCGCCTGCGTTGCTGGAGGCGTGCCAGGCACTGAAGGCCCTGGGGTTTCAGATTGCGCTGGAGGACTTTACCGGAAAGGAGTTGGCTGAGCCGCTACTGGAATTGGCCAGCTTCGTGAAGGTCAATACCTCTGAAGTCAAAGCCAGCGAGCGAAAGAGCCTGATCCGTCGCGCAAAGGCGAAGTCTACCCGGCCGATCGCGAAAAACGTTCACACGCAGGAAGAATACAAAGAGGTCGTCGCCGAGGGCTTCGAGCTCTTTCAGGGCTACTACTTCTGCCGTCCAAAGCTGGTGCGGGATCACAAGATCCCCTCAAATCACCTGGCACAATTGGAGATTCTGAAGACCTTGCAGGAAGACCCAGTCGATTTGGATCGATTGAGCCAGTTGGTGATGGCCGACGCTTCTCTGACTTACGGGTTGCTTCGCATGGTGAACTCGCCCTTCTTCGCGGTGCGCAAAGAGGTGACGTCAGTTCGTTCGGCACTGTTGTTGCTGGGAGAAGAGAGGACGCGCCGTATTGCCATGCTGGCCATTGCCAGCGAGTTCAACGCCGACCAACCTGCAGAGCTTCTTCGCATGGCCTTTGAGCGGGGGCGCTTCTGCGAGCTGGCCGCGGAGCTTCTGCATTTGAATCCGAGCGAACAGTACCTGATCGGCATGGTGAGTATGTTCCCGGCGATGCTGCGGATTTCAATGGACGATCTGGTGCGCATGCTGCCTTTGCGGGCAAAGGCTTGTGATGCACTGCTGGGAAAGGGAAATTCAGAGGGCCTGCTGCTCGAATTTCTGACTTGTCAGGATCGCGGAGACTGGGCTGCCGGCGAGGCAATTCTTCGGGCCAATGAACTCCCCTTCGACCAGATCATGTGGCGATTTGGCGAGGCCGTTCGGTGGTCAAGCGCAGCGATCCAATCGGCGCTCTGATGCCGGCGCACAGCAAATAGAGGCCGCTGCACATGGCGGCTTCGAGGGTGAGCTGTGCCCGTCGAATGCCTGACTCTGGAATCTCCAACTCAGCGATACGAATCGTCCCGGTGGATGACGAATTCGGGATAAGCGCC
>Ga0187847_10001999_pt1 | contig 17140 bp, 17 predicted proteins | sample June2016WEW_4_10_FD_132458 | JGI IMG/M metagenome (GOLD analysis project Ga0187847, IMG submission 132458) | Peatland microbial communities from SPRUCE experiment site at the Marcell Experimental Forest, Minnesota, USA - June2016WEW_4_10 | ecosystem: Environmental > Terrestrial > Soil >...
AAGAATGTCGGCTTCCAGGATTTCCACGTTGGTAAGAGGGGTGAAGCGCATGCGCAGTTGGGCGGCCAACACGCGATCCAGTTCCACGGCGATCAACCGGCCGGCGCCCTTTGCGAGCAACTCGGTCAGAGCGGCCTCTCCGGGGCCGATTTCGACCACGGTCGTCTGCGTGATATCGCCGAGCGCGTCGACGATGCGCCGCATGGCATCGAGGTCCACGAGAAAATTCTGTCCCAGCTTTGGTTTCCGGGTACTCACAATTCGATTCGGCAAAGCCTTTGCCAAGTTTGACCGCCTTTCGTTCTGCCCGATAGTACTTTCCCGACAGAGTTCAACGCTGCTAGACTTCATGGTCGCGCGCGTTTCATTCTGATCATCCCGCGCATCCAACACCTGTTTGCCTATTTTGCCGGAGGCCCCGTGCACGTGCTGTTTGCCGCATCCGAGTGCGTTCCATTTTCGAAGACCGGAGGACTTGCCGACGTGGTCGGGGCCCTGCCGCGCGCCATTGCCGACCTCGGTCATCAGGTCACAGTCTACCTGCCTCTCTACCGGCAGACCCATCTGGAAAATCCAACTACCGTTATTGCCAGCGTAACGATTCCATTTGACGATCGTTACCGCTTCTGTTCGGTACTAGACGGAGGGCAGCAGCATGGCGTGCAGTTCTACTTTATCGATTATCCTCCGTTCTACGATCGCGATGCTCTCTATGGCACTCCTCTAGGCGACTACCATGACAATCCCGAGCGCTTTGCACTGTACTGCCGAGCCGTCTTGGAAGCCGCAAAAATTCTTGGTGTTCCGGATATTTTCCATTGCCACGACTGGCAGACAGCGCTGATTCCAATTCTGATGCGGACGCTTTACGACGAAGATCCGGCACTCAATGGAATCCCGACGGTTTTCACTATTCACAACATCGGCTACCAGGGAGTCTTCTCACCGGACACGCTTCCGCTACTGATGTTGCCGTGGGACCTGTTCACGATGACGAAGCTTGAATTTTTCGGCAAGGTGAACTTCCTCAAGGGTGCGCTGACATACTCGGATTTCATCACCACGGTCAGCCGTAGGTATGCGCAGGAGATACAGACGGTGGAGTACGGCTTCGGTCTTGAAGGAGTGCTGCGGAGCCGCAACTCGAAGCTTGCGGGAATCCTCAATGGGGTCGATTACGAGGAGTGGAATCCAGCCACCGACCACTACATTGCCGCGCACTATACGGCGAAGGCTCTGGAGGGCAAGCGGGAGTGCCGCCGCGATCTGTTGCGCTCGTTTGGGCTTGACGCGGAATCCGCCGCGCCGATTGTCGGCATTGTCTCGCGCTTTGCCGCCCAGAAGGGCTTTGACCTAATTGCCCTGGCCGCGGACCGACTGGCACACGAGGATGTTACCGTCGTTATTCTGGGCTCTGGAGACAAGGATTACGAGGATGTGTTTCGTCGGCTTGTCCGCCAGTATTCAGGCCGCTTTGCGCTCAAGGTCGGCTACGACAATCCGATGGCGCATAAGATCGAGGCGGGCTCGGATATGTTCCTGATGCCCTCGCGCTATGAACCCTGTGGGCTGAACCAGATCTACTCGCTCAAGTACGGCACGGTGCCGGTTGTGCGCGCTACCGGGGGGCTTGACGACACGATCGATCCCTACGACGTGCGAACCGGCAGAGGCACCGGCTTCAAGTTCCACGAGTATACGGCGGAGGCCCTGCTGACGACGATGCAAGCGGCGCTCGCACTGTTTGCCAAACCCAACGAGTGGCGCAAACTGATGCTCAACGGAATGGCCCGCGATTTCTCGTGGACTGTCGCTGCCCGCGAGTACCTTAGGGTTTATGAAAGAGCGCGAGCCACCCGTCTCTCGGAGTTCTCCATCTAAGTTTGGGTCATGAAGTTCGAGAAGTTAGTCGTGGCAGTCGTGTACATTGTTGCGATGTTGCTCTCGTACTTCCTGTTTTCAGCTCTGGTTCCTGACGATGGGGTTGCCGGGTACCACTTCCCCTGGCGGGTACAGTCCTTGTGGAAAGGAACGTCGCAGTCCGGTGTTGGCGTCCCGAGTTCGGCGAAACGGGTCAGTGTTCATCCACACCGTTAGCCGGTCGAATTGTGTCAAAATGATGGCACAATGCCTTTTGTCCTCGGAATTGATGGTGGCGGGAGCAAATCGACGGTTGCTGTTTCGGATGGCGCGAGCGTGCTCGCAACCAAGACCGCAGGAGGATGCAACCTCAACAGCGTCTCCTTTGAATGCGCACATGCGGCTCTGGCTGAGGCAGTGGGCGGGGCGCTTTCATCCGCCGGAATTTCTGCCAGCTCGGTTCTCGGCGTTTGCGCAGGCGTTGCCGGAGCGGCCTCTCCTGAGGTTGCCGGCAGGATCGCTGCAATCCTTGCTGAACTTCTTCCGTCCTCGTCGATCCAGGTGGTCGGAGACACGGTCATCGCGCTGGAAGCTCTGTTTCCGGGAAGACCTGGTCTAGTCTGCATCTCCGGCACCGGTTCGATCGCTTTTGGCCGCAATGAGCGCGGCGAAATGGCCCGCGCGGGCGGATGGGGCAGACTGGTTTCGGATGAAGGTTCGGGAAACTGGATCGGTCAGCGAGCGATTTCGCAGTGCCTGCGCGCCCTGGATATGGGGCGGAGCAGCTACCTTACTACCGGAATCATGCAGCATTGGCGAATCGCGACCCGCGAACAACTCTTGCAGCGCTGCCATCGGGACCAGATTCCCAGTTTCGCCGAACTCTTCCCCGTGGTGCTGGAGGCTGCCGAACTCGGTGACCAGATCGCTCACGAGATTCTCAACTCTGCCGGGATGGAACTGGCCCGCATTGCGCAGGTGGTGATGCGCCGTCTGTGGGTTGGGCGCACCGGACTGGAACTTGCAATCACCGGTGGGGTGTTCGAGAACTCTGCCCGCATTCGCCAGGTCTTTAGCAACGTCGTCCGCGCCGAGCGCCCCGAGGTTCACATCTGCTCTGGTGAACGCCAGCCCTACGAGGGTGCCGTGTTCCTGGCGCAACGCGCCGTGACTGATCGCGAGCCCAGCGCGGCAGTCTAAGAGGGTTGGCTGAATCAATCAACTCGATCCGCTACTGCTCCTCGTGCCGAAAGAACTCGAGGATTGCCTCCGCCTGCTTGGTCGTCACCACGGAGGTCAAAGCAGCGTAATTGGCCTGTTTGACCGCGTGCAGCGATCCGAAGTGTTGCAGCAATCTACGGGTAGTCATCTCCCCTATGCCCGGCACATCGCGCAGCTCAGTTGCGTGATCGCGCATCTCTCGGCGCTTGCGGTGAAAGGTGATGGCGAAGCGGTGAGCTTCATCACGAATCTGTTGAATGAGCAGCAGAACGGGCGAGTGGCGGTCGAGCACAATGGGCTCGTCCTCCTGTCCGTAGAGGTAGAGAATCTCCTCGCGCTTGGCAATCGAAGCCACGGGCTGGGCCGCCAGTCCGAGTTCCTCCAGCGCCCGCGCCGCCGAGTGCAACTGACCTATTCCACCGTCGATGAGTACCAGCGAAGGCATGGTCTGGCCTTCCTCCTGCACGCGTTTGTAGCGCCGTGTCACGACCTCGTACATCGACTTGAAATCGTCGATCCCCTCGACCGTGCGGATGATGAACTTGCGGTAGTCGGAGTTCTTCATCTTGCCCTCTTCCCACACCACCATTGACGCCACGGTTTCGGCGCCCTGAATGTGGGAGATGTCAAAGCACTCAATGCGGGACGGTTCCTCGGCCAACAGGAAGACATCCTGCAACACGCTCTTGAGCACATCGGTTCGCGGCTTCATCACGCGGAAGCGCTGGTCGTAGGATTGCTTTGCGTTGTTGCCCACGAGGTCAATCAGCGAGCGCTTGTCGCCCCTCTGCGGCACCTCAATGTAGGCCCTCGATCCACGTTTTTCACTCAACAACTCCTCGAGCGCTTCGCGATCTTCAAATTCGACCGGAATGTAGATGGTTCGCGGAACGTAGGGCGCATCGAGATACAACTGTTTGAGGAGCGTGCTGAAGAATTCGCCGACCTCAAAGCCGACTGCGGACTCCAGTTCGCCCAGATCCTCCCAGAAGAACTCGCGGCGGTCCAGCACCTTGCCACCGCGCATGTGAAAGAGGTTCACGGCGAGCAGATGGTTCTCGTAGTGATAGCTGATGACGTCGATGTCGTCGCCTTCCGCCGAGGCCATGCGCTGCTTCTCGTGGAGTTGCTCGACGGTCACAATCAGGTCGCGATACTTCGCCGCCATCTCGAACTGCATGGCCTCGGCTGCGCGCTCCATGCGCTCGCGCAGCGACCCGGAGAGTTCCGAGGGCTTTCCTTCGAGCAGGAGGCGCACGTCCTTGACGGCTTCGGAATAGATCTCGACCGTGGTCAGGTCTTTGACGCAGGGTCCCAGGCAGCGCTTGATGTAGAACTGCAAACAGGGACGTGGATGATCGCGCGTCAGGTCGATCTTGCAGGACGGAACCAGAAAGTTACGATGGATGAGATCCACGATACGGTATGCGAGGTTGGCGGGAAAGTATGGACCGTAGTAGGTCGCACCATCCTTGCGCAGCTTGCGGGTCACATAGACTCGCGGATATCGCTCTGCCGTCAGCTTTACGTATGGATAGGTCTTGTCATCGCGCAGGAGGATGTTGTAGCGCGGCTTCTTTTGCTTGATGAGGTTGTTTTCGAGCGCCAGGGCTTCGCGTTCGTTGTCGACGACGATGTACTCGATATCGACGGCTTCGCGGAGCAGGCTTCCGGTCTTGGCGTCTTCGCTGGCACCCTCGACAAAATAGGAGCGCACGCGGGAGCGAAGGTTCTTTGCCTTGCCAACGTAAATGACCTCTCCCTCGGCGTTCTTGTAGAGGTATACCCCCGGATTGGCGGGTACCGTTTTGATCTTCTGAAAGAGATCCATCGTCTCAGCTCGCTGCGGGAAATTGCCACGGAACTGCTCTTAACCCGACCGGCTCCTATGAAAATTCTACCCGCTCGGGAAGGAATCTCCGGTTCGGATCGCGTCTATCGTCTGTAACTCATTGAATTAACAGTTGATTAATCGTGGCATCGCACGTGCTCTTTGGTAGACGTAGCAGGGCAGCAAGCACTGAGGATTGCTCGATCCTAGTTTCAGCATCGGTTTCAGCAGCTTCAGCAAACCAGGCAGCAATCGGCCCAAGGAGTTTTTCAATGAAACGCTTTCTACTTCCAATTTTTGCCGTAGGTGCAATGGCCCTCACCGTGGGTTGTGCCACCAAGAATTACACCGCGCAGCAGGTAAATCCTGTAATCAATAAGGTCGATGAGTTGGATGAACGTACGTCGCAGACGACTCGCGGTATCCGCGATACAGACCAGCGGGCGCAGCAGGGTATTCAGGGAGTTGAGGCCCACGCGTCGGCGGCTGACCAGAAGGCGCTTGACGCCCGTCAGCAGGCCGATCAGGCCCAGTTACTAGCCTCCAACGCGAATAACGGCGTCAATGACCTAAGCAACCGAGTCGCCAACCTTGACAACTATCGTCCGGTGACCGAAGCCGCCGTACATTTTGGCTTCGACAAAGCCGAACTGTCACGCAAAGACAAAGCGCAACTTGACGAAATTGGCCAGCAGATTCCCAATGTGAAAGGGTACATCGTCCAGATCGAGGGACGCACTGACTCGGTTGGCAATCCCAACTACAACTATCAACTGAGCCAGCGTCGCGCCGCCGCTGTTACCCAATACCTGGCTTCCAAGTACAACGTGCCCGCGCACAAGGTGTTCATCATCGGTCTTGGCAAGGACGCTCCGGTGGAAAAAAACAACACCTCGAGTGGCCGCGCCGAAAATCGCCGGGTTGACGTTCGCCTGATGAGCAATGCCGCAGATGCGCAAAACGCCACCAGCCAGGCACCGGAATCGACGCCGCAGCAGACGCCTACGGCCACCGCCAATCCACAACAGTAGTAGAGATTTGGCTGCGCGGCTCCTCCAGTCCGTCGCAGCACCAAGGCCGCTCATCCCCCGAGCGGCCTTTTTTGATTCCGGAGATTTGCAAGAGGCGACTAAGTCTTACCTCCGCCCACAAAGTGGACGATCTCCAACCGGTCTCCATCCTTCAGAGCGGTCGCGCTCCAGCTCTGGCGCGGCACAATTTCGCGATTCAGTTCAACGGCGACGCGGTCGCCCTTCATGCCCAACTCCTCGATCAGCGCGTCCAACTTGGCCGCCGTATAGCTTCGCTCGTCTCCATTAATAACCAGGCGCATGAAAACAAAATAGCAGATCGGCTGCCCAGAGCCCATGCGAGGATATTTATGTTCCCGGCACATTGTGCGCTTGACTTACGGGAAACCGGGCTTAATATGGGTGCAACATTTTCGTGCAATTATGTTTCAAACAAATTGCAACAATTTGTACGTTGCGATTAATCTCTTGCCGTCCGGTTTGGTGTAGGCATGAATCAGAGCTTCACATCCAGCCAGGTTTCCCAGCGCACCGGCCTGACGCCGCGTCAGCTCCAGTGGTGGGATGAGCAGGGAATCGTGGTGCCTGAGCGCCAGGGCCATCGACGTCTGTACTCCCCCAAGGACCTTGCCGAATTAGCCGTGCTTTGCGACCTTCGGCAGCGCGGGTTCAGCCTGCAGCGCATCCGCAAAATGATGCTTTTGCTGCGCCGCGAATTCGGCCACCGTCTGGCCGATTTGGGTTCCTATGGCCCTGGACTTCACCTGCTTACCGACGGAGACAGCATTTTTCTTTGCGATTCCGAACGCGGAGTCATTGATCTTTTGCGTGATGCCCAACAGCCCTTGCTTGCCATTTGCCTTGGCCCGGTCCTGGAGCGCGTGCTGGCGCCAGTCGAGCCTCCGCCGGTGGCGGTGCAAGCACCAAAAAAGAGTTCTCAACCGGCTCGTGCGGTTCGCGCCGCCCGTGCCTTGGCCAGACCAGGCCGACCTTAAATCAGGCAGTCCCGGCAGGGACTGTGGAGGTGACACATGATCGTCGAGATCAACTATCTCCCCCAGTGGATACCCGAACAGATGAGTCCCGGAACAGTTTTTGTGCTCGACAACGCCCTTGACACGGGCGATGAGAGCGACCCTTACTGGGCTGTGCTCGCCTGCCCTTCCTGTGCCACCATGGGCCTGATCACACGCAAACAGATGGCCGGAATCGTTCCCATCATCTGCGGCTCGGATGAATGCTCTGCCCAATTTCATATTCGGGGAGATGACATCGTCCCGCGGCTCGCCAGTTGATCTGTCCGGCGAATGTGAGTAACGAAAACCGCCAGTAACCGGTGCATAGTACCTACGGTGCTTCCTTGTTGGGCTCTGGGTGCGTCACAATGGAGGGCATGAGCGACCCCAGCCTCCCGCACGGACAATTACCGCCGATTCCCGACGGCTGCGGGATCATGCCCATTGCCGAGAACCGTATCGCCCGCGGGCCCCATCCTGAAGTTCTCGACATTCTCCCCGCGGGTTTCGCCCCGCTGTCAACTGAGGTGGGGATAGAGGCTCCGGCTCCGGTACTGAACGACGCGATGGAGCAGACCTATCGCAGGGTGCTAGCCCGAGCCCTGGCCTTGGCGGCTGGAGCCTTGCTGCTGGCTGCGGCTACGGCCGCGTCTCTGGTCTACAATCCGTCTCTGGATCGCGGTTTTGTTGCCGCGCAACTCTGCTTTCGCGCTGTCTTTGTGTTTCAAGTACTCTTCATGAGCTTCTGCAGCCGATACGTCGAGAAACTGGCAATTGCTCCCGCTGCCGTGCTCTTGTTTACCTATTCCGGCTTCTGTGCTCTGGAATTCTCGGTGCTACTGTCGCCGGGCACCCTGGCTGCCGCCTTCCTTTGCGCGGGCCTGATGTACGCGGTGACCGCGCTCTGGGGATTCATCCGTGGCTCCGACCTCGCACTGCCGATCACCCCCGTATTCATGATCCTGGCGGGAGGCTTGATATTGGTAGCGGTCAATCTGCTGCTCCGGACACCTTCTTTCGCCTGGAGCCTAAGCTCGATGGTGATCGTTATCTTTGCTGGCGGGGCGGCCTACCATGCCCAGCAGATTCGTGATTTTTATCAGGATTTCGACGATGACAATGCCCAGGGCTGGAAGGCCTCGGTGCTGGGAGCCTTGCTGCTGCTGGTCAATTCGGTGAACCTGTACCTGGTGGTGGCTACCTACTTATCGCGGCTTGATGATGACGACTCCAAAGGGTCTCGCTAGTATGGCTTCTGGTATCGCTTCTGGTGTCATTACTGGTATCCCAGAGTCTCCGTTCGCTCGATCTTCCCCTTCAAACTGATCTCTTGTCGTGAGCATCTCACTTTTTGTGGAACTAACCCGTACGCTATCGGTAATACTGATTGGACTACAAGTTGTCCGCAATGCCGTGAGCTCGATGCCGTTGAACGACACTCTTTCGGAGCCCGAACTCCTTCGACTTGCCGTCTCCGGCGATGAGGAGGCTTTTGCTGCGCTCTACGAAAGGTACAAGGCCAACGTGTACCGGTTTGCGTTGCACATGACCGGATCGGCTTCACTAGCCGAAGACATCACCCAGGACGCCTTCATCACGCTGATGGAGGAGGGTGACAAGTTCGACGAATCCAAGGGTCAGGTGGTTTCATTTCTCCTCGGCATCGCACGCAACTTCGTCCGCCGCGCCTATCGTTCGCAGTCCCGCGTTACACCGCTGGTCACCGAGAACGAACAGGGAGAGGAGGTCGAACTGGTGCTGGAAAGTGGTCATGACACGATCGCCGATGTGCTACTCGGCGAGACCGTCGATCTCGTACGCGAGGCCGTCCAGTCGCTTCCTCCTCACTACCGCGAGGTGGTTGTGCTTTGCGATCTGTGTGAAATGTCTTATGCCGAGGCCAGTGCCCAGCTCGGTTGCAACCTGGGAACGATTCGTTCCCGGCTGAATCGCGGCCATAACCTGCTGGCAAAGAAACTGGAAACACGTACCCAGGCTTCCGGCAAACAGGCTGGAGGAATCATTCAAGGGTGTTTGCTATGAGATGTAACGATTTTGATATTCACATTGACGAGATGCTTTCGGGCATCCTTCATCCGGACGCCAACCAGCACATGCAGCAGTGCGAACGCTGCGCCTCGCACCTGCGCGCCCGCGCGACCGTGCAGCATGGCCTTCGCCAACTGGCTGCTGCCTCGGTGCAAGGCCCGTCGCGGGCCACCGATCGCGCCGTCATGGAGTCGTACCGGCGTTTGCAGCAGCGCCGCCCCGAGGTTCGGGGACTGGCGCTGGTGACTGCTGCCGAAGAACCTACAGCGCGACTGTTCACCTTCCCCGGTCGCAGTCTGGCTCCGGTCTGGACCTCGCGAACCTGGTGGAGCGGCGCCGCCGCGGCTGCCGTGGTTTTTGCGGTCCTCGGCTCGGCCGTTCATCTGTGGACGGGCGTCTCTACGGTGAACGCTCCGACGATTGCCCCTGCGCCTGCGGGAACGGCTTCACAGCAGAGTGCTTCAAGTAGCTCGACGGGGCGTCCGCTGGCGGCCTCGAATGGAGTTGTGAGCTCGGCTTTGCGACATTCGACACCGCGACCGGCATCGCCGGTGGCGCTCTCAAACCAGACGGTTGCGTCCCAGTTCGCTCCTTCTCAAGGCAATACTCCTCAAGGCAATGCTCCTCAAGCTGAAGTCGCCACGGCAGGCGTGTTGCCTGCGGTGTCCACTGCGACGCGGCCTGCGATTGCCTATGGTGAGACCGCAAGCTATGAGTCCGCGCCAGTCACGCAGCTTTCGCCCAACGCCGCGCCCATTATTCGTCTAGCTACCTCGGGAACGGCGAGCAACATGGCGCAGTCGGCCAGTTCAACCTGGCCAGGGTATTCCAATCTTATGTACTGCGACCCGGTGGTGTGTTCCGGGCCGATGCAGGTGGTGCATATCAAGGTCCCGGTCGGGCAGGTCAAGCCTAACCTTGGCCAGACGGTGGGAAATTCGTTTGTGAATGCTGAAGTTGTGATAGGACCCGATGGCGTAGCCCGAGCCATTCGGGTGGCAAACTAGGGTCTGAATACTTGTCGCAGAGAGTGCCGTTCGCCGCGGAATGTGTATCGGGAATCTGGTGATGGGAGCGGTTGTCCCAATTGGTGTTCGTCTTGCGAATGAATCAGGAGTTTTACGGAATGAGCCTTCGTCTTGTCGGTGCTGCTTCGCTTTCGTTGATCTTGTTCGCCTGGCCACCTCAGGCCACTGCGCAAGCCTCTGCCGCTCCAACCTCGGACGATAGCGCTCCTCCCATCACCGTGCAGATTGCTCCTCCTCCTATCTCTATCTCTTCGGCAATGCTTGGGGTTTCCAGTCCACTGGGGGCGCAGTCTGCGTCCGGCAAGCCAATGTTTGCCGAATTTGTTACCGAGCATCGGCAGAACTTTACCGACGGCAATCGTATCTGCCGCTCCACGACCTCCAGCATTTACCGCGATGTACAGGGCCGCATCCGTCGTGAGTCGCAGCTCTCGCTTGCAGGGCTGCCCGTGGGCGTCTCGGCCTCGACTTTTATTACCATCGTGGACCACCAACTCGGCTATGGCTATGTTCTCGATCCTCAGGAGATGGTGGCCCACCGCTACGAACTGAATGGTGCGGGGCCCTCGTATGTGGCCCGCGTCAGCGCCCAGGGAACCGGCAGCGCATTGCTCTCACCCGACCCCAAGCAGCCCGCCGAGAGCGCCGCAAACTCGAACTCTCCCACAACCTCGACCGGTGCGTCGCATTGGCGTCTGCACGGGTTCATTTCGCATCGCAGCCGTCCATCCGCAGACGCCGCTGGGATGCCTGTTTCCGCGGATGTCTCTGGCGCGCCGGCTTCCGCGAATGCCAGCCCCGGCCCGAACCAGCTTGACACCGGTCCCCTGCCTGACGGTTCGAGGAGCACCAGCGCTCTCAGCATGCGCATTGATCAGCCGTTCCTTGCGGCGCCCAATCCTGTCAGAACCGAAAATCTGGGGGAACAGATCATTCTAGGATTCCGCGCGCGTGGCACCCGGGTCATCACGACGCTGCCGGCAGGACAGATCGGCAATGACCGCCCTATCGACATTGTCAGCGAGCAGTGGTTCTCCCCCGATCTGGAACTGGTGATGCGCAGCATGCATCGCGACCCATGGGCCGGCGAGTTCACCACCACCGTCACCCGCGTGAGCCGAGGGGACCAACCCGCCTCACTCTTTGAGGTTCCGGAGCGCTACAAGGTCATCGACGCCGCCAGCGAAGGCGAGCACCACGTCCTCGATGGACACGGTACCCACTCCCCAGGCCCTGCGCCCTATTAGGGCAAGGCGCGCTGTCGGTGCGGGTAGGTCCGATGCAAGGTGGGACTAGGGATTTAGGACTGAGTAAATCTGAATTGGGTCGAAGGAGTTGTTGACAGGATACCACGGCATCTCCACTGCTATCGCTTTGCTGTGCCGGTCAACAACCCTCCGATCCTGATGATGGCTGGATGCAGATCAGGCGTTAACCAGTTCTTTCGCTTCCTCAGCGGCTTGGATCTTGATGCACCGCTGGAAACTTGCTTCCAAGACAACTTCTTCCTCAAGTTCCTCGATCACTTCGTGCGCCCACTTCTCTTCTGCAATGACGGTGGCTTTCATTTCTTCAAAAGCATTCATATAAGTCCTTTCTGCTTATTAAGATTGCTCTCATATATTCTGCTTAGCAGATAAGTCTTGTATCCCACAATGCATATCAAGTCAATATGCAATGTTTTCGGGTGGCCGAGGGGGACGATCCTGATGCTTGGCGATGATTGATTCTGTTGAAGGTGCCGAAGGGCGCGGAGAGTGTCCCGATTCGGGAGGGTGGAATCTGGGGCAAGCGGATAAGCGTGGGAGGCTCTCACTTCGCGGCTTGCAACTTTTTCAGGCGGCCCTCCGTGAGCACTACGTAGTGCAGTGCCGAAGCCAGCGTGAACGCGAAGACGCCGTACAGTAGAACCTGTCTCGTCATCCACACCCAGTCATTTGTGTAGACCCTCGACAGCAGCGCAAAGAAGACGGCTGCGATCTGGCAAGCCGTGTTGATCTTGCCGAAGATTCCGGGCCGGAAATCCCTCAGACCGACCGTGTAGAGCACCGCCGAAATAATGAGGATGGAGAGGTCGCGCGAAAACACCATCACCGTGTAGCGCCACGCAATCATCTGGCTGGAAGACATCACCAGGAAGAGCGAACTGAGCAGCAGCTTATCGACAATCGGGTCGAGGTATTCGCCGAGCTTCGTCTGCTGGTGAAGGAGTCGGGCCGCCAGTCCATCCAGTCCGTCGCTCAATCCGGCGATCACTACCAGCACCAGCGCGGTGTGGTAGCGTCTCTCCACAATGCAGATGTTGATGAACGGAATGAAGAAGAGACGCATGAGCGTCAACTGGTTTGGGGTGGTCCAGAACTCGCTCCTCAAGGGCATTATTCACCAACCCCATTTTCGCCAAAAACCTCTTCCACCGCGTGTCCTGCCTTGGCCGCGAAGCTCTCGCCGAGCGAGGGCAGTTCTCCGGCCGGCGCGTCCATCTCCATGCGCTCGACCCGATGCATGGGAAAGAACAAGGTCGAAGCGCCAGCGCGCTCGCCCGCGCGGAGCTGCCGGGCCAAGTCGTCCAGGGATTCCAACGGGATGCCGCGTAGCTCGACGCCCGCTGCCGCGAGCTTCACCAGTACGCCAAAGAACTTCTCCCGTGGAGAGTGGAGCGTCAACAGCACCGTCGAACCTTCGTCGAACCCGCGTCCTTGCATGTCCTTGATTCTGCCGCTTGCGCCCACGAGTTACAAGTACGGGGTTGGGCTCCGCTCCCGGTCGCGGGGCACCGCGCATGAGCCCGCTGAAACCTGATAGAGTTAAAACGATCCAATGACGCCCGCCAACTCCCCCAGACGGCTGCATGTCGTCATCGCCTTTGCATTGGTTTACGTCCTCTGGGGCTCCACTTATCTCGCTATACGCATCTCCGTCGAGCACCTGACCCCACTCATCATGGGAGCCTCTCGCTTCACCATTGCGGGACTGCTCATGCTCGGCTTCCGCGCGCTCGGCAGGCACCGCATCGCAGTTCCACGTCGTGATCTGCTGCGCCTGGCCATCATCGGAGTTCTTCTCCTCATCTCCGCCAACGTCGTCCTGGGATGGGCGGAGACCTACATCCCAACCGGACTAGCCGCGCTATTTATTGCGGTCACGCCGCTCTGGTTCCTGATTTTGGAGCGCCTGAGCCATAGCACTGACCGTCTTTCGCGGCGCGGAATCGCCGGGATCGCTCTGGGCGTTGCCGGGGTAGCGATTCTGCTCTGGCCAGACATTTCCGGGAACACCAATTTTGGCGCGCGGCAACTCTTCGGCTCGATTCTTGTTCTTTTTTCCAGTGTCAGTTGGGCTTTTGGCTCGATGCTCACCAAGCGTTGGCATATGCCGATCGATCCTTTCACGGCAAGTGGGTGGCAAATGCTATTTGCCGGATTGATCAGCGGTTCGCTTGCCCTGCTTGGCGGGGACCTCCGACGCGTCACCTGGGCCGCCAACTCTGTGTGGGCCATTGTCTATCTCATTTTTGCCGGATCGCTGATCGGATTTACCGCTTACGTGTGGCTGCTGAAGAACGTCCCCATCGCCAAGGTTGCAACCTACGCCTATGTGAACCCGATCATCGCGCTCACAATCGGCTGCGCCTTTCACGGCGAAAAGATGGATCGCTATATGCTCGCGGGCTCAGTTGTCATCATCCTTTCGGTAATCCTCGTTACGGGAGCCAAGGTCCACCGGCAATCGACAGATGTGGCAGCGATCGACCTGGAACCGGTGGAATCCACAGGCGACTGAAGAGGCGTGGGGTGCCGCGCCGAAACACATTACAATCCTCTGCGGTAAACGGAGTTGCGATGGATGAATCCATGGCAGATCGATGAGACGAAAAAGGTACTGGATGAAGCCGATAGAGGAGATTTCGCCTCCGAAATAGAAGTGAAACAAGTGATCAACAAATGGACGCGCCGACCGAGGTAATCCGGGGCTGTCGCTAGTCTCAGCGCACAACAGAGGCGACCCGCAGGCCGCCTCTGTCTTTCAGCGTTTCGGTCTTATTTTCGCTTCCAGCGCACGCCATCCTTGGTGTTCTCAAGGACGACGCCCTGGGTCAGCAGTTCGTCGCGAACTGCGTCGCTGGTCTTAAAGTCTTTTGCTTTGCGCGCTTCGGAGTGCCTGGTCACCAACGCTTCGACCTGGGCATCGCTCAGAGCCGCGCTTTTGGCCATTTCCAGCGTCTCCGGACTGATCTTCTCTTCCAACCCTTCGGCCTTGGCCCAGTCGACGATGGCCTTTACGTGCGCCGCATCAGTGTCTACAAGCACCGCAAAAATCTCATCGAACTTACCCAGTGCTTCGAGTAGCGCGGCAATGTCGTTCTTGTACACTTTGCCATGATCGGCGGCTGCGTTCACCTCACGAACGAGGTCAAAAATCGCCGCCAGAGCTTGTGCGGTATTCAGATCGTCGTCGAGGCTGGAGTGCATTTCACAGATGGCCTTCTTAGCCAATGCCGCAATCTCCGGGTTCGCTCCCTCCGGCCAGTGTGAAGTCTCAAGCCGTAGCTTGAAGTTTCTCAACCGCTCCACGGAGTTCGCGGACTGGGTCAGTCCGTCGAAGGTGAAGTTCAGTTGCTTGCGATAGGGAACGGAGGTCAGCAGCAAACGGATCGACGAAGGTTTGTGGCCCATCAGCACGAGGTCGCGCAGGGTATAGAAGTTTCCCAGCGACTTCGACATTTTCTGCCCTTCCACGAGCAGAAAGCGCACATGCATCCAGTGCCGGGCAAACGGCTTTCCGGTCAGCGACTCGCTCTGCGCAATCTCGTTCTCATGGTGCGGGAACATCAGGTCTTCGCCGCCCGCGTGAAGATCGAAGGTTTCGCCCAGGTACTCCATGGCCATGGTCGAGCACTCGATATGCCATCCCGGACGCCCCGGCCCAATCTCGGTTTCCCAACTCTCCTCGCCTTCTTTCGGAGCCTTCCACAGGGCGAAGTCACGGGCGTCATCCTTCTCGTATTCGTCGGCATCGGTTCGGCCACCGCCGTCGGATATCATGCCGGCAAAGTCCTTTTTGCTGAGCTTGCCGTACTCGGGGAACTTTGAAATACGAAAGTACCAGGAGCCATCCTCCGCCTGGTAGGCGAATCCCTTGTCCGCCAGCTTGCGAATGAAGCGCGCCATCTCCGCAACATGTTCGGTTGCCCGCGAAATCTGCTCGGGCCGCTCGATTCCCAGTGCCTCCATGTCTTCCAGAAAGGCTTTTTCGAACTTCTTCGTGTATTCGGCGATCGGCACCCCGCGCTGGTTTGCATTGCGGATGATTTTGTCGTCCACGTCCGTAATGTTCATCACGTGCAGGAGTTGGAAGCCGCTCTGGCGCAGGTAGCGGCGCAGCACGTCAACGGCGACAAAGGTGCGGAAATTGCCAATGTGGCCGTAATCGTAAACCGTGGGGCCGCAGGCGTAAAAGCGCACAGTCTTGCCGTCCGCCGGTGCAAATTCTTCAATCCTGCCGCTGAGAGTGTTGAACAGATCGAGCGCCATTATCTTCTCTTCATCCTGGAATGGGATCAGACCGTGCATTTGTGTGGTTGCACTCTGATTCTAAGGGTCTGCCAACGCTGCCGCAACACGCTCCCCCGGCGCAATGAACTTGACTACCCTCGTTTCTTCGCCGACTGGCTCAGAAACCGATGCCAACCCCAGCGGAATTGGGCTATAATCGCGCCACTTCGAGGAGAGGAGTGCGTCCCATGCGCTTATGGAGCCTCATTCGCAAGCCGCATCCGCACCGGAGTGACGCCCTGGTGCTGACGTTCGCCGCGCGCGCCATCTGGTCGCGATTCGCCTCGCCACGCGCCGATCTCGTCGGCTCGCCTTCGCTCTCCCGCCCCAATCTTTTCGCTGGCGACTAGTCCTCCTGCTGTCTTCGTGACTCGCTTTGGTTAACTTTCCGCCTCGCCAGATATCCGCGAAGCGAACGTTAGCCCGCACACCTGCATTCGTTTTCATCGAAGCATCAGTTTCAGGAGGAACTCATGTCGCCCTCAACTCTGGCTCCCGCCGACCGGCCCTGTATCCGCACCAAACTGCCTGGCCCCAACGCCAAACGCATAATCGCCGACGATGCACGCCTTATCTCGCCCTCGTACACCCGCTCGTACCCCTTGGTGGCAAAGCGCGGACGGGGCATTGTCATTGAAGACGTGGACGGCAACGAATTCTTCGATTTCTCCGCCGGAATCGCTGTCACCTCTACCGGACACTGTCATCCCGAGGTCGTGGCCGCCATTCAGAAACAGGCTGGAGAGCTCTTGCACATGTCCGGCACTGATTTTTACTACCCGCAGCTCACCGAGCTGGCAGCCCGCCTCTCGGAGATCGCGCCGATGCCTGGTCCGCATCGCGTACACTACGGCAACTCCGGGGCCGAGGCGGTCGAGGCTGCCCTGAAGCTAGCCCGCTACCATACCAAGCGCCAGTACATCATCGCCTTCCATGGGGCCTTCCACGGAAGGACCATGGGCGCGCTCTCGCTTACGTGTTCCAAGGCCCAGCAACGGCGACGCTTCTCGCCTCTCGTGCCCGGAGTCGTTCACGTCCCCTATCCAAACCTCTATCGCCGTCCCGCCGGGACCGAGCCCGAGCAGTATGCACGCGATACCGCGCGCTACATCGAAGACTGGGTCTTCCGCGCCGAGGTTCCCCCCGAGGAGTGCGCTGCTATCGTCGTTGAAGCCTTCCAGGGTGAAGGCGGATACCTTCCGGCGCCCGCGGCTTTCCTCCAGGAACTTCGCCGCATCTGCGACAAGTACGGCATCCTGCTGGTGATCGATGAAGTGCAATCGGGCATGGGCCGCACCGGACAGTGGTGGGCGATCGAACACTCCGGCGTAGCTCCGGACATGATTACGATTGCCAAAGGCATCGCCAGCGGCTTGCCTCTCTCGGCGCTCATCACCCGCGCCGAGATCATGGATTGGGTTCCCGGTTCGCACGCTTCCACCTTCGGCGGAAACCCGGTAGCCATCGCGGCCGCCATGGCTACCATTGACATACTGGAACGCGAAGGAGTCAGGAATGCACAGGAAGTCGGCGACCACATTCTGGCCCG
>Ga0187847_10002000_pt1 | contig 17137 bp, 14 predicted proteins | sample June2016WEW_4_10_FD_132458 | JGI IMG/M metagenome (GOLD analysis project Ga0187847, IMG submission 132458) | Peatland microbial communities from SPRUCE experiment site at the Marcell Experimental Forest, Minnesota, USA - June2016WEW_4_10 | ecosystem: Environmental > Terrestrial > Soil >...
GGGGACGACAATTACCATGTTTTGCTGGGTACGCCGCAGACACTGACGCCCGTAACGATCGAAGTGCCGGTAGGGTCCTCGGTGCTCTATGAGGACGGCAATGGGACGTTCTTTGCGGTGATCGACATTAACTTCATCAACTCGCAGCTGAACACACTCACGCAAACGGAAGGGATCAGCGTTCAGAGTATTCCGATCTTCCTCACGCGGAATGCCGTCTACGGCGACTTCCTCAACGGCATGTGGATCGACTGCTGCATCGGCGGCTATCACGGCGCATTTGAAGTCAACAGCACCGCAAGTAAGATCTTTGTACAGACATTTGCCTTCTCGACGTCGCTCGACTCCGATGTTGCCGATGCTATCTTCGGAGACCCTGGCGTCTTCTCCGACGTCAATGCTCTGTCGCACGAACTGGGCGAGACGTTCAATGATCCTTTCACGAATAATGCGACGCCCAATTATCAGCTTCCGGGTGCACCAGCCGGTACTTGTCAGAACATCCTTGAAGTCGGCGATGTTGTAGAAAACCTGACGCCCGACTACACGGACGTTACGGTCGATGGATTCACCTATCACCCGCAGACGCTCGGCCTGCTGCAGTGGTTCGAGGGGATCAGTCCCTCGAATGCAATCAACGGAGACTACAGCTTCCCGGATTCAACCAGGCTGACAGCTCCCTTTACGCCGTGCCCCACGTCGTAGGCACTGCGTCGTCCCTGAATGAATGGACCTGGGCGCACAAATGTGAGCCTCCAGCAACAACAGACCCCACCAAGCAAGGTGGGGGTTGTTTCTTAGCGAAATGAGGTTCGATTTTGGAGTGGAACCAGCCTGCAGTTTGTCCCGAGGTAGCCCGCTCGCCGTGCGATGCTATTGCTTTTCCCGTTCAAACGTGAGTGACGCGGAGTTGATGCAATAACGCAGACCGGTGGGACCGGGCCCATCGGGAAAGACGTGCCCCAGATGGCCACCACAGCGGGCGCAGGTGACTTCAACACGGCGCATGCCATAGCTCAGGTCTTCATGCTCATCGACCGTCTTTGAGTCAGCGGGGATCATGAAGCTGGGCCAGCCGCAGCCGGAGTCGAACTTGGCTCCTGACAGAAACAGCAGAGCCCCGCAGCCCGCGCAGTGATAGTTGCCGGTCTCGTGGTTTTCGGTGAGCAGGCCGGTAAACGGGCGCTCGGTTCCTTTTTGGCGCAGTACGCGATACTGTTCGGGTGTGAGCGTCGCACGCCATTCGGCATCGCTTCGGGTAATTTTCTCCGGTGTTTCCGTGGTCTCGTGAACGTTGCTCATGCTGGGCCTCCAAATGTTTAGCGGCGGATGGTTGGATGCGCTGTCGAGCGGGGAAGTTACACTCGGCGCGGGTGAGACGGGTCAAACTTCGGCGACCAGGTCAATTTCAACGAGTGCGTCCTTTGGAAGTCGCGCCGCCTCGATAGTCGTGCGGGCTGGCGGCGCGCCCCCTTCCGGCGACAAGTAGCGACCATAAACCGCATTCATCTCCGCAAAATCGTCAAAGTGCCTCAGAAAAACGGTGGCCTTGACGGCTTTGTGCAGGCTTGTGCCCGTTGCTTCGAGAATGGCTTTCAGGTTCTCGAGAACCTGAGTGGTCTGTTCGGCAATGCCGCCGGAAACGAGCTGCCCTGTAGCGGGATCGAGGGCGATCTGGCCGGCGGTGAAAACAAAATTGCCGGCGCGGATGGCCTGGGAATACGGGCCGATGGCGGCTGGCGCGGCAGCGGTAGCGATGACGGTTTTGGTCATGGCTCGATTGTAGAGCGCGCTGGATCTTGAAGCAGCGCGCAACGGCTCCCATCCCAGATGCTTCCGCTATGGCGGGCGCGTTGCCGATGGGGAACCCGCTCCTGAATCTAGCGCCAGACTGCGAGGACGCCGCCGACGATCAGTAGACCGACGAGCCAGTAGCCGTTGTTGATGGCGAAAAGCTTGACGGGACGGTTTTCATAGATGCCCTGCGGAAGATTCGGCGCAGCAAAGAAGCCGATCCAGACGATGAACCCCGTGAGGGCGCCCCAGGCAAAAGTATCGGCGCCAGTCCAAATGATGAAGTGGTCAAGCATGAACGCCAGGATGAAATCGCAAACGAAGGAGGCCATCATGCCGGGAACAAGGCTCTTCTTGTCGGGATTGTCCTTCTCGAAGCCGAGTGCTTTCATCCACGGCTTGGCGAAGAGAACGGGCGAGTACCAGAGGGCGCCGAGAACCCAGAGGATGACGGCGCAAGCAAGAACGGCAAGATGATTCAACTGATGGTGAATGTGGAGCACTGTTTTCCTCCCAGAGAGACCAAAGGGTCACCGCAAAGAGCAATCGCGGAAAGTTGCGGGTGGGGATGCGCACTGAGGGTCGCGCGGTAGAACGATCTCTGTCAAGGATGAATCGGGTGGATGGCTACTTCTTGAGCATCAGTGTACAAGGGTGCGCATCCCAGCCGGCCACTAGGGAGAGCGGCGAGGATGGGATGGCAGATGAGAAATGCGGAGGACAACCTGGCGAACAGCTAGACCAGCTTGGCGTCGAGGGTGATCTCGGTATTGTTGGCGAAGAGCTTCGAAATCGGGCAACCGCCCTTGGCGCCCGCCGCAGCCGTGTCAAAGGCTTCCTTGGTCGCGCCCGGAACGGTGGCAGTCGTGGTGAGGGCGATCTTGGTAATAGAGAACCCATCGCCCACCTTGGCCAGGGTGACGGCCGCATGGGTTTCAATCTTGGTTGGGGTGAAGCCAGCGCCGCCGAGTTGCGCGCCCAGCGCCATGGAGAAACAGCTCGCATGGGCTGCCGCAATGAGTTCCTCTGGGGTGGTGCCGCTGGTGGCGCCTTCAAAGCGGGTCGCGAAGGAATAATTTGCGTTGTTCAAAACGCCTGTCGCCGTGGAGATGGTGCCCTTGCCTTCTTTCAACGAGCCAGTCCAAACCGCACTTGCCTTGCTTGCCATAGACCCTCCTTGGGGTTCCGGAATCCGGGGGTTGTGGGGAAATTGATCCGTCGCCATCAGGAAATCGTTGGTGACGTCAGGAAGTTGATGCTTCAGGCACCTGCCAGGATGCCGCGGGCAGGCTGCCCACCTTGTAATGTTAATCTCTGACCCATGCTTCCACACAGGCCCCTCGCCCTCGACGGGGATTTTGCGCGCGAATTTTCACAGAGCGGCGTCGCTTGCGCGCTCGAAAATGAACTCCCCATCGAGCACCATTGCCAGGTGTGCCCAACGTGCTCGCACCACCTGACCGGGCATCGCTGCAAGCTGGTGTGTCCGCAGTGCGGGTATTACCTGAGTTGCGCGGACTACTACTGAGGGCGGCGCGGCACTTCGCGTGCAGCGAATCACGCTTCGTGCAGACCCAGCTATTTCGACTCGCTCGCCTTCCGCCTAGCCTCGAATTCATCGCCGAGCAGCCATTCTACGGGCTTCGCTTGTTCAGCGGCCAGCCAACCAAGGACAAAGCCGAGACGCGCGAGTTTAGCGTTACCACGGAAATCCCAGTCGGCGTGGTACTCGTCGCTGGGCTGGTGGTAATGGTGCGCGACATAGTCTTCGCTCTGCGCATGGCCCCACGCCTCATCGTGCCCCTCGAACAACTCGCCCTGGTCCACCGAAAACGCAGGGACGCCGACCCGCGCGAGCGAGAAATGGTCGCTGCGGTAGTAGTGTCCGGCCATCGGCGATGGATCGGGCAATAGCTGAATATCGAATGCCTTCGCGACCGTTTGCACCGTGGACCAGAAGTCGATGCGCTCGGCTCCATTCAAGTCAGCCGAGCGGGGAACACCGATGGGTAGCAGCATGTCGTAGTTGAGGTCGAGCGCAATCTGGCGTGCAGGGACAGGTGGATGCATGCCCAAATACTGCGAGCCGAGAAGGCCTTGCTCTTCCGCGGTGACAGCAGCAAAGTAAATATCGTGCGGTGGCGGCTGGGTCGATTGCGCGAAGGCGCGCGCCATCTCCAGCAGAATGCCGCAGCCGGTGCCATTGTCGGCGGCGCCGTTGTAGATGTTGTCGCCCTTGGCGTCCGGATCGATGCCGAGGTGATCGTAATGCGCGGTATAGAGAACCGAGTTTCCGCCTGAACTCGCGCCGGGGGCGCGCGCAACCACATTAGAGCTGACGTAGCGGCGGACGCGGCTTTCAATGTGAGCACGCAGGCGAACAGGAATTTCCGTGGCGTGGAAGCCCCGCTTCCCTGCCCGATCGATGGCCTGATCGAGGTCGCCAAGGCCGGCCAGAGTAAACAAGTGCTGGGCCACATCGTGCTGGATCCATGCGGCTGCGCGCAAAGTGGCGTCGGGGTCGCCCTGGAGATAGCTCTTCTCGATGGCCTGCGAGTTGCGGACCACTTCCCACCCATAGCTGGCGAGGTCGCGGCGATGAATGATGAGCACACCAATGGCCCCACGGCGCGCGGCTTCCTCATATTTGTAGGTCCAGCGACCGTAGTAGGTAAGTGCCTTACCCTTGAAAAACTTCTCGTCTTCCGAGGGCGGCTCGTTCACGATGATCAGCGCAACTTTGCCCTTCAAGTCAATCTCTTTGCCGTCGACACCCGCGAAGTCGTCCCAGTTGTACTCGGGCGCATGAATGCCATAGCCCACGAAGACGATTGGTGCGTCAATCTCCGCGGAGGCCTGGCCGGTTTCATCCTTCGCGACGATTTCGGTGCCATAGGCGAGATTCACTGGCTCGCCGCCTGAAAGCACGAACGCGAACTTGGTTTTGTCCTCAACCGTGTGGACGGCAAAGAGCGGGACCGGCTGGAAATAGGTACCGTTGTCGCCTGCGGGCTTGAGACCGGCGAGCGCAAACTGGGTAGCTATATATTCGGCGGCTAATTCCGCTCCACGCGTGCCGGGACCGCGGCCTTCAAGCAGGTCGAGCGAGAGAAAGCGCACGTGTGCGCGAATTTTCTCAGGATCGATGGAAGCCGCAGCGGCGCGCGCGGCAGGCGGGAGACCTGGAACTTCGGGGACTGTGCCTGCTTGTTGCGCGTGAGCGAGACAGGTTGTGACGAGGATCGCGGTCGCGAAAAACAGAAGGTATTTCGAGTGCATTCAATCTCCATGACGCGGGAATTGAGAAGGGATGACGCAGTTCATCGGGGATTGCTGTTCAGACACATTCTATTCTGTGGGGCGACAGCTTCTTAGCGCGTCGAAAGACTTTGCTCAAGGCATAACGAAAGAGCCGCTGCGCATTGTGGCAGCGACCCAGTCTGCACGCGGAAGGCCGCTGGCGGCGAGTGCGTTCGCTTCCTCGTCGAGATCATATGCAACGCGTCGGATCGATGGAATCTCGTCATCGATGAGCAGATACGAAGCGCGCCAGTCGCCTTCGTAAGAAAGGCTCACGCTGCCAGTATTCGCAGTTGTCCGGCCTGCGATTTCACGAATGTAGGGATGATGAATGTGCGCATAGACGGCGATGGATGAAGCGAGTGACTCGTAGGTCGAATCCAACTCCGCGTCAGTAGCCTTGGCGCCGGGAGAGATCCATAGGCTTGATGGGCTCGCGTGCACCAGGGCGACAGATGCGACTTTCTGCACCATCGGCAGTGTCTGCAGCCACGCGAGCCGTTCGTCTCCAAGGCTCTCGCGTGTGGATGCAGCCTGATCTTCGATAACATCGAAAAGCGGCTTGAGATGGGGTGATTTAGCCGCGAATTCGGCGAGCGAATCAGGCCGATAAAGCATCTCGTCGGTATTGCCCAGCACGCCTTGCCAGCCTAGACTGCGGATTCGATCGACGATCTCGGCGGGCCTTGCTCCGCCCGCAGCCAGATCGCCACCATGAAGAATGAGGTCGGGCACAGTTTCGCGCAGGTCGCCGATGACCGCTTCCAGCGCGGTGAGATTGCCGTGAATGTCGGAGAGGATGGCGATGCGCACGGACAGTTTACTGAAAGACAGGCTATCAGCTAGGCTCTTGCGCGGCTGTTTGCAGGATCAATGCATCGAGCGGCGCCACAGGCAACAGGTGGGCGCGGCTGAGAACTTTGCGTGTGAGGCCGGTGAGCGCCATGCCCGCAGCGTTGATAAGAGGAACCCAGCAACGTCGCCCTTCCGGAATAGTCAGACTCTCAACGTCTTCTTCAAACACAGTGCGGATGCGCACATAGTAATTGACCTGCATAATGGCGTGACGCACCGTCATGCGCAATTCGGACTCGGGCATAGCAACCTCCCGAAGTACGGGAAGCTGCCACATTCCCGGCATCACGGTGTTCGAGTCAGGCCGCTGCTCGAGCATCACTTCGCGGTTGGTAAAGCCGGGCAGTTTTCCGGTGCGCACCGCAAGAGCATACGAAATCTCTTTGCTAAGCATGCGCGGCCTGGCTTGTGTCTTGTGCTCACCGCGCGTGGTGCAGTCCGGCGAGAGCGGGCATACCAGGCACTGCGGATTGCGCGGAGTGCACACGGTTGCTCCGAGTTCCATCAACGCCTGGTTGAAGTCACCGGGCCTCTGAGGATCGAGAATCTGCGTGGCGACGGAATCGACTTTGCGGCGGAGCGCAGCTTGACCGGAACGGCCCACGGCTTCCCATCCCTGCAGGCGGCAGAGGACACGCTCGACATTGCCATCAACCACGGGAACAGCCTCGCCGTGAGCGATGCTGGCAATGGCGGCCGCGGTGTAGTTGCCTATGCCGGGGAGGAGCCGCAACTCAGCGGCAGTAGCCGGCAGGTTGCCTTCTCGATTGGCTGCGACGAATTGAGCGGCCTTGTGGAGCATGCGTGCGCGGCGATAGTAGCCGAGGCCGCTCCATAAGGCGAGAATCTCCTGTTCCGGGGCCAGGGCAAGCGAAACCAGGGTGGGAAACCGGGCCATGAAAGCCTGATAGCGGTCTACAACGACGGCGACGCGAGTCTGCTGCAGCATGATCTCCGAGACCCAAATGGCATAAGGGTCGCGATTACGCCGCCATGGCAAGTCGCGCAGGCTCAAGTCGTACCAGGCGAGCAACTGCCTTCGGATTCTTAACCTTACCTCGGATTCGATGTCGATTCTGACCATGGCAGCAAGCGTACGGCATTCTGAAGCAGAAGCGTTTCAAGAGATTGCCCGGTGTTCCACACCTGTCAGGGTCGTGCGACACCGCCGTCTACATCTTACGTAATCAACCTATTCTGCTTCACAGTAATAATCCACTGAACGTTATGGTAACTTTTCTCAGAACTTTCGTCATCCACGAAAAGATGCCGGGTCGGGACAGCCGCAGAGCAGGATGAATCCGGGTCGAACGAGAGCTCAATTTCCAAAAATCTAAAACTGGGGGGCACTTATGTTGAAAGCAAAGATAGTTGCGGTGTCGATTGGCGCTCTTCTTGCCGCTGCATCGCTGGCGGCACAATCTCCCAACGTTTCATCCAGCCTAGTTGCGGAGGACGCGAATAACACTGACGGCGGGAGCTACCGTCCAGCGCCAACGGTCCAGAACACCTCAGTGGGCTGGGCTCCATTCTCGCGGATTGCCATCGGCGCCAGCTTCGTTACCCTCGGGCCGGGAGTACAGGTGACGACCAATGTGACCCGGCACCTGAACCTCCGCGCCACCGGCAACGCCTTCCACTACTCCACCAATTTCACCACCAATGGGTTTAACGCAAACGCGAAGTTGAACATGGCTTCGGCTGGGATTTCAGCCGACATTTATCCATTCCGCAGCGGCTTCCGCATCAGCCCCGGCGTGCTGGTGGTGAACAACAACAAGGTATCTGGCAACTCTTTGGTAGCCGCAGGCACGAGCTTTACGCTCAATAACGACACGTACTACTCGGCGAATTTGAACGCCGCGACGGGCGCTACTCCGCTGACTGCCAACGGCCTCTTGGGCCTGAATACAAACAAGCCGGCCTTCACGATTACAGGCGGCTGGGGCAACACAATTCCTCGCAGCGGCGGTCATTGGTCGTTTCCTGCAGAAGTCGGCGTTGCCCTGACCGGTGCCCCGTCGGTGAATGCGACTTTGACCGGCTGGGCCTGCACTGATCAGGCACAAACGGAATGCACCAACGTGGCCAGCACCACGGATCCGAACGCATTGCAGATTCAGAGCGACCTGGCCGCGCAGATTGCCAAGTGGAAGAACGATCTGCAACCGCTTCAGACCTATCCGATCGTCTCGTTCGGCGTGGCGTACAGCTTCCCGGTTCGTGGCGGAGGCTTGGCGCGGTAGGCCCCTGCCCGCCTGCTTAGGTGCGATCTTCAGTACAGGTTCTATCTTCCGTGCCCCATCCTTTCGCCTTTCTCCTGGCGAGGGGGTGGGATACTTCCAGCCCAAAAGCACGAAATCACCTAACCAAGCAGCGACGCGACGACTTCGGGTGTGGCTTTAAGCGCCGCGTCAATCTGAGACTGGTCTTTGCCCCCGGCCTCAGCGATCTCCGGCTTGCCGCCGCCCGATCCACCCACAAACTTGGCAACCGCTCCCACCAGTTTGCCGGCCTGGATGCGCTTGACGAGGCCCGGCGTGACGCCCGCGATGATGGCGACTTTCCCTTCAGGCTGTGCGGAGGCCAAAACCACAACAGCCTCACCAGCTTTCTGCTTCAAATTGTCGACGAGCGTGCGCAGCTGACCGCGTTCGAGATTGTCGGCGCGGTGCGTCAGGACTTTCACGCCCTTCACCTCAGCGGCCTGACTGACCGCTTCATCCAGCGCGCCGGCAGCCGACTTCATCCGCGAATCTTCTAGCTCGCGGCGCAGGCGCTTCAATTCATCTTCCTGCGCGGCCAGCCGGGCGCGAAGGCCGTCCGAGAGGTTGCCGTCAGGAGACCCAACAATCTGCGAGGCGAACTGAGCAACGGCAAAGTCGCGGCGAAACGTATCGAGCGACCCCATGCCGCTAATCGCTTCAATCCGGCGCACCCCAGAGGAAACCGACGTCTCCCCGGTCAGCTTGAAGAGGCCGATCTCGCCGGTAGCCGCCGTGTGCGTACCCCCGCAGAGTTCGGTAGAAAACCCATCGGACAGCTTGACCACGCGGACCCTGTCGCCGTATTTCTCGCCGAACAGCGCCATGGCGTGGTATTCGTTCACAGCCACATCAATGGGCACGTCCACCAGGGTCTCGACCGTGGCGTTCTTGAGAACTTCTCGGTTGACGATGTCCTCAATATCCTGCAACTCCTCATCGGCAACCTGGGCAAAGTGCGAAAAATCGAACCGCAGCCTGTCGGGATGCACCGCGGAGCCAGCCTGCTTGACGTGCGTGCCTAAGACTTGGCGCAAAGCCGCGTGGAGCAAGTGCGTCCCGGTGTGGTTGCGGCGAATGGCGTCACGGCGTTCGCCGTCGACGACGGTGTTGACGCGATCACCTAGGGCGAGTGGCTGTTTCAGGAGCGCTTTGTGTGCACGCACGCCTTGTACAGGCGCGACGCATCCGACGATCTCGGCTACGGTCGTGTTGCCGTCGGGGGATTGGAACCAGCCGGTGTCGCCTGTCTGGCCACCGGAGTCGGCATAGAAACTGGTGTGATCGAGGACGACTTCGACTTCATCGCCTGCGGAGGCAGCGGGAACACCTGCGCCGTTCTTGACGACGGCAAGCACTTCGCAGTTGGTCGAAGTAAGTTGCTTGTAGCCCTCGAAAAACGTCTTCGGCAGATCGCGAAAGGCAGGGCTAGCGGTTTTTTGCGCGCCGCCTTTCCAGGATGCGCGGGCGCGGGCCTGCTCTTCGGCGCGGGCGGCTTCGAAGCCCGCCTCGTCAAACCTCACTCCGGCATCGCGCGCCGCATCGACCATAAAGTCGAGCGGAAGACCGTAGGTCTCGTAGAGATGGAAGGCCTTGGCGCCGTTAAGAATGGAGCGTGGAGCCTTTCGCAAGTCTTTGACAATTAAATCGACCAGCATCGGACCCAGCAGTCCTGGAACCTTGTTCTTTTCAAGAATCTTCCGTATTTCGTGATCGGGCGTTGAACCCAGGTCCCCGCCCTTGCTTTCGACCAACGCATGAAGTATCGAGGCGAGTTTCTCACTCTCGATTTTGTCAAATGAATAACCGTGCTGAGGAAAGTATCCCGGGGCGGACGGCGACGCACTTTCTTTCAAGGCCGTTTCGAGTTGACGTGAGCCAACCTCGAGAACTCTCGCGAACTGCTTCTCTTCCGCCTCAATCACCTTCGCCACGCGATCTGCCGAATCGACGAGATCTGGATATGCGCCCTTCATCTCATCACGCACGGCGAACACCATTTGGTTCAGAAACGGCTGCTCCTGCCCCAATAATCGCCCATGCCGAATTCCGCGCCGAAGAATCTTGCGCAGAACATACCCGCGCCCTTCGTTCGAAGGCAGCACGCCATCGTTGATGAGGAAGGTTGCCGCGCGCGCGTGATCGGAAATGATGCGGAGACTGGCATTGCCTACATCGTTCTTAACACCAGTCAATTCGGCTGCGCGAGCAATCAGCGGCGTGAATAAATCCGTCTCGAAGTTGCTGATCTTGTTTTGCAGCACCGCAGCCACACGCTCCAGACCCATGCCGGTGTCAATCGAAGGCTTAGGCAGCGGGGTCAGTTTGTAGCCGGTGGTCTTGCCGTTCTCGACAATAGCCGCGCGATCGAACTGCATAAACACCAGATTCCAAATCTCAACGTAGCGCGCATCGTCCTTTCCAAAATGCAAATCGACGCCAGGAGTCTCAGCCGCTTCGATCCCCATGTCGTAAAAGATCTCCGAACAAGGGCCGCACGGACCGGTTTCGCCCATCTGCCAGAAATTGTCCTTCACGCCGTACTGAAAAATGCGCTCCTTCGCAACGCCGGCTTCGATCCAGTACTGTTCCGCTTCGTCGTCGCGGGGTACTCCATCGGCACCCTCGAAAATCGTCACGTACAGGCGATCCTTGGGAATTCCAAACCATTCTTCGCTGGTAACCAGTTCCCACGCGAACTGAATGGCTTCGCGCTTGAAGTAATCGCCGAAGCTGAAGTTGCCAAGCATCTCGAAGAACGTATGATGGCGGCGCGTGAAGCCCACATTTTCAAGGTCGTTATGCTTGCCCCCGGCCCGCACGCATTTCTGCGAAGTAGTGGCACGCGTGTAATCACGCTTCTCCGCGCCAAGAAAGAGATCCTTGAACTGGTTCATCCCCGCGTTGGCGAACAGCAGCGTCGGGTCGTTGTGCGGCACCAGCGAAGAGGACGGCACACGGCGGTGGCCCTGCGACTCAAAAAAGCGCAGAAACAGCTCGCGAATCTCGTTTCCAGTACGAACTTGCATGACCTTCTTAGTGTAACGGGCCACAGTGACACGGCGCAGCGGCCATGCCGGTAACCTCCACAGCCCCATTGCATCCAACTGGAGTGCGGTTCCCCAAGGAGGGTCGAGTGGACAAATTCGCATTGCTGGCATTGCTGCAAGCCAAACCCGGGAAAGAGGCAGAGGTCGAGGAATTCCTGAAGTCCGCGCAACAGATGGCTGTGCGCGAAGCAGCCACGACTACGTGGTATGCGGTGAAGATCGGCGAAGGCCGGTTTGGCATCTTCGATACCTTCAAAGACGAGGCGGGCAGAAACGCCCATCTGGCAGGTGACATCGCAAAGGCCCTCTTCGCCAAAGCAGCCGATTTGTTCTCCACGCCTCCCCAGGTAGAGAAGCTCACGATTCTCGCTTCGAAGGCAAAGTGAGTTAACCGGCGTCTCGCGCCTTGGCCAATCCGTCCAACTAAACATGCGGCTTCGGGTCCGGGGAATTCTGTGTGTTTGGCTACTCATGGCCGCCCTCGCGTGCATGAGCGGCGCGGCGTGTGCTGCGCAGCCGGGGCGCGGCGTGGAAATCGCTCAGTCGCGGCAGATCAAAGTTGGCGATGCTGTTGTGCAGGTCGATCTTGCGCGCGGTGCGATGGACCTGCCCGTCGACGCGTTGATGGCGCACATCCAGGCGGCCATCTCCGCGGTGACAACGTACTATGGGCGCTTTCCGGTGGCGAGAGCGAGGATTCTCGTGATCCCTGTCGAAGAACGTCACGGCATCCTGCAAGGCACGACATGGGGAGATATGGGCGGCTTCCAGGGATTCACGCGAATTCGCATCGGGCAGCACACCACGGCAGCAGACCTGGCCGAAGACTGGATGATGACGCACGAATTGGTGCACATGGCATTCCCTTCTTTGCCCGACGATCAGCACTGGATGGAAGAGGGGCAGGCGACCTACATCGAACCCATCGCGCGCGTGATGACCGGCGAATTGAAAGCGCAACAGATTTGGCGCGATATGTTCCGAGACATGGCGAAGGGAGAGCCGGGACCGGGCGACGAGGGACTCGACCACACGCACACATGGGGGCGAACCTATTGGGGCGGCGCCCTGTTTTGCCTGGTGGCCGATGTCTCCATACGACGTGAGACCGGCAACCGCAAAGGTCTGCAGGATGCGTTGCGCGCTGTGGTGGCCCAGGGCGGCACCATCGACCATGCATGGGATTTGCCGAAAGCATTGGCCATTGGGGATCAGGCCACGGGCACGGACGTGCTGACCCGCATGTATGCGGAGTGGAAGGAATCTCCCGTGACGGTGGATCTGCCGAAGCTCTGGGAGGAACTCGGCGCACGTGCGAGTGGCGACGGCATTGAATTGGTGTCAACAGCACCTCTGGCCAGCGTGCGCGAGGCAATTACCCGGGGAAGCAGCGAAAGAAAGCAAGCGGTGGCTGGACAGCATTGACTGCGACCGGTCTTCATCACCCAGGCTTTGCGAGCCGAGTTCGAATCAGGCGAACTCCCAGCGGCGCGCAATTCGGCGAGCAACGAGGAATAGAACGATGCCCGTGGCGAGCAGAACCGTGACCTGCGGCCAGAGCGCGGAGACAGGTAGATCGCGCCAAAAGACCTTGGTGAAGCCATCGATGGCCCAGGCATTGATTGTGAGCAGGCCTGCCTTCTGCATCGCGGGAGGCATGAAGTAGCGCGGAAACATGCTGCCGCCCACCGACGACATGATAAGGATGAGGAGCGTGGAAATCGCTCCGAGTTGCGCGCGCGTATGGCAGAGACTGGCCAGCAACATCCCGAAGGCGGCGACGGCAACGGCCGTACTGAGGCCCATGACGATGAAACCTGAAATGTGGCTGAACAAATCGACGTGGAAGACAGCCCAGGCCCAGAGGAACATGACCGTCAACTGGGTGAAGGCGAGCAGCGTGTTGTAGGTGAGCTTGCCCGCAAGCAGACTGGTCATGGTGACACGCGAGCTGAGCACACGGTCGAGCGTGCCTGAGTCGGCTTCGTCAAGCAGAACGCCTGCTGACCCGCTGGCCGTGAAGAGGAGAAACATGACGCCGATGGCCGCGGCATAAAACGAGACCATCGGACTCTTCTTGTTTTGTCCAACGACGGTAAGTGCGTGGACCGTGATAATTCCGCCCGCGGCACCGTCGTTGCTTGAGGCTGCGGTGTCCAGCTGGCCTTTGCTCTGGATCGCGCGCAGGGTATTGAGATTGGTCTCCATGCGTTTTTGCTGGTCGGGCGTGAGGCCGCCGATGTATTGGCCGGTATACTTCATGCCTTGTTCGGCCATTGTCACCGGCATGGAGGTCATGGCGACTTTCTGCAGCATGCCCATCACGATTTGGGGTGCAATCGCGTCGCTGGAATCATTGAGCAGCTGGATGGCAGAGCCGTTCTGCGCTGGACCAAAGGAGATGGGATTCTGGCCGAATCCTTTAGGGATGATGAGGGCAACCGGCGCATCACCCGCCTTCACGGCGGCCTCAGCGGTTGCGGCGGTGTAATCCGGCATTGCTGCTTTTTCCTTGGATGAGGGCCGCGTCATGACAACAAGCGAGCTCTCGCGCAGAAGCCCGCGGACGAGCTGCTTTGATCCGGTGCTTTGGTCCTCGTCCACAACAATCACACTGACTTTAGGCGTGGAATCGCGCATGCCGCCGAAGATGGTGGCAAAGATAGTGAAGAATGCGATGGGCAGAAGGAAACTGAGAGCGAGCGCGGCGCGATCGCGGCGCAAGGAAACGATGGCGGTGCGGATAATGGGGAGAATCATTCGCGCAACCCCCTTCCAGTAAGGTGCAGAAAGACCGATTCGAGATTGGGGCGGCGCAGCGAGACGTCTTCAAGTTCTAGGCCATCGGTCGCAGCTGAATCCAGCAGCGCGGCAATTTGGATCGAACGTTCGATCGAGAATTCGGCAGTGGAGTCCACCATGCGGCCCCCATGGCTCTCAACCCATGCGGTGATCTGCGGAACTGCACCAGCGAAGCGCGCCAACACCTGGCTGCGCGAGGCGAATGCGTCATGCACCAGTTCCTGATTGGTGCCGAGTGCGATGATGCGGCCGTGATCGATAATCGCGACGCGATCGCACAGCCTCTCGGCTTCTTCCATGTAGTGGGTGGTGTAAACGATTGCGGTGCCCGCGGCGCGGAGTGCTTCAATCATTTCGAAGATGCGATTGCGCGATTGCGGATCGACACCGACAGTTGGTTCGTCCATCAACACAACTCGGGGACGATGGATGATGCCGGCAGCCATATTGAGTCGGCGCTTCATGCCTCCGGAAAGCTTGCCGGCGAGGTCGCCGGAACGGTCTTGCAGTGCGGCCCACTCAAGACACCAGGCGACCGATTCAGCCAGCTTGCTGCCGGAAAGACCGTGGTAGCTGCCAAAGGCGACCAGATTTTCTTTGCAGGTGAGGCGTGGATAGACGGCGAGTTCCTGCGGCACCCAGCCCAGCGCGGCGCGCGCCTGTGCGGAGTCGGCTGGGGCGCCAAAGACGGAAATGCGACCGCCATCGGGAATCACTCGGCCCACGATGGCACGAATCACTGTGCTCTTGCCCGCGCCATTGGGGCCTAATAAACCGAGGCACTCCCCCGCGCGCACTTCAAGAGAGACGCCCGCGACCGCAGTCAGCGCGCCGAAACGCTTCACGAGCGCGTCGATGGCGAGCGGCAATGTTGCAGAGGGAGCCGGAACAGCCGGGGCCGAGCCCATGAAACCTCCGGAAAGTCCTACGAGGTGACTCTATATCAGCTCTACGAGATCGGCAGATGAATTGTTCACTCTTCGTGCGGATCGTCGCCGAGATTGTCCAGCGCGGCGAGGGTCTCGTCGGGAACTTCCCATTGGCGGAGGATCTTGTAAATGACACCCGTCGAGAAACCGGCGCCGACAAGACGGCGCATGATCCGCGCAGTTTCCTTTTCGTTTTGCGGTTTGCGCATGCGTTCGAGGTGCTGGCGGGCCAGGGCCTCTTCGTCTGTCTGGGCGTAGGCTGCATCCACCGTGGGAACGATCAGATTTGTGGGCACGCCCTTGTTGCGCAGATCCTGCTGGACGCGGCGCTGGCCGAACTTCTCATTTTCCTTGCGCAGTCGCGTATAGGTCTCCGCGAACGCGGCGTCGTTGAGATAACCATTCTCCTTGAGGCGTGCGAGAACGGCGCTGATTGCGGATTCACCTTGCTCGTTAGGCTCAGCCCGCTGCTGCATGAGGCGACGGAGATTGGCCGTGGTGCGCATCTGGCGGCCAAGCGCCTTGACGGCGTACTCGTACAGCCCGCCTTCGTTGAGGAAGGCGCGAGGCTTGCCGGATTTGCGCGAGAAAGGCAGCTTTTAGCTCCTGGCCTTTAGCTTCTAGCTCAAGCTCTTCGAAGCGGAGGTCATTCATCTTCACAACCAGCAAGCTAGCAGCTGAAAGCTAGCGGCTAGAAGCTGGCTCTTTCGTCCACTGATCTACCCAGTCATTGACGGTCTTGTACCAGAGGCGCGAATTTTGCGGCTTGAGGACCCAATGGCCTTCATCGGGAAAGTAGAGCATCTTGCTTGGAACCTTGCGCAGTTGCAGCGTGTCGAAGAGTTGGAACCCTTCGCTCACATCGAGGCGGTAGTCGAGCTGGCCGTGAATCACGAGCGTTGGCGTTTTGAAGTTCTTGGCGTAGAGGGAAGGCGACCACTTGCGGAATGGGTTCTCTGCGTCGGGCTTCCCGTAGTAGTCCCACGGTGCGCCGCGGAACTCCCAGATGTTGAACCAGTCTTCTTCCGTCGTGCCAAACGCCGACTCCGCGTTGAACATGCCGTCGTGCGAAACGATGCATTTGAAGCGGTCGGTGTGGCCGAGAACCCAGTTAGCCATGTAGCCGCCATAGCTCGCGCCGAGAGCGCACTCGCGGGCTTTGTCGATGAAGGGGTAGTGTTGCTCGGCGTAGTCGAGACCCGTCATCAGATCGGTGAAAGGCTTGCCGCCCCAGTCGCCATTGACGCCGTCGACGAATGCCTGGCCATAGCCCGTCGACCCGCGCGGATTAATCATGATGACGACGTAGCCGTCGGCGGCGAAGAGCTCTGCGTTCCAGCGGTAGCTCCACATGTCGCCCCATGCGCCCTGCGGGCCGCCGTGGATGAGGAACTTGACTGGATATTTTTTGTTGGGATCCAAGCCCGGCGGCTTGATAAGGAAGCCTTCGACTTTGGTTTTGTCTGCGGCGGTAAACCAGAAGGACTCCATCGGCGGTAGATCGAGTTGGGCGAGGAGGGCGTCGTTGAGGTGGGTAATCAGTGCGGTCCTCTTACCGAGCGGGACGCCTGAAATCATCCGCCCGGCAGCTACTTCACTTGGATTCTGCACCCCCATGCGTGCCGCTATGATCGTGTAACCGTCGTTGAGAGGATGGAGGTCACTGAACTCGCCCTGGATCTCAATAAAGGCAGTTACACCATCGATACCGGTCATGAAAATGGGCGACTCGCCTTCCTGTCCCGACGCATAAAAGATCGCCTTCGAGTTCGGCGCCCACGCAAACTCATCCACCCAGTTATCATGCTTCGGCAACAGATCTCTGATTGTTTTGGTCGCGCGGTCATACAGCACCAGCCGGAATTTATCGCTCTCGTAACCGGCCCGCGCCTGCGAACGCCACGCCAGATACTTCCCGTCTGGCGAGTAAGCCGGATTGAAGTTGCCGCCGGCCGAAGTCGAGACTTTCGCAGGCTTCGCCGCAGGATCGGTCAGGTCGAGCGTGTAGATCTGCGCGCTGATGGAGAGGGCCGGTTCGGGATCGGGGTTCTCGGTGTAGGCCAGTTGCTTCGAATCGGGAGAAATAGCGCACCCGCAGCCCCCGCCCTCCAGCGAAAAAGGCGGGACATCATGCGGATCGTTA
>Ga0187847_10002002_pt1 | contig 17128 bp, 15 predicted proteins | sample June2016WEW_4_10_FD_132458 | JGI IMG/M metagenome (GOLD analysis project Ga0187847, IMG submission 132458) | Peatland microbial communities from SPRUCE experiment site at the Marcell Experimental Forest, Minnesota, USA - June2016WEW_4_10 | ecosystem: Environmental > Terrestrial > Soil >...
ATGGCCGGAAGCCATTGCCCAGCCCAACAGAGTCGCCAATGGCTGCTGGCTTCGTCTCTCCGCCTCTTTTCTCGACATCAACACCAGTGCCGAGGCCCCTGTGCTCAAGCTAGGTGCGTTGCCGGCAGTGACCGTCGGACTGCCGTAAATCAGCGGCAATTTGGCCAAACTCTCCAGCGTGCAGTCCGCTCTGGGCGACTCATCATCTACAACAACCAGCGGCTTACCCCGCCCCTGCGGCACTTCAATGGTCATCAACTCATCTTTGAACTTGCAGGCCGCTTTCGCTTTGAAATAATTCTGATGACTGCGCACCGCCCAGAGGTCCTGCTCTTCCCGGCTGACACTGTATTCGACGGCCTCTTCCCCTGCCTGCACAGCGCGTGGTTTGCCGGTCATCGGACAAGCAATGATCAGTTGATCCTTGAGGTTGACATCGCCGAGACGGTTGCCCCAGCGCATGTTAGTCAGGAAATACGGCACCTTGCTCATGTTCTCGACGCCGCCGGCCACAACCACTTTGGCTTCCCCTAAGCGGATCGAGCGTGAAGCCATATTGACCGCGACCATGGAAGAGCAGCAGGCACGGTCGACCGTGTAAGCCACCCGGTTCGGGGGGATCTTCGCCTCAATCAGAACTTGCCGGGCAATAGAACGGTCTGCGCCAGGGAGGTTGACTCCAGCAGCTAGTTCTTCAACGTCTTCAGGGGTAATGCCCGCCCGCCGGATGGCTTCGGCTACCACCGGACCGCCCAGTTTTGGCAAAGCGAAATCCTTCAATGCTCCGCCAAACTTACCAAATGGACTGCGCACGGCGGCAACGACAACTACTTCTTCTTGGCTCATAATTTCTCTCTCATCTCTGAAGTTGGCGGTTTTTTGATTACTTGGATTTAAATGACCCCATCACTTTTTAGTTGGCCGACCTGCGCTTCCGTGTACTCCAGAAGTTCTTTCAGGATTTCAGCGTTATGCTGGCCCAACAAGGGAGCGGGACCGGTCAGGGGCTCGCAATTGCTGGACATTTTTGCCACCGGGCCCACCAGTTTCACCGAACCCAGGATGGGGTCCGGCACGTCAATCAGCAGCTTCCGGGCGGCCACGTGGGGATCCTTGAATATCTCTTCGGAGGTCTGCACCGGACCAATCGGCAACCCCACAGCCAGCAACTTCTCAGTGGCTTCGGCTTTCGTATGCCCGCGGAACCAGTCGCCAACAATGTCTCCAAGCCAACCGGACATGCTCTTTGCCCGCTCCGGGCCGGAGGTCGTGCCCGCATGGCCGACCAGATCAGGCCGACCGATGGCCTGGCAAAACTTGGCCCAATCACCTTCGGCAGCTACGACCATGCCTACCCAGCCATCCAGGCACTGGAACGCCCCCCATGGAGCCATAAACGGTTCGCGCCCGCGCTCTAACACATGTTGGGTCAGTGAGTAGGCGGTAAGCGACCGCTCCGCCAGGGCGATTATGGTGTCATGCATCGAAATGTCGATGTACTGACCCCGGCCAGTGTGTGTGCGCTGATATAGGGCCAGCATCACGGCGTACGCCGCATTCATGCCCGACACGATGTCACCCAGGGCGGTTCCGAGCCACGTAGGTGGGCCGTCCGCTTGCCCGCATGTATTCAACAGCCCGCCCATCGCCTGGGCGATGATGTCGTACGCTGGCCGCTTGCTATAGGGTCCCTGGTAGCCTTCCATACTGCCAAAACCGGAAATACAGGCGTAAATCAGGCCGGGGTTATCGGCGGATAGCACCTTATAACCGATGCCCATTTCATCCAGCAGGCCGGGCCGGAAATTCTCCACCACAACATCTGACTTCCGTGCCAACTCGCGGAAAAGCTGCCGCCCCTTTTCGCTCTTCAGATTGAGGGTCAAGCTACGCTTGTTGCGGTTGAACCGAAGGAAGTAGCCGCTTTGGGTCTCGCCCTTGGCATTCTTGATTTTGGGTGCGCCGCCACGAGACGTATCCCCGCCCTCTGGCCGTTCGACCTTGATAACGCTCGCTCCTTGGTCGGCCAGCATCATGGTGCAATAAGGCCCGGCAACTTGAATTTCAAAGGCCAGCACTCGTATCCCATCGAGTGGCCTGTTTGGTTGACTCATTTTGTTCCTCAAGTTGAAATGTAGTAATGAGGTAAAACGGTACCATTATAATTTTATTCCTGTCAACCACGAGTTCTTCAAATGCTGAAGATGAGACTTAGCGCTCTAAAGATCGCGGCAACCACCCCATTAATCGATTGGAGCAATAGCTTGTCTGTACTAGACTGTTCGAAACCCACCGGCGCATTGTGAGGAAAATCTGAAATGCAGTACCGCAAAGGAAGGCACGATCGCGGCCTTCCCCTCGGCTGTGAGTCGCTGATCGCACCGAGATCGATGAGGTTGTCGAGTCAGGCGAACAAGCAAACCATGGAGGTAACAAGGCATGAATAAAGAACGTGTTCTCGTCACTGGTGGCGCCAACGGGATAGGGCTCGCCATTGTTGAGCGAAGCAGGGCCGATGGCTACGAACCGGTGGTGATCGACATGGCAGGCGACGGCATTCGAGCAGACCTATCAAATCCGCAAGACACAGCGCGGGCTCTCGAACTCGCGTTGCGTGACGGCCCAATCACAAGACTGGTCAACAACGTCGGCATGGTTCGCCCGGCCGCCGTCGAGGACCAGACACTGGAGGATTTCGACCGGGTGATGTCCCTCAACCTGCGTTGTGCGATGCAATGTGTGCAGGCGCTCTTGCCCGGCATGAAGGAGGCCAAATTCGGACGCATAGTGAATATGTCGTCCCGGGCAGCCCTCGGCAAAGAGTTGCGGACCGCCTATGCTGCCAGCAAGGCGGCACTGCAGGGTATGGCAAGAGTTTGGGCACTGGAATTGGGCCAATACGGCATTACCGCAAATTCGATCGGTCCTGGCCCGATTCGGACCGAATTATTTGAACGCGCAAACCCTCCTGACAGTCCACGTACTCAGGCCATCATCAACGGTGTTCCGGTAAAACGCATTGGCCTTCCTGAAGACGTCGCGCACGCAGTCTCCTTCTTTCTTGATGCCCAAAGCGGGTTCGTTACGGGACAGGTGTTGTATGTCTGTGGCGGCCTTTCGATTGGCGCTGCAGGAGCATGAGCCGAAAAACGAAACGCTAACTCGCACATGTAGTACCGGAATTCAAAAAGGTTTCTCATTTTCAGCACGACGGAAGACGGAATGTCTTATAGCGCCACGGTCATCGATCACTTTAAGCACCCGCGTAACGTAGGTTCGTTCACGAAAGGCGATGACGGAATAGGCACCGGCCTGGTTGGCATTCCAGCTCACGGCGAGGTGATAAAGCTGCAAATCAAAGTCGGTGCCGAAGGTGTTATTGAAGACGCAAAATTCAAGGCATTCGGCGGTGTTGCGGCCATCGCGTCTTCCTCGCTAGTCACCGAATGGGTCAAAGGAAAGACTCTGGTCGAGGCATACGCCATAAGGAATACGGAGATCGCCCAGCATCTGGCTCTCCCGCCGGTCGTGATCCACTCCGCCGTGATGGCCGAGGACGCCGTCAAGGCTGCGATTGCGGATTATCGCAAGCGGCAAGAGTTGGACGAAAGAATGCCTCCAGCGTGAATGACCTGAAATGTTGGACTCCCCCTTGCGGTCGGAAACATTCCGTGCGATCGCTCTGTGAAATGCTCGAAGCCAAATTGGCCAGTTAGTAAGGAAATGTCAAATGACAAAGCCAGGTGAAGTCAATCTGCCCAATCTCTTCCAACCCGTGGAGTGGGGCCGCTTCCGGATCAAGAACCGCGTCAAGTATGGCGCCTGCTGCGTATCGAATTACAACACTCGCGACGGGTTCATAACGGCGCGCGAGCTGGCGCGCACTCGGGTGATTGCCGACACCGGATGCGGCATCATCACCAATCAGGGAGCCTATCCAGACCCGCTGGGTGAGGGCAAGGCGTACTTCCGCCAAGTGGCGATCTTCGATGACAAATTCTTGCCGCAGTTCGAGATGATCGCTCGCATGATCAAGGACAACGGTGGGGTTGCCATCCAACAGATCCTGCATGCAGGGCGTTATGGCGGCATCGATCTGGGATACTGCATCCAGCCCTCGATTGTGCCGCAGACTTTACCGCATTTTCGTCCGCCCCGCGAGATCACCAAGGATCAAATCAGAGAAACCATCAAGCAGCACGCCGATGCGGCGCGCCGATCCATCAAGGCTGGCTTCGACGGTACCGAGATCACCAGTTTCATGGGCTATTTGCTGGCAACCTTCAATTCGAGGTTCACCAACCAGCGCACTGACCAATATGGCGGCTCCGTGGAGAACCGCGGTCGCTTCATGCGCGAATTGATCGATGCTATCAAGCAGGCCACCCCGGAAAACCCGCTAGTGGTGCGCCTGAACGGCGCTGAACTGATGGACAAGTGGGGCGGCAATTCCGAGGACGAGTGCTTCGAATTGATGCAACAGGCCGCCGATTGCGGTGTCGATATGATTAGCGTCACGGTGGGCTGGCAGGAGGCTCCGGAATCCTCAATTGGCCGCGATATCCCCCCTGGACATTGGAATTACCTGGCGGAGCGAGCAAAAAAGCTGCTTCCGACCGTTCCCATTGCCTTCGGCCAACGCCTGCCAAACCCGGCCATGGCCGACCAGTGCCTGGCAGAGGGAATGTTCGATTTCTGGGAGGTCTGCCGACCTTTGCTGGCCGATCCGCAATTGCTGCACAAGGCGGCAGAGGACCGCATGGATGAGGTGCGACGCTGCGTAGGCTCGCTAAATTGCCTATCGCGTCTGTTCCGCGACCTGCCTTATACCTGCACCATGAACCCAGCCCTGGGCCACGAGATAGAGCCTGAATGCTCGATCACGCCAGCGGCGGTAAAGAAAAACATCATGGTGGTCGGTGCAGGTCCGGCCGGCATGGAATGCGCAGTGGCCGCCTCGCAACGGGGGCACACGGTCACTGTTTACGATCGCAGTGATCGCATCGGTGGCGCTCTATTCGGCTATGCCTCCAACGACATCGCGAACCGTGACGACATGCTGTCAGTATTGGGATACTACGAAGCTATGGTCCGTAAACTAGGTGTCGAGGTCAAGCTCAACACAGTGGTCGATCCGAAGCTGATGCGCGAACTGCTGCATGTTTACGACGTGGCAGTGGTCGCCACTGGCGCTCGTCTCGACCGCGCCCAGCTTCCGCCAACTGAGGACGGAGTAGAAATCCTGGCGGCTATCGACGTCGCCTGCGGTCGGTCCGAGGCCAAGGGCAAAGTAGCGATCCTGGGTGGCGGGAAAATCGGACTTACACTGGCTGAATCGCTGGCTGTCAGGAAGGTCGACGTCACCCTCATCGAGACTGGCAAGCGCTTGGCTGGCGATGTAATACCGTCGTGGAAATGGCGTCATACCGCTTGGATCGACGAGCTGGGTATTCCCGCAGTGACCGGCGCCAAGGTGATCAAAGTGACTAGGGAGGGCGTGCATGTGATCGACGGCAGGGGCAATCCCCTCGTGATTTTGGCCGACACCGTCATCGCAGCGTCGCCGTCGGTGCCGGAACAGCAATTGATCCATTCCTTAGAGTGGATGGTCGACGAGATTCACCCCTGCGGCGACGCCGTCTCTCCGCGGGGACTCACCGCCGCAATCCAGGACGGCTACCGTTTAGGCTGCCGGATATGACGGCACTGCCTGCACTCTCTCGTTGGCAAAGTCTGCTGGATCGCCACAGCACTTTATTCGGCGATCTTGAGGACGGCTGCCGCATCGGCATTGCTCGGCGAGTCGACGTTAACCAACCCGGTGCCGAGATGGTGGTATGGGAGGCCGTGGAGGGGCGACTGATCGCCGTCCTGCGCCCGTTCCCCGGCTACCACAATACAGGTGTCGATGTATTACTGGTGGGCGACGACGATGCCATGGCTGAGATGTCCTCCGAGTTGGAGGCCGACGCCCTGCCGGTACTCAAACGTCTGGTGAGGCATGGCAATTTCGTCTGCTACGTTCTGAGACGCCAGTGCGAGCTGATCGAGGCCGGCTATGAGGACGTGCTTCAGTCCATGGGGGTCGCCTTCGCTGGAGCCTGCCGCTAGGTCGTCCGACGCAAGGAATAAGTGACGGCCAAGGTAATTGATGTTTCAAAAGACAGGTGCGTGAAAGACATGATATTTCGCAATCCTAGAGGCGGCCCCGAACTTGGCTGCGACGAATGCGGCTGCCGTTGGTTTGACCGTCGCTCCGACACGTGCTACGAGTGCGGCGCTCCGGTACCGGAGGCCGAAATTCAGGCATACGAAAAGGCTTTGGCCCGGTTCCATTCCGAGCAGGGCATCACCGTCAATACGGAAACAGAGGGAATACGATGATCGTCGATACGCACATGCACGTCTGGAGGTACCCGGAGCATTTCGACAAGGCCGCGATGCTTGCCAATGAGCCGGAGCGGCGTCGGGGATGGTCCGACGAAAAATTCAAAGCAATGTGGGACAGTCCGATCGAGCGCTACTTCGAGGAGTCTGCGGGCGTTGTTGACAAGGCCATCATGTTGACATTGCGTTCGAACGGAACGTTCGGAGTTACCAATCCCAATGAGTATATGGCCGGGCTCAAACGGCAGTACCCGGAAAGGCTGGAGTGGGCTTGCAACGTCGATCCCTTGCAGCCCGACGCGATTGATGAACTGGAGCGTTGCGTGAAGGAATTAGGTGCGATCGCCGTGGGCGAACTGGGCCCCGCCTACCAGGGTTTCTACTTCAACGATCCAAAAATTTACCCGTTCTTCGAGAAGGCCCAGGAATTGGAAGTCCCCATTGTGGTACATGCGGGGCCTGCACAGTCGAAGAATCTGCGCATGAAGTATGGGGACGTTCTTCGGGTTGACGATGTGGCAATCGACTTCCCCCGGCTTAAGATCGTGATCTGTCACATGGGTTATTACAAGTACGATGACGCGATACACCTGTGCCAGAAACACGACAACGTCTTCATGGACTGCTCTTGGCTAACTCAGTTGGCGGGACTTGATCGGATGGTGACTCCGAAATATCTGCCGGTGGTTAAGAACCCCTATTTCCATCTGCTCTACCCGCTAATGCGGTACTGGGCGGAGGCATGGGGTGCGACCGACAAACTGCTGTGGGGATCGGACTGGACGGGTACTCACCCGAAGACTGCCGTGGAAACCCTTTTGAACCTCAATGTCCTACTAAAAGAGCAGGGGTTCAACGAGGTGCCCCAAAAGCTCCTGAACGACATCGTCCACGAAAACTGGAAGAAAGTGTATCCCCAACTGGCAAAGAAGGAATAAGCTGCGTAGACCGCAGCACGAGACCGCTCAGGAACCCGACGCCACCTCTCGGGCCGAGCGTGGATGCCTTTAGTGACAGGTCCTTTTGGCGATCTCAGTGCCCGGCCACACCGGCTATTTTCGCAGCCTTCGCGACGGACTGTTGTTCTACAGCTTCCAAATGGCATTGGCCCCTACGACAAGGCCCAGCGTAAGTCCGGCGATTAATACCTCTCCCAACGCACCCACGATGAAGGGCCGCAATCCCTGTTTTGACATCTCGCGGAAGTTGGTGCGCAACCCTACCCCTGCAAACGTCAGCAGAAATGCCCAGCGGGAAAGATTCGCAAGAGCGCCAACCTGTTCTTTGTTGAAGACGTGAACCGACACGAGTAATGAGATCACCAGGAATCCCAGCACAAACTTCGGAAACTTGTTCCAGAGAAAAGCGCCCTTGTTCTTCACCTTTTCCGCCTGTCCGCGGCTTGCCCAATAAATTGCGTAGCCAAGCACGACAAAACCGATGGTGGCGTTGCGCGTTGTCTTGGCCAGCACGGCGACTTTCCCCGCAGCATCGGAGAATAGCGCTCCGGCAGCGATGGCTTCCGCGGTGTTATCCACGGCGAGTCCCGACCACAATCCGTAAGCGTTGTCGCTCAAGTGCAGCGCGTGGCCAATCAGCGGAAAGGTGACTAGGGCGATGGCTCCGAGTGCAAGGATCGCTGCAATCGCAAACGAAGAGTCTTCATCGTCCGCATCAATCGCACCCTTGGCCGCAATAATCGCGGAGACCCCGCAGACAGCCGACCCGACGGCGAGCAGTGAAGTCAACTTCGGTCGCAGTTTGAAGAGCCGGCCGAGCAGCGTCATCAGGATCAATGAACCTGAAATCTCAAGGATGACCAGTCCGATACTGATCCCTCCCAGTTTGAGCACATCCCCAACCACGAACCGCGCGCCGAGCAACACGATTCCCGCCTTCAGCCAAAACTCGTAGGTGGCGATGCCGGGCAGAAAGACCTTTGGAATCGTCAGCGTATTGGCTACTAGCAGGCCAATCGCAATCGCCCACAGCACATACTCAATATTTGGAATGACAAGATGGTGTGCTTTCGCATAACCGTTGATCGATTGTTCCATCAGCTTTCCGGCAAAGCCGATTGCCGCCAGCAGCAGCACGCCGGGAATGAAGCGAACAACATTCGCGAAGGGGTTTTGAGCCTCTTGGCTCGGCAGCGCAACGGATGTGGCCATTTCGTTTCTCCTCTTGATCCAATGGTTGCCAGGACTCAGTGCTTACCAGGGAACGTGCTTCAACACTCCCGTACGCACCAGAATTGCCAGCAAGAATGAGGTGATGACTGCCCAGACATCGAGTGAAAGGCCCAGTCGAGTAGCCGTGGTTGCGAGTTTCTCTTCGGACATGATGGACTCCTGAATGAGCGGCTCAAATAAGCCGCGGTATCGTTTCACGTGGTTCATCTACAACAAGTTCGTCATGGATGGAATGTTCCGAAATGTGCATGGGTTTTGCGCACTCGCCAACAATCAACAACGTTGGCGCAGGAAGCGATTCCACCCGATCCAGCGATGAGAGCTCGCACCATCGCACCTGCTGCGTAGGCCGCCCAGCTTGGGAAACGACAGCGCATGCCGTTTGCGGACTGAGTCCCGCGGCACAAAGCTGCGCGGCGAGCTCACGGTAATTGCTGCCGGGCATGTACACTGCGAGTGTCGAACCAGACGTGACCAACCGGTCCCATGCAACCGCTTCGGCATCATGCCCGCGATGTGCCGTAGCAAGCACAACGCTCGAGGCAAAGCGGCGGTCGGTAAGAGAAACGCCCGCAGCCGCAGCGGCGGCAATTGCCGATGTAATTCCGGGCACGATCTCGCATGAGATGCCGGCTTCCGCGAGCGCTTCAATCTCTTCTCCCGCGCGGCCGAAGATCGTAGGATCTCCACCCTTGAGACGGACCACCACGGCATACTGAGAAGCGTAGGCGACCAGCAATGAATTAATTTCCTGCTGCGTCAAAAGCTTGGTGCCGCACCGTTTCCCGATGTCGATCACCTTGCCGGTGCCGATCATCGAGAGTATTTCCGTGCTGACCAGCGCATCGTGCAGCACGATGTCAGCTTGTCGGAGTAACCGCGCGGCGCGTAACGTCAGCAACTCCGGATCGCCGGGACCAGCGCCGACAAGATAGACCTTACCCATGGCCGCCTCCCGCAATGCGCTTTTCCCTTGAAGACCTGAAGCGTTCAAAGACCGCGCGTCCTGCGATGCGATGCAGCGTCTGCCTGCGCAGTTCGGGCTCCATCGTCCGACTAAAGAAGAGGTCGCGAACCGAACCCAGCCAGTTCAGCCACGCGATGTAGCCTGCGTCAAACTGCTCTTCCAATTCGCGGCGAATGCGTTGCGCGAGCGCGGGGCTTTTACCCGCCGTGGAAATTGCAATCTGAAGGTCGCCTCGCCTCACCACCGCGGGGTAATAGAAGTCGCAACGTGCTGGTTCGTCGACCGAATTGCAGAGCACACCGCGATCACGTGCGGCTCGGTACACCTCTTCGTTGACCACCGGGTCTCCCGTGGCCGCAATCACCAGTAGCGCACCGTCAAGATGCGCAGCATCGAACTCTGCCCGCGTCCAAGTGAGGCGGCCGCTTCGTGCAAGTACCTCAATTTCGATGGCCGCAACAGGAGCGATTACGTGCAGGTCGGCACCGGAGTCCAGCAGTCCCGCAAGCTTTTGCCGGGCGATGTTTCCTCCGCCCACCAGCACACATCTGCGTCCTGCAAGCTTCAAAAACAGTGGGAACAGATCAGCCATCTAGCCCTCCACCCCGTGCGGTGCCGGAGCCACCGGTACGTCGCGCTGCGCAACCTCTGCGTCACCCCCGGACAGGAAGCTCCGCAACTCATCGTTTGATTTGCGCGCGAAGAACTGCTGCAAACTCTCTCCACCGTCCCTCAAATCTGTGTACCGGGAAAGCAAGCGTGCGATGGATTCAGGTACCTCTGTAGCCAGGCATCGATAACCTACTGGTCGGGCAACCGATTGCACGCGCCCGACCGAGCCTCCGACGCAGAAGTAGTAAGCGTCGGCGAATTGTCCATCCACTTTTATCTTCTTGCCCTCGAGCCCCAGGTCGGCAATCCAATGCTGACCGCAACTATTGGGACACCCTGTGATATTCAGCTTGAGTTGCTGGTCAAAACCCGGAACGCGCCCCTCGAGTTCTTCCACCACCCATCGCGCAAAGCTCTTCGTTTCGGTAATTGCAAGCTTGCAGAACTCAGTGCCTGTACACGCCACAGCTCCTCGCCAGAACTGCGAAGCCTCGACTCGCAAGCCGGTGTTCTCCAACTCGCGATGCAATGCCTCCGTGTTCTCCTTGCGAACGTTGACAATCAGCAGGTTTTGCATCGCGGTGGTGCGCACTTCACCAGCGGCAAATCGATCTGAAAGGTCCGCCATTGCATGCAACTGCTCGGCGCTAAGCCTGCCGCGCAACACTGAAACTCCAACGTAGAAATATCCAGCCTGCTTTTGACGGTGAATGCCGGCGTGGTCGCGATAGATATCGGAAGGCAACTTTTCTTCTTCTGCGGCATCGAGTTCAAAGCCCAGGCGCCGATGAATTTCAGCAAGAAATGTCTCTGCGTTCCATCCGTGCTTCAGAAACAGGAATTTCAATCGTGCCTGTTCGCGACTTTGCCTGAGAACGTCGGCGCCGCGGAAAATCTCCGCAACGGTCCTTACAACAGGTACGGCCTGATTCCACCCAACGAACGCATTGAGTCTTTGCGCCAGATGCGGTTGCGTTGAGAGCCCTCCTCCGACACGAAGCGAAAAACCGCGCTCCTCGTAGCCGTTGCGCTTGCGTAGCAGGCCGGTCAGACCAACGTCGTTGATTTCCGGATAGGAACACCAGGAACTGCAACTGGTAAGCGAAATTTTGAACTTGCGCGGAAGGTTGTAGAACTCGGCATTTCCAACAAACAACCGGTTTAGTTCCAATGCCAGTGGGGACGGGTCGAAGGCTTCGTCGGCGTCGACTCCCGCAAGCGGACACCCGGTAATATTGCGCGTATCGTCACCGCACGATCCCATGGTCGTCAGTCCGGCGCGCCACAACTGCTCCAGCAACTCCGGAAGGTCCTCAATGCGGACCCAGTGAAGCTGAATGTTTTGGCGAACCGTGATGTCGATCAGCCCGCGAGCATACTTGGACGCGACCGCCGCGATGGTCCGGACCTGGTGACTCAGCAGCAGGCCGTTTGGGATTCGGATCCGCACCATGAAGTACGGCACCGCAATTCCCTCACCGCCTTTGCCTCCGGTTGCTCCTGCGCCATCACCTTGCGTATAGACTCCCCAGAACCGGAAGTAAGTACCGAGCCACTCTGGAGGAATGGTGCTATGTCCACCGCGGGCGAACTCACGAATCTCGTCGAGACACTCCCACGGATTCTTCTCGCGCTTTAGTCGCTCTACTCGTTGTGCCTTCGTTTCTTTGGACTGTTCCACCGAGTTGCCCCCCAAAAAGAAAAACCCACCCGTCAGAAATTCTGGCGGATGGGTCGGAAAAACTAGATCCTGGTTTAGATAATTGCTATACCACGATCTCCCGCGCGCCAGATAGGTCTGTGCCGCAACAACAGCAGCACATCATACGACCGGACTGGCAACACGTCGTCATGGCTATAATGTATACCCCGAAATGATGTCACAGGTCAATGTGACAAGCTTTGGCCCTGTCCAGGTCGGCGGCCGCATGTAAGTGGCTCAGTTACTTGTGCTAGCGTCGCGAACTCCGGCTGAGAGGCGATGCAGAGTCCTGAGAATATCGCGAAATGCACCATCCGTAATGTGTCTTTCGGTTTGATTTGTTCAGCTTAACGTATCTGCTCACATACCCTGGTGCTGATTAAGTCGTAGGGTATAAGCATATCTCTGGATGTGGATCGCCTAACTTCCCCTGATTGATTTGAACCTCCGTCAATTGACCGAACTTCCGTTGGGAGTGAGCCCATCACTCTTCGACAAGGAACTTGAGTATGCAGAAAAGAAGCAGGCAGTAGTGAGGGTGCAGTGCGTTTAGTCTTAAAAAGAAGTGCAATCGCGGCGATGTTCCTTTTGGTGTGTCATGCAGCGCTCGGACAGGAAACACAACCTGATCTCACGAAGGTAAACCTCGAAGACCTGATGAATATCGAGGTGACTTCGGTCGCCAAGAAAGAACAAAAATTGTCGCGGACCGCTTCGGCGGTCTTTGTTATTGCTCAGGACGACATCCGCCGCTCCGGTGCTACCAACATACCAGACCTGCTGCGAATGGTGCCCGGAGTCGATGTGGCTCAGATCAACGCTAACAAATGGGCCATCAGCGTACGCGGATTCAACGGGCAATATTCGAACAAACTCCTGGTGATGATCGACGGCCGCACGGTCTACTCTCCTATGTTCTCTGGAGTCTTCTGGGACGCACAGGATGTGCCTCTGGACAGCATCGATCGAATCGAGGTCATACGCGGCCCCGGTGCCACTGTCTGGGGAGCGAACGCCGTCAACGGCGTCATCAATATCATTACAAAAAAGGCCAGCGATACTCAGGGCGGATTGCTGACCGCAGGAGGAGGGACGCACGATCTGGGGATCGGCACCGCGCGCTACGGAGGGAAGCTTAGCAACAGTGCATCGTATCGTGCTTCAGCCGACGGCTTCGATCGCAACCATTTTCCCGACGCAGCAGGCCGAGATGGCCACGATGATTGGACAGTCGTTCATGGAGGATTTCGTGTCGACGCCAATGCCTCGGTGAAGGATTCAATCACACTAGAGGGCGACGCGGAAATTGGAAATGCGGGAGAGATACCCACTAACCCGGAGTCCAACTCGCCCGTGAACGCAAGCCCTCTCACCGACCGTTTTTCCGGCTGGAACTTGTTATCAAGATGGAACCATGTGGCCTCGCCCCACTCTGAGACATCCCTGCAGGTCTATTTTGATCGCAGCACACGTGGAGACGGCACTTACGGTATCGGGTTGAACACGTTCGACCTTGACTTTCAGCACCATGTGGGCTGGGGTGAGCGCCAGGATTTTGTCTGGGGACTCGGCTACCGAGTGAGTTCCGACGACACCTTGGCAACATCGCGGGTATCGTTCAATCCTGCGGACCAGACCAATCAGCTATTCAGTTCCTTTATACAAGACGAGATCACCATCCTGCCCGATCGCGTCTACCTCAGCCTCGGCACCAAGCTCGAGCACAACGGCTATACCGGTTTTGGATTGGAGCCGAGTGCCAGAATCAGTTGGACCGCGAGCACTCGAACCATGTTCTGGACAGCAGTTTCCCAGGCCGAGCGTACGCCGGCACGGAGCGACACGGACGTGCGAGTTAACTCAAGCCTGCTGCCGGGGCCGAACGGTCTTCCACTTCTAATCAGCATCTTTGGTAACCCGAACTCCAAGAACGAGACCCTGCGCGCTCTCGAAGCCGGATATCGCACCCAACTCACCGCCCGGGTTTCGCTTTCTGGTACGGTTTTCCTCAACGACTATGACAACTTGGTTTCTTTGGAACCTAGGACGCCCTACCTCGAAAGCAATCCTTCACCATTACACCTCGTTATTCCGAATACTTTCGCCAACTTGGGACACGGTGAGACTCACGGGCTCGAACTGTTCGCGAGCTGGAAGGTGTTAAATCGTTGGAGCCTTACCCCAGGCTATTCGTTCCTGACAATGCACCTCCACCGCGATGCATCGAGCAATGATCTGTCCACCGCAGCCGCAACTCAGGGCGGCAGTCCAAACCATCAGGCGCAGTTGCGCTCCCATTTAGATCTGCCGGGCCGTTGGGGGTGGAACGCCTCTGCATATTTCGTAGGACGCCTCCCTGCCCAAACCGTTCCTTCCTATACACGTCTGGATTCGAACGTTACGTGGCAGCCCGCGGAAAGATTCTCCATCGCTCTGGTTGGAGAAAATCTACTAAAAGACCATCACATGGAATACATGGGCACAGATCTGACTGTCCTGCCCACCATGATCAAACGCAGCGTCTACGCCAAATTCATCTGGCAGTTCTGAGAAGGCGACAAGCAATTGAGTAGCATGGCCAACGCGGACTCTGGGCAGGTAGCCAGAAAGGTGAATTCCGGACTCTTCGCGAGCCTGCGGATTAGCCGGCTTCCGCTTTGGTCCTTGGTTCTGCTCGCAGTGGCAGTCCATGTTTGTTCCGGAACAGCGTGGGCCCAGTCAACCGTAGACGAATATCACATGAAGGCCGCGTTTCTTTTTCATTTTGCTCAACTCGTGGAGTGGCCTGCAGATTCTCCGAATGAGGGCGGCCACTCTCTGCTCGTATGCACCCTCGGAGACGATCCGATTCACGGGGAACTGGAAAGCACCATCGCTGGAAAACAGATTGGATCTCGAATCCTTCGCATTCGGCATATGAGTCCGTTGCAAGACACACGCGGCTGCAATGTGCTCTTCATAAGCAAGAGTGAGGGCAATCGGATTCCGGCTCTATTAGCAACTCTCCAAAACGCGCCAGTTCTAACCGTAGGGGACGCGGATGGTTTTCTGGGCGCCGGAGGAATGATCCGATTGTTTCTCGAAGGAAACAAGGTTCGATTTGAAATCAATCGTCAGGCAGCGGAAACGGCAAGGCTCAGGATAAGTTCGCAGTTGTTGCTCCTGTCCAGAAATGTTGGTGGGAGCAATGGAAAAAAGTAAACATATGACCTTTAGAGACCTTCCGATTCGTCGAAAATTGGGGTTGTTGGTTATTTCCGCAGCCGTGATGGCGCTTGTCCTGGCCTGCATGGGCTTTGCCATTTTCGAGCGTGCGCGCTTCCGCTCAGGCGCGGTGACCGAACTTACAACCCTTGCTGACATGCTGGGAGCTAACACCGCCGCGTCACTCGCGTTCAACGATCAGAACACCGCCCAAGAGATGTTGAGTGCTCTGCGCACCGAGCCCCACGTGTTAGCCGCCTGCTTGTATGACGAACAGGGAATCATCTTTGCAGAGTATCGCCGCCCCGGCGTTCCTTCCAGCTTCCAAATGCCTTCGCGTCATGAACAGCAACATGAATTCGGCGCTGACTCTTTAATTTTGTACCGAAATGTTTTTCTCAACGGTGACCGGACCGGTTCAATCGCCATCGTGTCGGACCTCACCGGCTTCCGCGACCAGATGCTCAGTTATGCAAATATCGCAATTCTGGTGCTGATCACTTCGCTGCTCGCCACGTTCGTAGCCGCCAACCGGCTTCTCCGAATCATAAGCGACCCCATTCTGGGGCTTTCAGCACTGGCTGCCAGGGTTTCAATGGAGAACGACTACTCTCTGCGTGCGAGTGCCGGCGGTAACGATGAAGTCGGAGGGCTTGTCGGTGCTTTTAACCAGATGCTGAACAGAATTCAGCGAAGAGATCTGGCTCTGCAAAACGCAAATGACGAACTGGAAGCGCGCGTTCAGCAGCGCACAGCGGAACTCGAATCGGAAATCGTCGAACGCAAACAAGCCGAATCGGAATTGCATTGGAAGACGGCCTTTCTCGAAGCGCAAAGCGACTCCACGCTGGACGGCATCTTGGTAGTAGACGGCAAGGGCGCAAGGATCTTCAGGAACGAACAATTTCTCGTGATGTGGAAGATTCCGCAGCAAATAGCAGATGGGAAGAGCGACATTTCGCAACTGGAGTACGCTGCGGGCCTGACCACGGATCGGGACAAGTATCTGGAAAGAGTTCGGCAACTCTACGGTCATCCTGACGACACGGATCGCGAAGAGATCGAACTCAAAGATGGAACGGTTTTGGATAGGTACTCGGCTCCAGTGCTGGGGAAAGATGGCAAGTGCTACGGACGAATCTGGGCCTTCCGCGACATTACCGAGCGGAGACGAAACGAGGACGCGCTGCGCTGCGCAAAAGAAGCGGCTGAAGTCGCCAGTCGCGCCAAGAGTGAGTTTCTGGCAAATATGAGCCACGAGATCCGTACTCCTCTGAACGGCGTGATTGGCATGACCGATCTCGCACTCGACTCCCAACCGGAAGCAGAGCAACGTGAGTACCTGGAGACGATCAAGTCGTCGGCGGACTCTCTGCTCACTGTCGTCAACGACATTCTCGACTTCTCAAAGATCGAAGCTGGAAAAATGGAGTTAGAGGCAGTCGACTTCTGTCTTCGAGACTGTTTGGAAGAAGCGTTGAAACCACTGGCCTTTCGCGCGGACGAAAAAGGAATCGAGCTCTTGTGTGACATAGCTCCCGACGTGCCTGAAATGGTTCAGGGAGATTCCACACGGCTCCGCCAAGTCATCCTCAATTTGGTGAGTAACGCGATTAAGTTCACACCCGCCGGCGAAGTGGGTGTACGAGTAGAAATGGAAGACAGCGACCACGATGCCGGAAATGTGCATTTTACTGTCACAGACACCGGCATCGGTATTTCCCCAGACAAGCGTGAAACGATCTTTAGCCCCTTTGCCCAGGCAGATACATCGACCACGCGCCTTTACGGCGGGACCGGATTGGGTTTGACCATTTGTTCGCGCCTGGTATCGATGATGGGAGGGAAGGTTTGGTTCGAGAGCGAACTGGGACGCGGAAGCCAATTCCACTTCGTTGTGCGATTGAAGATTCTGGAGCGGAAGGCGGAGCCCAAAATCATCTTGCCCGATGGCGAATTGCGCGGCCTGCGCGTTCTGATCGTAGATGACAATGCGACCAATCGAAAAATTTTGCAGCAACTATTAATGCGCTGGGAGCTGAGGACACGCGATGTCGAAAGCGG
>Ga0187847_10002003_pt1 | contig 17125 bp, 18 predicted proteins | sample June2016WEW_4_10_FD_132458 | JGI IMG/M metagenome (GOLD analysis project Ga0187847, IMG submission 132458) | Peatland microbial communities from SPRUCE experiment site at the Marcell Experimental Forest, Minnesota, USA - June2016WEW_4_10 | ecosystem: Environmental > Terrestrial > Soil >...
AGTGGCCTGAGGTGAAGCGGCGCCTTACCCTCTTGAGGGACCGGACATAGTCGGCACACTCGTGACGCCCGGCGGCATCTTGGTCTGGAGTTGCCACAGCGCGCCAATCCACGCCTGTCGATCTTCAATCCGCCTTCTTCTCCCGCGGCATAAAGGGATGCAGCGTTTGGTCCAGCAGGCCCGAGGGCATCGGCGTCTTGATTCCGTACTTGGGCGGCCACTGATTCCTGGGCAGGTACCAGGAGCCGAAAAGGAGATCCATGATCGGCAGCATCGAGGCGTAGTTCATGTCGGTGTGCTCGTCGTTGGTGTGGTGCCAGTGGTGAAAGGCGGGCGTGGAGATCAGGTAGCTCAGCCAGCCGAAGCGCCAGCGCAGATTGGCGTGGATAAAGTAGCTCCAGGTAGCGCCGGCGAGCAGGACAAACAAAGTCACCGGGTCCAATTGCCCACCCGCGGCCGGCTGGGCCAGGCCCACGGCATACAACGGGATCATTCCGCAGAGCCGGACAAAAACCATATCCAGCGGATGCGCGCGGGCATTGACGATCCAATCCATCTCCTCGGGGCTATGGTGGATGGAATGGAAGCGCCACAACAGCGGGATTTCATGCGTCCAGCGATGCCCCCAGTAAAACCCAAACTCTCCCACCACCAGCGCGGCAACCAGGCGCGAGCCCAGCGGCAGGCTGGCCGTCCATTCGTGAATAGCGCCGGGGACGATCCGATGCATCGTCCAGGCGATCGCAGCCGCTGGCAAGGCCAGAAACGACACCAGCAAAAGGCCGTTGAGAAAGTAATAGCCCAGATCGACGAAAAAGGACTTGCGGAAGATCTTCTGCTTGTTTAACGGAAAGATTCTTTCCAATGGAATGAAAATCGCCATCAGAAGCAACAGCCTGAAGCTGAGCCTGAGGATGTCCACCACGGGAGCGGGTAACTGCTGAATTTGCTCGAAAAGTGAATCCATTGCGCGCCTGACCGATAGGCCTGGAAATAGAAATGAGGCCGTGCCCATTGTAAGGCACGGCCTCATTCTTTTGAGAGAATTGAATCGCTGTTAGCTCTTGCGCCACTTCTTCGAGCGGAGAACCGCCAGGCCGCCCATCAGGCCGGTGAAAAGCAGAGGCAGCGTTGCCGGCTCCGGAATCGGCGTCATCGAAACGCCGTCCAACAGCGCGAATGGAGGTACCTGAAGGTTGCCATACGCGAGGAAGCTGAGCATCTCGGTTGTGCTATTCGCCGTAAGATCGACAGTGTCATATTCCCAGCCGGAGAAGCCATGGTTGGGAAGATTGATATTGGCCGTCGAGGCGCCTGAGCCCTGACAGTTGATGTTCGAGGAGGCGTTGGCGCCACCGGAGAGGGGTTGGTCGCCACTATCGATGTAGGAATCGAAGCCGGTCCCCAAGCAGACATTCATCGCTTGCACGGTCGGGCCGTTGAAGCCTTCCTGTTGTGCGGCAGCGTACCAGAAGCCGACCTGATAATCCTGGCCAACGGTCAGACCGGTGATGGTCTGCCCGAGAGCCCCGGCCTGGAAGTCGCCGTCCAGGGCGGCAAAGTATCCGCCGTCCGGGCTGGTGGCCGGCAGGCCATTGGCCGAGCCGTCGTTCGGGCCCCACAGTGGATTTTGACCATACTCGCCAGACGAGGTGCAGCAGAGCTCATCTGCGGTTCCCGGCGCATAGAGGAAGACATAGCTTCCATTGGGCGCAGGTACAGACCAATTCGCGAGAGTCGTGTTGGAGCCGATTTGGCCAGGCCCGCCGTTGATCTCAAAGCTGCCATTGATCACCAGGTTGTTGGCTTGCGCGGACGGCGCCAGCAGCAATAGCGCTGCAGACGCAAAACTCAGCGCAACGGCCATGCGCAGACCTTGGGTCGACACGGGGAAATTCTTAATCGTAGAGTTCATGCGATCTCCTGACTTATTCGATGAATTGTGATTTCGCAGGTGAAGCACTTTTGCGATTTGCCGGAAGTCTTGTCAGGCACCACTTCATCGGTTGCGAAAACTGGCTACAGATCAGCGCTTGAGCCACTTCTTCGACTTCAAAATGGCCAGGCCACCCATCAGGCCGGTGAAGATCAGAGGCAGCGTTGCCGGCTCCGGAATCGGCGTCATCGAAACGCCGTCCAAAAGCGCGAAAGGCGGAACTTGAAGGTTGCCATACGCGAGGAAACTGAGCACATCTGTTGTGCTATTCGCGGTAAGGTCGACATTGTAGTATTCCCAGCCGGAGAACGCATGACTGGAAAGGTCAATAAGGCCTGTCGAGGCGCCTGAGCCGGCACAATTGATGTTCGAGGAGGCATTGGTGCCGCCGGAGAGGGGCTGGGAGCCAGTGTTAATATAGTTCTCGCCGCTGGTGCCCAGGCATACGTTCATCGCTTGTATGGTAGCACCGTTGAAGCCTTCCTGTTGTGCGGCTGCGTACCAGAAGCTTACCTGATAATCCTGGCCCACTGTCAGGCCGCTGATGGTCTGCGTGACCGGGCCGGACTCGTAGTCCCCGTCCATAGCTAGAAAAGGTGCGCCCACGGGGCTGTTACCAAGGCCGTTGGCTGAGCCTCCACCCCCGGAGGACGGGCCCCAGAGCGTGACCCCGGCGTACCCTGTGGTTTGTGCCGAAAGCGCGCTCGTGTACAGGAAGGTGTAGCCGGTCGACCCCCAATCCGTGGCACACCCGTTGGTGCTCACTTTGCAATTTCCGGTGTTTACCAAAAAGTTGCCATTGAGTACCAGGTTGTTCGCTTGCGCTGTGGTGGCGAACAGTAACGCTACGGACGCAAAACCCAGAACAACTGCCATGCGCAGGCCTTGGGTCGACACGGGGAAATTCTTCATTGTGATGTTCATGCCATCTCCTGTTTTCGGTTCCATTCGTCCTAAATCTGCCGGCCAACCCTCTCAGAGTTTGGCGTCGGTCAGCTCAATCAACTCAATTCCTGTGCCTCAGGCGCAGGCGGAAGGGGGAAGCCTGTACCATCTATAGCAGTTTCAGGACCAAATTTGTCCAATTCATAGACTTACGTTTACATTGGAGTATGTTGCTGATTCCAATTGCTTAAACAAGCTATATCTCTCCCGCGATCAACTTGTCGATTGTGAATGAAATTGCGCAAAGTGCAAGACTTTGCATACAGAAGGGAACTGGAATTCATCTTCTCCTCATCGATGAGGAGACCGTCCCTCGCTTGACGAAGGCTTTGTCAAGGCGCACCGCATCCCAGTCGGACGACCCGGCCCTGCATTCATTCCAGCGAAAAGTGTGCAGCCAATGCTGTTCGTCTGCCAGGCCGAAGGCAGTCGGCCCCGCCGCAGGAGGTCAGTGAGCCATCTCCACCGCCGACTGCCTTCCCGGCTCGCCGTTCTTGCCGTTCTCCTCGACCTTGCCGAAGATCATCTTGCCGCTGGCGGTTTGCAGTACGCTGGTCACCGAAATCTCGACAGCTTTGCCGATCATCTTCCGGGCATGATCGACCACCACCATAGTGCCGTCGTCCAGGTAACCCACGCCCTGGTTGAACTCCTTGCCCTCTTTGAGGATGAGCACATGCATCTTCTCGCCGGGCAGCACCACTGGCTTCAGGGCATTGGCAAGGTCGTTGATATTCAGCACATCGACATGGTGCAGGTGGGCCACCTTGTTCAGGTTGAAGTCGTTGGTCACCACCTTGGCCTCCCACTTCTTGGCCAGCTCCAGCAGTTTCAGGTCCACCTCGCGGATCGAGGGGAAATCGTCGGGAACGATCTGTACCTGGATGTGCGTGTTCGACTGCATGCGCTGCAGCATGTCCAGGCCGCGGCGTCCCCGCTGGCGCTTGGATCCGTCGGTCGAGTCGGCCACGACCTGCAGCTCGCGCAGCACAAACTCCGGCACCACCATCGTGCCGTCGATGAAGCCGGCCTCGGCAATATCGGCGATGCGGCCGTCGATGATCACGCTCGTGTCCAGCACTTTGGCGCTGCGCCGCGTCTGCTTTTCGCCGGAGAAGACCGTGCCCAGCGCCGCCGGGTTTAGCAGATCGCCCTTGCTGGCGCCCACCAGCAGCCCCACATAGGTCATCAGCAGCAGGACGAAGATCTGCATCACGGCCGAGGTCGCTCCAGGAATCAGCGCATTGCGCAGAACGAGGCAAAAGAGCGCCGCCCCAAAGATGCCCAGCACACTGCCGGCCACGGCGCCGATCAGCCGCTTCAGGCTGAGCGCCCGCACCCGCAACTCAAAGACAATCACCGCGCCGGCCGCACCTGCGCCCGAGCATGCGCTCACCCATCCTGTTATGCCGAATGGATGAAGGAAAAAGCAGACCCCGGCAAGTAGGGCCACAAAAAGAAGACGAACCAAAATCAGGTCCATAAAAAGCCAACTCCCCGCTGGCAGGAAGAGCAACCCTCCAGACTGGGTACAGTTGGCGAGTATTCCACTTGGCTGCGGCCGCGTCAAGTCCAAGGGGCGGGGACCAAGCCGGCAAGCAGTGTTTGAGAGAATAGAGCGCCTGCGGAACGCGAACCGCGGGCAACTCAGCCCAGAGCGGCTCTGCCCCACTGTTCCCAGTTCCCCTCTCTTACGACGCCACCGCCAGCTCCACCACGGAAGCCAGCCGCTGCGCGCCCTTGCGCGGGCCGCGCTTGCGCGCGCTCATCACCTTGATGCGCTCCAGCAGCTCTTGCGGCGAGCAGTTCTTCTTGGCCAGCACGGCATCGGCCGAGTGCATCACGCCCCCCATCCTCTGCGGGTCGGCTAGCAGGATCATCGGAATGTGTGCCGCGATCTGCTTCAGCCGCTCCACCAACTGGCAGCCGTCCATCTGAGGCAGACCATGGTCGGCCAGCACCAGGTCCACGGGGTACTCCGCAAAGACGCCGATGGCCTCTTGCCCGTTGGTGGCCGAGACCACCCTGTATCCATTGGTTGCCAGCATGAACTTGAGTACGGAAAGCTCTTGTTCGTTGTCGTCTACGCAGAGAATGATCTTTTTCGGACGCATGATCGGGGGATTGACTCCTGGGTGCGATTTCGTGTGGTGCGATTTCCTGGATTTGCCTGGGCACACCGCGTCCATGCCCGCTCAACTGGCTGGCTGGCGCCGTAAGTTTCCAAGGCTCGGCGGAGTGAAAGACACAACCCAATTCCCGGTTGATCTTGCGCGGCCTGCCTTGCGCGATGCGCGCGCCTCCCTGGAAGAGACGGCGGATCCGCGGCACGGCTACCGGCAATTTGATGCACGGGACGGCTGCCTTCGCTCACGGTGAGTGAATGTAAAACGCTTGGGACAAGACCGGCATGGCGCCGGTTAAATTGCTTCAATGAAACGCAACTCTACGGCGCTTCGATGCTTCTGTGAAGAGAGAAAGGCAAGCGAAAATCTATGTGAAAATCCGCCGTTTCCCTGTGAGAATTGGCTAGATTTAACACATACCGTCACTTGCAACGATGAATGCCTGTTGAAAGCGTGTGCATTACGGCAGGAAAAGCCGTCCTTTTGCCACAAGAACAGTGCTGCCCCCGACGCGCGCATCCGTGACCTTCGCGGATCGTGTTACAGCACTGAGAAAAAGATCGCTCGGCCTGCCGATCTCCACGCCCTGGCGCACGGCTGCGCGCTCGCCCGCGCCCACTGCGCCGCGCTGCACCAGATAGCCGATGGCGCAGCCCGCCGCCGATCCGGTAGCCGGATCCTCGCCGCCGTAAAACTGCATCCGTGCGCGGTACTCGGGCCTTTGGCCGCTGCTTCGGTCGAAGGTTGGCGCGAGCACATAGAACCAGCGCGCGCCGCGCTCGCGCAGCCACGGCAAGGCTGCTCCCTGATTCACCCTGAGCCGCGACAAAGGCTCTAAAGCGCGCAACACCACAATCGCAAATGCCGTGCCCGTCGAGACGATCTGCGGCGGAAGACCAGCATCCAGGTCTTCAACCTCCAGCCCGGTCAGCTGGGCCACTTCCCGTGGGTCAAGCTCCGCGCCAAACTCCGGCTCCGGCTGCGTCATCTCGCCGTACAAACCCTCGCCGGCGAACCGCACCGGCACCGCGCCCACATTGAGCCGGAGGGTCACAATGCCGCCCCGCACGGTCTCGGGCGCGTACCTCTTGAGCACGCTGGCTGTGCCCAGCGTGGGATGGCCGGCAAAGTTCAGCTCCTCCTGGGTGGTAAAGATGCGCACACGCACGCCCTCGGCCAGTTCCACCTCTTCCGCTCTCCGCTCGACAAATGTTGTTTCCGAGAGATTGAATTCGCGGGCGATCGCCTGCATGCGCTCTGCGGTCAGATCGCACGTGTTCATCACCACCGCCAGCGGGTTGCCCGCCAGAGCCCTATCGGTAAAAACATCGACGACAAAATAATCCAGTTCCGCCATCTCCAGACGCGCCTCCACATTGTTTCTACTCTACTGATTTCCGGCGGGCCGTGAAGATTCAAGGTGCGGTGGGCTTTTTAGTTGCAGGGAACAGCGGATAGGGAGTAGGGAGTAGGGAATAGCGAGCGGCAGCACACAACTGGCGATCAGGAAGCTGTAGCCGGAGAGCAGGAGCCATTCAGCCGGAAGGCTCAGGCCGCTTTCCTACTCCCTGTTCCCTGCCTTTTACAGCCCGATCAGCGGCCGCGGCTGGCGGATCTTTGCGCGGTCCAGGAACAGCCTCATGCGCAGAGCTTCGGCGCGCTGCATCGCAACCATCCGCATGTGCCGGCGGATGTGATCGCCGTCCGTCAGCAGGTTCACTTGCGCCTCGTCGAACTCGGCATCCTTCTCCAGCCGCGCAATCCTCTCTTCGATAGTGCGGCGAAACCGCGGGCTGATTTCAAAACCTTCGCCGGCTGCACAGTTGATCATCATGGCTCGCTCCTGGGAAAGATTCTCTCGCCCGAAAAATAATTTCTGTAAGGGCTAAAGTCTTTTCGATCTGTGCCGATGCTAATAAAGAATTATTGAAAGCGCCAGATTACCAGGGGTTCGGACTTAGGTAATTTGTTGTCCAGAAATAGTACACTTCGGGTCTATCTGACGCTTTTTTGCACAACTCGACAAGCTCCGCGAGGCCTTACTGTCCGTTGTGCTCACAACAAGCGGATGCCCGCTATCCCATTTTGGCTGTACGTTCGGCTGTAACTGACCACGGACCACCGAAGTCGATCAATTAATTTTCCGGCGCAGTCGCGAAATAGCCCTTGCGGACCTGCACCTTCATGCCGTCCCCGCGACACTCCACGCTGAGCTTGCGAAAGCTGCCGTCCAGCTTGGCGTTGCTCGACGAATAGCTGGCTACATATTGGGTGCGCAACTCGTCCTCGATCTGCTGGAAGGCTGCCTCCAGCTTCTTGCCGTTGTTGCCCACATCGATCAGCCGTCCGCCGGTCTCCTCGGTCATCCTCTTCATATCCGAATAGCCGTGGTAACCAAGGCCCCCGTAGAAGCCCCGGTCGGCGATCAGAATCGTGTAAACAATAACGTTCGATCTCTGCGCGGCGGCAATCGCCTCGGTGATCTTGTGGCTGCTGCCCTCGTCCTCGCCGTCGGTCAGCAGGATCATCGCTTTGCGGCCCGTCTCCTGGTTCATCTTGCCGGTGGCTGCCTGGTAGACCGCGTCGAAAAGCACAGTTCCCTTAGGGTCGCCGATCGTCGGAATGGTCCCGCCGCCCGCGCCTGGAATGCCCCCCGCCCCATTGCCTCCAGCCGTGTTGATCACTGCATTGTTCATCGCCCGCGCCAGTTGCCGCGGGTTGTTGGTGTAGTCCTGCAGCAGGTCCACGTTCACGTCGAAGGAGAGCACGAACGCCTCGTCCTTCTGCTTGAGCACCCGCTCCAAAAACTCGCCGCCCACTTCCTGCTCCAAGGGAAGCACGCGATATTGGCTGCCCGAGGTGTCCAGCAGAATTCCCAGCGTCAGCGGCTGGTGCGTTTCGGCCACAAAGCTCTTCAGCGTCTGCGGCGTCTTGTCCTCCGAGATCGTGCAGTCGTCCTTGCTCAGGTGAGGCACCAGGTTGCCGGCCTTGTCCTTGACCGTGAAAAACAGATCCACCAGGTTGACGTTCATCTTAAGAGTCGCCATCGGTTCCTCGATGGGCGTGGTGTCCGGCGCGGTGCTGACCGGGGGCGCGTCCGGAGACGGAGCAAGCTGGGACCATCCCGCCGGAACCAGCGCCGGCAAGCCAAACAGCAAAGCGGCAACTCCAAGTCGCATTCCCATTCTGATCCTTTAGACGGATTTCAACTTCCGAAGACAGCATACCCGAACGGTTTCCCCTTTGGCGCGCAACCTGCGCGTCTCTGGCGCGTCTGATACTCTGACCATTGGAGAGTACCTGTGAAACTAGGTCTAACGGCAATTGCGCTGGCCACGCTCCTGAGTTCGAGCCTGAGTCCGGCCGCTTTGGCCCAACAGCAGCAACCCGCCGTTCCCGACGCTCCTGTGCCCCAGGCGGCCAAGCCGCTGTCGGACGTGGACGGCCCGATCACCCCCGGCAAAGGCGCCGGCGACATCCAGCCTGGGCCGACTTCGTCCTCCAACCCTCAGGGCCAACAACCCGCGTCCCCCAGTCCCGCCAAGGACACAGTCCAGACCACGCCGCCCGAGATGCCCGCCGCCGGCGAAGGCGTTGAAAAGGTCGCTACCCTGGTCCAGCACGTGAACTTCGTCGAGATCCCGGTCACCGTCAAGGACTCGAAGGGAAAGCTCGTCGCCGGCCTCACCTACCGCGATTTCAAAGTCTTTGAAAACGACACCCGCGAGCCCATCTCCTTCTTCACCACGGATTCGTTCCCGCTATCGATCGCTTTCGTTATCGACCAAAGCCTGACCTCCGACGTGATGGCCAAGGTGAATAACTCCCTTGGCGCCATCCAGGGCGCGCTCACGCCCTATGACGAAGTGGCTGTCTTCTCCTACAACAACGGCGCCCAGGAGCGGACCGGCTTTACCGGCGCTCAAAGCAGCCGTCTCCCCGCCGTGCTGGCCCTCACCAAAGCCACCGGCAGCGAGATGCTGGTGCCCGTCAACGACGGCCCGCTGGCCGGCTGCGCCATCCGCCAGAACGGCAACTGCGTCGATCCCAACCTGAACCCTGGCGGCTCGACCGGCGGCACCACCTTCATGACCCTCCCCAAGGAGATTCACACCCTCAACGACGCCATCCTGGCAGCCGCCAAGGAACTCTCCACCCGCCCCAAGGGCCGTCGCCGCATCATCTATGTCATCTCCGACGGCAAGGAGTACGGCAGCAAGGCCACGCTCAAAGAGGTGCTGAAATACCTTGAGACCAACAAAACCGCCGTCTATGGCACGCTGGTGGGCGACTCGGCCCGCTGGGGCGAGGGCTTCGTCAGCCGCATCCACCTGCCCTTTACCATGTACGACAACATCCTGGTCAAATACACCCTGGCCACTGGCGGCACGTTGGACTCGGAAGGCAACCTGAACGGCATCGAAAAGAGCTACGCCAAGATCGCCGAGGAGGCGCGCAACCAGTACACGCTGGGCTACTACAGCCATGAGCCGGCCATCGACGGCAAGTTCCGCAAGATCGATGTGCGTGTCGACCTGCCCGCCTTGGAAGTGATTGCAAAGACCGGCTATTTCCCCTCAGCCGAGGACGTCCACTGAGCTTGGCCAGCGGCGGTTCCGCTCAATCGGCAAAGACACCAAAGGCCTGTGCGCAAATGCACAGGCCTTTTCGATGGAACCAATCAACTCACGCGGCATCGGCGCAGGCAACCAGGAAGACCAGAACCGCGCCCCAGCCTCCGGCCTAGTCCCTTACGCCTCAAAGGCGCCGGATTTGAGGGTCGACTGGCGCAGGACTCGGCTGCTCGGGAGCCGCATTCTGCTGCACACTTGGCGGGGGCGGCGCGGGGGGTGGGGGATCGGTCACGCCCTTCAGCCCTTCCTTGAAGCCCTTCAATCCCTCGCCCAATCCCTTGCCCAGCTCCGGCAGCCGCTTGGCCCCGAACAGCACAAATAAGAGAATCGCAATGATCAGCAGGTGCGTCGGCTGCAATAGGTCGCCCATGGTTTTATCCTCCGCGCGCCGTGCTCTCGCCGCCGCGCATCCTCAACCAGTATTGTCGCACAAAGCCAGATGTCCGCGCAGAACCTGCCCGGAAGCCCTCCATCCGGAGATCGTTTAGCCCTTCGGCTATTCCCTGTTCCCTATTCCCTACCTCAATTCACCTGCGCCGGCTTGCCCAGCCGCTCGGTGACCATCGCATAGAACGCGCGCAGGTCTTCCTCCTCGCCCACGGTCAGCCGGCGGTAGACCTTCATCAGCGGAAAGAGACGCGAACCGCGCACCTCGATGGCCGGAACCATCGCCGCGCCGCCGGGATATTGCGTCATCTCCCAACTGCCCGCATAGCGCCGCCGCAGCACCTCGCCCAGGTAGCTGCCCCATAGCCGCACCTCAAAGTCCAGTTCCAGCTCCGGGCTTTCGCCCACCACCACCAGTATTTCGTCGAGCGCGTCAATCGAATCCGCGCTGAAGTCCAGCTCTTGCTTGAACTCGCTCTCGGCCCACTCCGCCGCCGCCCGCGCATAGCCCTCCATCATCGCCCCCAGGTCGGGGTAGGACGACGATTCCAGCCGCTTGCGCAGATCGGTCGAGTTTTTCATTCATTCTCCAGAGTACATCGCGCGGCACCGCGAGAGTTTAGACGGCGGAACTGGAACATGGAAAGAACGCGGCTCCCCGGATTATGGCGGAGTGAAGCAGGTTTGTGTCAGACTGGTAAGCAGTTGTGGAGGGTTTCCCGTTGAAAAACATCAAAATTCTTGCCCTGGCCGCTTTGCTGGCCCTCGGTGCGGGCCAGGCCCGTTCCGCCGGCCGCGACATCTTTCCCGATCCGGCGCAGGCCAAAGCCGACTTGGCCGCCGCCCTCAAGACCGCTGCGAGCACCCACAAGCGCATCCTGCTCGACTTTGGCGGCAACTGGTGCGGCGACTGCCAGGCGCTCGACATCTACTTCCACGACGCAACCAACCTGCCCATCCTGGAGGCGAATTTCGTGTTAGTCGACGTGAACATCGGTCACATGGACGCCAACGAGGACATCGCCGAGCAATACCAGATTCCTCTGCGCAAGGGCGTGCCCGCGCTGGCCGTCCTCGATGAGCATGGCAAGCTGCTTTACAGCCAGAAAAGCGGCGAATTCGAAGCCATGCGCCGCATGGAATCCTCCGCCGTGACGCAGTTTCTTGTGCAATGGAAGCCCGCAAAGCCCGGCTGCTCGGCGGTGATGGTGAACTGCTGAGAACTGGCTGAGCCAGCCAAACAGGTGGCCATTCAGCCACCCCTCTTCAGCCCAGCGGCGCCAGATGCTTGGTGTTCTGGTAGGTGTAGACGATGCGGTGGGCCACGGTGATGGTCGAGAGCACGGCCAGCACCCACAGCACCGGAGCCATCGCTCCCCAGTGGTAGAAGATCGCTCCGATAATCACCAGCACAATTCGCTCCGGCCGCTCCATGAATCCCACCTTGCACTGGCCGATGAGTGCCTCGGCGCGGGCGCGCGTGTAGCTGACCATCAGCGACGTGACCATGACAAAGGCCACCAGCACCACGTATCTGAAGCGGTTGATGCGGCCGTAGTACACCAGCAATCCAAAAAACAGCACCACGTCCGAGTAGCGGTCGATCACCGAGTCGAAGAACGAGCCGAAGACGGTCACCTGGTTGTTGCGCCGCGCCACCCGGCCGTCGAGCATGTCGAAGGCGCCAGCGGAAAAAATGACCATGCCCGCATAGAAGAACATGCGCCCGGCATTGGTCGCGTTGGCGTGGCCGAAGAGAAACGCGGCCACGATGTTGATCACCAGGCCGATGAAGGTCAGCGCGTTGGGCGAGATGCGGGTCAGCGCCAGGCCATGAACAATCTTGTCAAGAAGCCATCCGCAGGCGCGGCCGAAAGCGCTGGTCCAGGTCGTTGCCATCTCGCCTATTTCCGCTCCAGATTCTGCTCTACGGCCTGCTCCGGGCCGGCTTCGGATTCAGCTACGTCGGCTTCATCGTGAATCGTGGTCAGCTTGAGGATTTCCAGCTCGCGCTTGCCGTTGGGAGTGACGATGGTGGCCACGTCGCCCACCCGCTTGCCCACCAGGCCGCGGCCGATCGGCGAAGTGGTCGAAATCAGCCCCTTCGACACATCCGACTCCTCGCTGGTCACCAGCCGGTAGATGATCTCCTCGTCTTTGGTCGAGTCAAAGACCACCACCGTCGAGCCAAAGCCGGCCTTGTCTCTGGGAATGTTGGTCAGATTGACGAGCGACAGCTCGGCCATGCGCCGCTTCAACTGGCCCAGCCGCGCGTCCACAAAGGTCTGGCGCTGCTTGGCCATGTGATATTCGGCGTTCTCCGACAGATCGCCCATCGCCACGGCCTTCTTGATCTCGGCGGGAAGCTCATGCTGGAGCTCGTGCTCAAGGATTGCGATCTCTGCGAGAAGCTGCTTTTTGATGTGCTCGGGCATCCGGGGTCCGTGGCGGCGAGCGAGGCCGCTCAATCCGCGTGAGATAAAAGTCTTGACTCCTCATTATACGCGGGGGGAAGGCAGGGAACAGGGAACAGGGAACAGCCGATGGTTGCAACTCCTGAACTTCCCGGTCCTTGAACAAACCCGAAAGCAAGATGATTCGATCTGTTCTTACGCCTCGTCGCCTGACTGACCATCCGACTCGGCGCCGCTCCGCTTTTCTGTTCCCTATTCCCTATTCCCTGTTCCCTGCTTCTCCATGAACGACTGCAAAATCAGCGTCGCCGCCACTTGGTCCACCACTTTTCGATGCTCCGGGCGGGCGTGGCCGGCTTCGTAGAGAATCTGGTGGGCCTCGCGCGTCGTCAGCCGCTCGTCCCACAGGTGGATCGGCAAGCCGGTCAGCTCGCCCAGTTCGGCGGCGAAGGCCTGCGTCTTGGCAGCCTGCGGGCTAACGTCGCCGGAGAGATGCACGGGATTGCCGACCACGATGCCCACGACGCCGAACCGCCGCGCCAGCCGCGCCAGCGAGCGCAGGTCTTCGCGGCGATTGTGCCTTCGCTCCAGCGTCAGCACAGGCTGCGCCGTCAGGCCCAGTTCGTCTGACACAGCCACGCCGATGCGCCGATTGCCGACATCGAGGCCGAGATAGCGAAGTGCTTCCAGCATTTGGCTCCTAGCTTAAAGCTTCTAGCTTTAGCTTCTAGCTTAAAGCTTGTATTGAGCGGGCTTTCAAAAAGCTCGAAAGTTAGGCATTTTGGTTCAGACCAGACCGTTTTAGGGCGAAAAACCGGGTTTTCCGGTGATTTTCAGAGGCGAAATCTTACGATGTGGGAGAATTTTGGCTGTGCGTTGTTCAGTCGGTATTGATTTCAAACGGGTTAAAAATAATCTGCAAGGTTTCAGGGAATATTTATACCCCAGGGGGTATAGGGGGGGGTGGGGTACCCCTCTTTTTCCCGAAACGCTGGCCGGCTGGAACCCGGCCTGACTTCAAAGTAGCAGGGTGCGGGAAATAATATGCAAGCACTTGCGGTCGGGCGGGCGCGCTTCGCGCACGGGTTCGTGGTATCCCAGATCCCTAATGCGCGGGTGACTCATGGGGATCTGCGCCACCCGCCAAACCCTACGACTTCATGGCCAGTCCTCGTTGGAGGACCGATTTCCAATGCTTGAGCCAAGAAGCTTCTCGCAGTTTGTAGACTCTTCCTGTCGAGTCGATTGCTTGCCAAAAGTCGATGGTTGTAATGTCTGTGTCTGACTGGTTCATGTAGCTTGTGATGCACTCGCCCTCTTTGATTTCGTGTGCCAACAGCGGTTCATTGTCTCCACACATGAAGGACTCACCGGGATAAAGGCTCCGAGCCCCTGTGTGCGTAATTGTCACCGGACGGCGACCCTTGTTGGTGACTCTCAGAATGATTAGAGTCGTTCCGTCATGGCGGGGGTCTCCATGAGTCATCATGTCACGGAGAGCCGTGATTTTGATGCTTACGCGCTCACTGATAAGCTGTTTCGCAACAGCAACCGTTGAGAGCACAGCACCATACACGGCAATGATGGCGGTCACTTTTTCCATAGTAGTCATGGTTTCAATTGTAAACCTCTCAGCATCAATGTTGGCCAGCTTCCAAACTGGACTTCATTCGGTGCATTCAATCCTTACGGAGAACTGTCTTGCTCTATCAGCCAATAGGCTAGCACCCACTTGGCCAGACGAAGGCGCACTAATGTACCCGACCTTTTCGTCATTCAAAAACGCCTTGACTTCAGTCCAGTGAACCGCGAAATTGATATTTTCTGGTATGTCTCCCGTCATGCGTGCCACCGCCAACGCATCCAACTTTGCAACAACAACTCCTATAACATGCCCGCTGGAATCCAGCAACGGCCCTCCACTGTTGCCCGGTTGTACTGGTGCGCTTATCTGGACCAACTGAACATTGTTGTTTACGCCGGCAGTGGCGCTAAGAATTCCTGTCGATATATTCCCTTCCGAAGACAAAATATCGGGGAGCGGAAACCCGAATGCAAATACAGTGTCGCCTACCTTCGGCGGAGCCCCACTTCGGAATACTGCAACCGAAGCGGGAATGACGTCCAATTTCAATAGCGCCAAGTCCACCGAAGTTCGCCGATCAACAACAGTCAATGAATTGCCCTCTGACGTTACAAGATTCTTGCATCCTTCGACAACGTGATTATTTGTCAATACATATCCTTGCTTACTCACAATAAAGCCACTGCCAAATCGCTTTGTTCCGGAATTTTCATTGGCCGGCTTCGCAGGGCACTGGTATAATTCACGAAAATTTATCTGAACTTTGGGATCATTTATGATTTTTTCTAGTGTCGGAAGGCCTCTTCTTGCTGCTTCCACGGCTACTGTATTGGTCTCATTAAATCCTCCAATTTCGATAGCTCTCGTGTACGCCTCTTTGGCATCATCGAAACGGCAAAGCTTCTCATACGCTTCCTCCAAGCCAATCCAACACCATGCGTGATCGGGATCTAATGCCAGGCACTTCTTATATATAGGTATGGCATCCTCGGGCTGCCATAGGTCGTTCAGTCCGTGGGCGATAATGTCCAGTACTATTGCCTTATCATGGTCGGAATCCCATTCAGAACAATCGCTAAGGTGCTTACGCCCGGCATCTACAACTTGGTTGAACTCCAGTAAGTGTTCCCGGTAAAGTTTTGCATCGAAGTCGCCCGAAGGTTTGTCTAGATTCTGCTGTGGTTCGAGTTGATCTAACAGTTTTATATTTAGTTTTTGAATGCGGACTAGCGATTCGGTGCATTCACTTCTTTTCCCCTGAGCCATTGCCGTGTTTGAAGTCATGGCAATCACGCCAAGCGCGGTGACAGTTACCAAGTATTGCTGACGAAGAATCATGCTCAAATGATACCTCCAGGATTTGCCCTTCACAATTCTGGACGACCAATTCCAGCACAGAACATGAGGAAACGCTTGGGAAATCAAAAGAACATACGGCTATTTGAGTTGATTCGGGAGGTCGCGCAACAACCCATCGGGAAGGTTGCCAGTCTTCACAGTGTTCCTCAATTGATCGATGAAGACCTTGAAAATCCTCGCCGTGTGCTCGGGTTCGCCCAATTCCTTCAGCCGCAACGTGTATGAATTGCCGACCGCCTCTAGTTTCAGTTCCACAACAGAATACCCGAATTTTCTTAAAGCGTAATCATGCGCTATGTTCCAGAAGGCCGACTCTTCTTGTGTCATGGCGTCCAACCCTCCTGCTCCGAGATCAAATATATCATCTGATGCAAAGACATTCATCATTGCAGTAGATTTAGGCCGGGTGCCCCAGATCCCGTTTCTGGATCATTCTGCACAACACCCTGAACAACATCAGGATTCGCGCATAAAGGAGAAAAGGCTCCCGATGAAGGGAGCCTCTTCCTATTTCCATGCGCCTCTTCTGAATCCCTACCCTCGTGGGGACCATTGCTGGCGGGATCGGAACCACGGTGTCGAGCCGCTGCACTTATATTCCGACATCTGAAGCATACATCCAAGGCAATCGCCAATGCAGCCACCGGGCTCCGCGCGAAGCGGGTTTAGCCGTTAGAATCTGGGAGTTCGACAGCGCAGGCTGCCTTAGGAAGAAACAAGCGTGGACCGGGAGGTCCACGCTACAGCCGGCCGGGAGGCCGGCGGTACAGTCTCATGCGCTGCGGGTCGGCGAAGCCGGTGGGCGACTGACACAAACCATCGTACCGTTGGGGAAGCTCGCTCTAGCTAATGTACGCCCTGAGGAGCCAGCCAGCCCGGTACAATCAGAGATAGGGAGTCCCGCTGGGGACTTTTTGCATCTCTAACACAATGAAGGGTTGACAGCAACGAATGGCGCCACGCAGACGGACGAGCAGAAGGAAAAGGGGTGCTGGCGCGGCGGCACTGCGCGTGGCAGCCTTTTTTCTGGTGCTGGGGGCGGGCGCGGCGGCCTGGCTGGTGTTTTTCCCCTTCGGGCCGTCGAGCGAAACCTTTGTCGAATTCGCGCCGGGGTCTTCGACAGCGAAGATGGGCCGGCAACTCGAGGCGGCGGGCGTGGTGCGCAGCCGGTATGCCTTTGACCTGATCCGCTGGGTCAAGCGGGGAACGCTCAAGGCCGGCGAATACCGCTTCGATCACCCGGCCGCGGTGACCGAGGTCTATGCGCGCATCGCGCGGGGCGATGTCTTTACCAAAGCGGTCACCATTCCGGAGGGCGCGAGCATCTTTGAGATCGCGGCACGGATGGAGCAGGCGGGGTTTGGCGCAAAGAAGGGCTTTTTGGATGCGGCGGCAAAGCAGAAGAGCCTGGTAGCCGACCTCGACCCCGCGGCAACCAGCCTGGAGGGCTATCTGTTTCCGGATACCTATCATTTTCCCCGCAAGTTTGGCCCGCCGCAGATTTACGCGGCAATGGTTCGGCGCTTCCGTGCCCAGGCCGGGCTAATCGGCTTGAAAGGGAACATGCATCGAGTGGTGACCATGGCTTCGCTGGTGGAGCGGGAGACGGCGGTGGACACGGAGCGTCCGCTGGTGGCCAGCGTCTTTGAAAACCGCCTGGCCAGGAAGATGCCGCTGATGACCGACCCGGCTGTCATTTATGGGCTGGAGTTGGATCGACGCTGGCGGGGCACGATCTA
>Ga0187847_10002004_pt1 | contig 17121 bp, 20 predicted proteins | sample June2016WEW_4_10_FD_132458 | JGI IMG/M metagenome (GOLD analysis project Ga0187847, IMG submission 132458) | Peatland microbial communities from SPRUCE experiment site at the Marcell Experimental Forest, Minnesota, USA - June2016WEW_4_10 | ecosystem: Environmental > Terrestrial > Soil >...
GAGCGCGCGACACGGTGTCCCTATCTAATAAAGCTGAGTTGCAGAGGAGCGCCCACGCCCGGCGCTTGTTTGTCTAAACGTGTGGCAACCGTGGGGGTGCGGGTGGACCCTTGAATACCTATGGCGCTCGACGGACTGGCTGGTTCGCGGCGATGTGGCGCTTCTGTCACTGATGCTGGTTAACACGGTTGCCATCGTCTGCCAACTCTTCTATCACTACCGCGAAGCCCGCAAGCAATCCTGTGCTTTTGTCCGCGACGCCAAACGCGCCTTCCAGCGCCGTCGCCAGACTTTTTCTGCAGCACTGAGACTCGGCCTTGGCACTCTTACCACAATCGCCTCTACCGCCCCTTCCATCGGACTCCTTGGCACCGTGTTTGGCATTTTTGGAGCGTTTAGGGGAGTGGCCATGGCTAGGGCCAGTTTTATAGCCATGGTTGAGTCAGCGCTTGCGCTAGCGCTGGTGACGACTACTATTGGCGTGGCTGTTGCGGTCCCTGCCGTGTGGTGCCGCAACTATCTGTACGACCGCTGGGAAGTCCTCGAGAGTGAAATGGCAAACGCGGCGCTCGAGGCAGCTACTTGTCTCGGAAACTCACTTGCTATGGCGCAACCAGCCGGGATATGCCGAGGACGGGCCTTTTCTAGCGTCACGCGCTTCTGCCTCAGGCTCGCGGGAAGTCCCGTATAACCACCAACGGGCTTTATTGCTAGCAGTAGGATCTTGCGCGTTATACCTTATCTTCGTTCTAGCGCAAGGGATCTACTGGTCGTATATCTGGCAGCGAAACATGCGCAGGCATCTTACAAATGGGAGTACGTCGGAGGACAGACATTGGTCTCGCCCGATCACCGCTATCCTGCCATGGTCCCCGCTTTTGTTCGCTCGGCACCGGATTCTCCCGGCCAGGCCGGAAACGGGCAGTGGTCGTGCCGGATGCCGGAGGTGGCACTAAGAATTGTTCCCCATGACCGGCCCCTTGCCTGGAAGCCTCATCGATGCGGAGAAAAGACCAGGTACGGACTTGAACCCGACGAAGCGCTGCTAACTTGGAACTGCACTGTCCCTATAGTCATGTGGCGCACGAACGATGACTTGTTGGTGCAGTGCACCAACTGTTCCGCCGACAACCTGCAGCGGGTTCAGGTCGATTCATTTCCCCGCACGACCAGTGTATTGGGCCCGAACGGTACCCTCATCGATCCCCAGATCGTGCACCCAGAATTTCGATGCTACGACCAGTAATACTCAGTATTCGCAACCCCACGAATCTCTCTTCTCCTGCGGACATCCAACACAGCTTGCGGAGGCATTCAATGAAGTTAAGAAAATTGGGCCGTTCCGGCCCCGAGGTTTCGGCGCTGGGACTTGGCTGCATGGGGATGTCGGCACTCTACGGTCCGGCGGACGAAAAAGAAAGCTTAGCCACACTGCATGCGGCGCTCGAAGGTGGCATCAATCTGCTCGACACCGGCGACTTCTATGGTATGGGCCATAACGAATCCCTGCTAAAGCAGGCCATCCAGGGCCGGCGTGATAAGGCGTTCGTATGCGTGAAGTTTGGAGCGCAACGATCGCCGGATGGCCGGTTCGTGGGCGTGGATTGCCGTCCCGCATCGGTGAAGAACTTTCTGGCGTACAGCCTGCAGCGATTGGCAACCGACTATGTCGATCTCTATCAGCCCGCGCGCGTGGATCGTTCGGTACCGATCGAAGATACGGTGGGAGCTATCGCCGACCTTGTAAAAGCGGGCTACGTGCGCCACCTCGGCTTATCGGAAGCATCCGCAGAGACCGTACGTCGGGCTACAGCGGTTCATCCGGTCGCAGCCCTGCAGATCGAATATTCCATCATCACTCGCGATATAGAAGACCGCGTATTGCCTGCGTTGCGCGATCTCGGAGTCAGCGTCACCGCCTACGGCGTGCTTTCGCGCGGATTGCTGGCGGGCAAAACCTCGTCGTTCGCCAAGGGAGACTTCCGGGCCCACTTGCCACGCTTCGCCGGCGAGAATCTGCAAGCCAATCTGAAGATCATTGAGGGCTTACGCGGGATTGCAGCCGATCGCGGAATATCTGTGAGCCAGCTCTGCATCGCTTGGGCGTTAAGCCGGGGAGAAGATATCGTTCCTTTAATCGGTGCGCGGACGCGAACTCAGTTGCAAGATGCGCTGGGCGCAATGGAAATTTCTTTGACGGGTGAGGAGCTGGAACGAATCGAGAAAACCGTTCCCGCAAACGCCGTCGCTGGAACCCGGTATGGCGCGGATCAGATGGCAATGCTAAATGGCTAAGCCTCTGCGGACTATGCCTTCACAGATCGGGCCGGAGTGGGATCGTTTTGCGAGTGCGATTTGGCGAACAGGATCTCGACGATCAACAATCCCGCACCCACCACAATGGCGCTATCCGCCAAATTGAAAACCGGCCACTGATACTGCTTCACATAGACCAGCAAAAAATCGATCACTCGCCCACGGGCGAGGCGATCCCAAAGATTCCCTAACGCTCCTCCCATAATCAGGGACAAGCCGACGCCGGTGACAATGTGGGCATGGTGGTTTTTCCAGAGCAAGGCCGAGACAACGACTAATGCGATCGCAGAAAATCCAATCAGCAATTCGGTTTTCCATGGGGCGGTCGAATCGGCAAACAGGCTGAAGGCTGCACCGGTGTTCTCGGTATGGGTGAGGCGAAAAAAACCGGGAATTACCTGAATGTGGGAATAAAGGCGAATACGCTGCGCCACGAGGTGCTTGGTCCAACGGTCAAGTAAGACAACGATAGCGACGATGAAAAGGTAGACGGAGCGCGCGGAGTTTTTGGTCATTCCTAAATAGTTAGCCTGCAACTATCTTACCCTGCTCGAGCCAGGTGCCGCCCGAGTTCACCCAATCGATTCCCTTCCTCTTTTTTTATCAATCTTTCTTCATTTTGATCTATCCCGCGCGTACCGTGTCCATGTATTCTGATGCGGCCTTGGGCTGGACTGCGTGGCGCGGATTGCGGAATGAAGCCCGCCCTCGGTTGTTCTAATTCCTATGTTTGCGAAATGTCCTCATGGGTCTCTTGAAACGTTGGAAAGGCCGAACTGTGCTGTTCCTGGCGGTCGTAGGGCCGGGCATCATCACCGCGAATGTGGACAACGACGCCGGCGGCATCCTGACCTACTCGCAGGCCGGGGCCCAGTACGGATTCCTTCTGCTGTGGACCATGATTCCAATTACGCTGGCCCTGATCGTGGTGCAGGAAATGAGCGCCCGCATGGGGGCGGTGACCGGCAAGGGCCTTAGCGACCTGATCCGGGAAGAGTTTGGCCTTCGCATCACTTTTCTGATGATGCTGGGCATCCTGATTACCAATTTCGGTAACGTAGTCACGGAATTTATTGGCATCGCTACCAGCCTGGAATTGTTCGGGCTCTCTCGGTATGTGACCGTGCCAGTTTGCGCTGTGATCGTTTGGCTGATCGTGGTGAAAGGCCAATACAAGAGCGTGGAGAAAGTCTTCCTGGCCGCTTCGTTCTTCTATATCACTTACATTTTTGCCGGGGCGCTGGCACATCCGCAATGGAAGGAAGCAACGGTCGCGACGTTCAAGCCGCCGTTGCTGCATGCCTTCCGCGATCAAGCATACCTGTTTATGGTGATCGGCGTGGTGGGAACGACCATCGCGCCCTGGATGCAGTTCTATCTACAGTCTTCGATTGTGGAGAAGGGCGTGACCCGGCGCGGACTTCAGGCTTCACGCTGGGATGTGATCACGGGCTGCATTTTTACAGACGTAGTTGCGTGGTTCATCATCGTGGCCTGCGCCGCAACTCTATTTGTGCATGGATACCGCGACATTAAGTACGCCGCCGATGCCGCGCAAGCCCTGAAGCCATTGGCCGGGCAGTACGCTTACATTCTGTTCGCCGTTGGATTGTTCAATGCTTCCCTGTTCGCCGCCTCAATTCTGCCGCTTTCCACCGCTTATACAGTGTGCGAAGGAATGGGTTTTGAATCGGGAGTCGACAAGAAGTTTAGTGAAGCTCCGTTTTTTTACTGGCTCTACACTTTGCTGATCGTGGCCGGTGGGGCCGTGCTCTTAATCCCCGGGCTGCCGCTGATAAGGATCGCCGTCTTGTCGCAGGTGGTGAACGGAGTGGTCCTGCCCTTCGTGCTGATTTTCATGCTGCTGCTGATTAACAAGAAGGATTTGATGGGCGAGTACGTGAACACGCATATATTCAACGCCATCGCGTGGGTGACGACAGTGGCGATGATCGGGCTGACGGTTGCGTGGTTCTGGACTTTGCGAGGCGCCGGCTGAAGCTTCAGATTCTGAAGGTCAAGGAAGTCTCCCGGCAGCGAGATCTTTCACCAGGGATGCGTCCGCTTCGAGAAAGTCATACGAGGGCAGAGCCTTGGGGGCCGCCCACTGCAGGTCGCGGAAGATACGATTTTCGAGCTCGCCGTCATATTCACGCACAATGAAAAACCGCAACTCGACCGCAGCACCATTCGGATAGGTATGCTGGACGCGAGCGATCTCATCGCCCACCTTGGCATGAATGCCTAATTCCTCTTCCAACTCACGGCGCAAGGCGTCGCGGGGCTGCTCGCCTTCTTCGATCTTCCCCCCAGGAAATTCCCATTTGAGCGGCATGGTCTGATGCCGGGTGCGTTGGCAAACGAGCAGTTTTCCGTTCTTCTCGATCACCGCTGCGACAACCCGCTTCATAACTTGCGACTCATGACGACGAACAGCGCGCCCGCAACTCCATGCATTTGGAGAGCACCCGCATCGCCCTCTTCAACTCTCACTTAGACTGCTCCAGCTTTTTGCCCACAACTCCGGCGCAGAACTGGACGAGTTCCTGGTCGTCAAGTCCGAACGCGGCTGAGAAGTGGCTATCGATATCGAGTTCGCCTACGACCTGGCCCTTGACGAAAATAGGCACAACAATTTCGGACTTTGTTTCCAGTGAACAGGCAAGATACCGCGGATCTTTGCTGACGTCGTCGACCACAACCGTTTTCCCGGTGGAGGCAGCAGCTCCACAAATTCCTTGATTGAGCGGGATTCGCGTGTGCGGAGTCATTGCCCCCACAAATGCATCCAGCACTAGCGCTGGAGGTTGGGCGCCGGATTCAAGCATGTAAAACCCGACCCAGTTATACTTAAGCATACGGTCATGCAAGAGCCTGCAAACGTCCTGCATCAGACTCCTAGCCGCGGACGACGCTTCCGCAAGCGCTGCGATCTCGTTGCGAACTTCTTCCGTTCTGGTGGTGGCAGGCATCAGCAAATCTTAACTCAAGGCACAGGATTCATGTCGATGGAAGATGGAACGCCGGTAATCCGGCGGACACCTTCCGTGCGGTCAAAGCGCTCGGGATGAATGGCGTAGGCCAAGGCATCCAGCCCATGAAGCAGCGTGGGAGCCGGCGTGTTGAGATACTCATCCCGAATGCAGTAAACCCGGGAAGCGCATGCGGCGCGAGTTCCCTGCCAGCCGCGACCTGCGAGGATTTTGTTGAGGGGTACGCGGTCGCCCGCTCCGCACCAGGCAGCGATCAAGATATCAGGATCCAGGCTGGCGACTTCTTCCGAGGAAATCTGTTTTCCTGGCACGCCCAGAAACTCCCCTCCCGCGGCTTCCACCAGTTCCGCAACCCAGGGCTGCGACGAGATCAAAGGCTTGCCCCATTCTTCGCAAAATACTTTCGGCCGTAGCCCCGAAGCGCGAACACGAACCTCGTCGATTCGTTGCTGCATACGGGTAATTACGGCTTCGCCGCGATCGCCGGCGCCAACCACGCCCGCGATGATGCCGATATCTGTGTAGATGTCCGCCAAAGTCTTCGGAGCGAGGCCGATAAAGCGTGCTCCGGACTTGAGAATTTCAATGACCGCTTTCTCTTGATAAGGCACAGAAGCGATTACGAGGTCGGGATGAACCGCAGCAATCTCTTCGGCATTGGGCGTCCACGAGTCGGCAAGGATCGTACGCGGCTGCGATTTGACTTCAGGGACCACATCCCCGCAATATTTCGTGCACGCGACAACACGATCCAGTTCGCCAATCTCCGCGAGAATCACGGTCGCGCTTGGCTGCAAACAAGCGATTCGGCGTGGGCTGTGGGTGGGCATGAATCTGTACTATGCTTTGAGGCGACTCAGCGCAACTGTGAGAGCCTCCACTGCCAAATGGACAGCGTGGGCTGAGGCTTGAGGCAGGCCGCCGACGGCCGCAGTAATATCCGCACGCCCCACCTTCCTGGCCTCGTCCAACGTCTTCCCCGCAACTAACTCCGTCAACGCCGATCCACAGGCAATCGCCGCGACACATCCCTTAGCTTTGAACTGCACCTGAGTAATCCGGCCCGCGCTGTGCTTCAGAGTTAGTCGTAGCACGTCTCCACATGCGGGATTCTCGATCTCAGCTGCGGCGTCAGCATCGGCAATCTCTCCCGGGTTTCGAGGATTCTGAAAATGATCGAGTAATTGTTCCGAATACATTGCCATGACAATTGTAAACGGAGGACCTTCATCGCAGATCTAACTTCGAGAACGAGTGCCCTCGGGAAAATAAATTCGCCACCCGCGCTCCTTTGCAGTAGCTTCAAGGTCAGGATTCGGATTCACGGCCACAGCATGTTTAGCCATCGCGAGCATATCTGTATCCCAGCGGGAATTGCCAAAGGCAGCGTCGATCTCCTTCTTGACGATTTCACGAAGCGCCTCTGGCTTGCCTGTACCCGAAGGTACGCGGATGAGGCGGTCGGTCAGAGTTGGGCCATCAAGTTCCACCTTAGCCGCGAGGATACGGTTTTCCGGGATGCCGAAATGTTTCATCCCAGCGCTGATCACCCACTCGTTCGAAGAAGAGACCACCCAAATCTCGCAGCCGTTTTCCCGCAGACGCCCCACAAGCTCCCGCATTTCCGGAAAAATCTGCACGACGAAGGACTGATCGAAGAATCGGGCCGCGGCTTCCATGATCCGCGATTCTGCAATCCCCCGGTGCATGGTAACCATTTCCCCGCACATCGTGGTTTCGTCGACCTCGCCGCGCTTATAGGCGGCGTAACGATCTCGCATCGGACGATCGAGGGCAGCGTCGACGACGTCCCCCTGTCTTAGTTCCCAGTCAAAAAAACGCTCCCCGGCATCGCCGGGCCATAGCGTGCCGTCACAGTCAAACGCCGCGACACGCGGCTGAAGACGGAGAATGGAGTCGAGAAATTCGTTGGTCACTGGAAGAAATGTTTCTGCCGCGGGCATCTTACGACGATAACGTGCTTGCCCAGAAATGCGCAACGCAACTTGATCAGGAGGAGCGCGCCAGCAGCCCGGCGTATTCTTCAGGCGTATTGATATTCAAGACTACCAGGGGATCGTCGACTGGCACGTATTGAATGTGCTCTCGATGCTCGTGTTCGACCTCGCGAGCGATGGATGTGGCCGGAACTCGGAGAAATGCCTCCATCATTTCGCGGCCCAGCAGGTAGGGGTGTCCATGCTTGCCCGAGAATTCAGGGATCACCAACCAGACGTTCTGTTCCGAGCTTTCGAAGGCGTCATGCAGAGCCTGGAGAGTCGCGGCTCCGACCGGAGGACGGTCCACCAGGGTTACCATCGCGGCATCGCGGCCACGGTTGAGCACGTCATGCAGACCCACTTGCAGTGAACTGAATTGCCCCCTGGCGGCGTCCGGGTTCACTAGAAGAGACGCGCCCTGAGCATAGACCACAGGCGCAAGTGCGTCGGCATTTTTGCCGGCAACGACAACCACAAATTCCGTGGCGAATGAGAGTGAACGGATCGCCGCCGAAAGAAACGTCTCGTTGGAAGGCAGTTGGCCGGCGATGGAAGGCGGCCACGGCAACAAAGCTTTGTCCCGTCCCATGCGCGAGGAATCCCCCGCAGCGAGAATGATGCCGGCGAAGCTGGCAGCGCGGGTCATGCAGCGAAGATAGCAGGAACCGGAGCAAATTGTTGATCTTTCATTGCCGATTGTCGAGCGGAGAAAAATGTCCGCTACCTCAATATTCAGAATCGGCAATCCGCGATCAAGACTTCACTTGCGTTCATCCAGTGCCGCCTTCGGCACATCGCCTGCTTCGGACGGGGGGCCTTGAGAGTGGAACCAGCTCATGTGAGCCAGATTTGCATCCGCATGCCTGCGCACCGCGATCAACTCCGCCGTGATTGCAACCGCAATCTCCTCGGGTGTGATGGCACCGATGTCGAGTCCGATGGGGGCATGGACACGATCAAACAAATGTGCAGGGATACCCTCGTCCTGCAGCGCCTTGAAAATTGCGATCACCTTGCGCTTGGAGCCGATCATGCCTATATAGCGAGCCCGAGCGTGAACCGCCCAGCGCAGTATGCGCATGTCGTCACGATGTCCCCGCGTAACGATGACGATATAGGAAGTCTCGTTGGGTTCAAACTTCCGCGCGGCCTCGTCAAAGTCCAGCGGATGCACTTCGCGAGCGGCAGGAAATCGTTCCTTGGTAGCGTATGACGTGCGATCGTCGGTAACAATGAGGTCGAAACCAGCCTTAGCCGCAACGTCGCAAAGGCTAATAGCTACATGGCCTGCGCCGAAAACATAAAGTAATGCTGGAGGTAATACCGGTTCGATGAAAACCTCAAGCGTTCCGCCGCAGACCAGTCCGGTATCGTATTTCGGATCCTGGTTCAGATCGAAGGTCAAAGTCCGGGGCTTCTCGGATTCCATCACCTCACGAGCGGCTTGCCAGACGTCGGCCTCGACGCAGCCGCCGCCAATAGTGCCGACAATGGATCCGTCGTCGCGTACCAGCATCTTGGCGGTGCGGAACGAAGGAATCGAGCCGCGCACATTTACGATGGTGGCGACGGCGCCGCGGCGTCCCTCGCGCCGGAGCTGGACGATTTGTTCGTAGATGTCCATGCGCCAGGAAATTGCTGGTTTTGATTATCAGTCGGTGAACAGCTGGAGTCAAACGGGAGCATGCAAAAGCCCCGAATCATCGCTCCGGGGCTTTTGGGATTGAATAGCGAATACGACACGGCTTGCCAAACCACCTCGATCCTGAACCGGTAGACAGTGATTGTCAAGGTGTGCCGCGATATCAAATCGAATGATTCCGGAACCTTCATTTCCGAATTCCGGATTGAATTCTCAATCTGGAGAAGTATGCTTATGTCGGCTCTGTGTTAACAGGAGACTTTTCATGAGAGCAGTCCGCATTCATCAATTTGGCGGTCCCGAAGTTTTGACCTACGAAGACGTTCCCGATCCGGCACTACGCAAAGATCATGTAATGGTTCGCGTGCGAGCCTGCTCGCTGAATCATCTGGATGTATGGGTGCGCAAAGGGCTTCCTGGAGTGAAACTGCCGCACATTCTCGGCAGCGACATCGCTGGCGAAGTAGCGGGGATCGGTGACTACGTCAGCGGATTCAAAACAGGTCAGCGAGTGCTGGTTGCTCCGATGCATTTCTGCGGGCATTGCGAGAAGTGTGTTGAGGGCCTGCAGAATCAGTGTCGCACCTTCACCGTGCTCGGCAATGGCGTGGACGGCGGAAATTGTGAGTTGATCGCGGTCCCTCCGGCGAACGTGATTCCGATTCCTGAGTCCCTCGATTTCGCTCCGGCGGCAAGCGTGCCCCTGGTATTTGTCACGGCCTGGCACATGCTCGTCGGACGAGCGGGTATGCGCCCGGGGCAAACCGTGCTGGTGCTGGGAGCGAGCTCCGGCGTCGGCATCGCGGCGATCCAGATTGCAAAGCTCTTCCACTGTCGCGTGATCACGACCGCGGGTGATGAAGCGAAGCTGGCGAAGGGTAAAGAACTGGGCGCGGACTACGGCATCAACCACTATCAGCAAAAGATTTCCGAGGAGGTGCGAAAGATTACGAATAAGGAGGGCGTCGACATTGTGGTCGAGCACGTGGGCGCGGCGACCTGGGACGAGAGCGTGCGGTCTCTAAAAACGGGTGGCACACTGGTCACCTGCGGAGCCACCACCGGGCCAAATGTGGCGATCGATTTGCGCCATTTATTTGCGCGGCAATTGTCGCTCCTTGGTTCCTACATGGGAACCATGGGGGAACTGCATGAAGTCTTGAAACACTTATTTGGCGGGCGGCTGAAGCCGGTGGTCGACCGCGTGTTTCCCCTCAGCGACATTCGCGCTGCGCATCAGTATTTGGAAAAGAGTCAAATGTTCGGAAAAGTGGTGCTGAGCATTTAGAGTTCAGTGGTCAGCGGTCAGTGGCCAGTATGCGGCATACTGTTCACGCACCACTGCCTTTTCAGCGCTTCTTTTTCGGAAGCTTTGCTCCCTTCCCCGGTTTGCCGCCGCCCGCCGGGCCCGTCACGCTGCCTGAGGCTGACGTCGTTACTGTACTGTTGCCAAGGTTGATCACAAAGCTATCAACCAAGCTAGCCCTGGGTGTTCCACCGGTAACGTAAGGCGCGGAAAGATAGGTCCCTACGATCTGCGTTTTGCTTACTTCGAACCGTAGAAATCCGAAATTTGTCTGGTCATATTGCTCAAGGGTCAGGCCATTAGGGAGCGATAAAGGTACCTTCGGGGCCGCACCGTTCACGGTGTGGAGGTTGCCCAACTTGGTATAGCCGCCGGCGCCAGCCACAAGGTAGGGAATTTGAAGTTGGCCCTTCGGGCCCTTCACTACGCTGGTAAAACGCTGGTAGTTGTGAACGTGCCCCGACAAAATTAGATTTGGATATCGTTGGACAGCCTGAAAACTGCTGGAGAGAACCTGGTCCGCCACGCTGCTCCCGGAGTGCTCAACGTCCCCGGAAAAGGGAGGGTGATGAATGGTCACGATTAAGGCGAGGTTCGGATCAACAGCGGCCAATTCGCCTTTGAACCAGTCAATTTGATCCTGGTGAATTTCCGCTTCGGTTTCGCCCACGTTGGAAAATAATCCGATGATGGTAGCGAACGGAGTGGTGAAAGTCCAATAAACATTCGGCAAATCCATCTGCGTTCGATTCGCCGCGGTTTTCAGCGAACCCAGTTGCGCGGGATTTTTCGACATAAAGTTCTGCACCCAACCATCGAGCGGGACCTTGTTGGGATCCACCGGTCCGTCCTGCGGATCGTCGGGCTGGCAATCGTGATTGCCCGGAATCGAAACGATGAAGCCCGGGTAATCTTTGTAGGTTTCGTAGAAGTAAGCGCCATACTTGTCGATATCGCCGGCGAAGTAAATAACGTCGCCCAGATGGTAGTAAAAGGCCGGTTGTCTGCCGTCCGGCGAATTCTGAACGTCCTGGGTCATAATCGACGCCACCAGATCCTGTGGAGCCGAGTCCCGGTAATCTCCCGTATCACCCACGGTGTGAAACACCATGACGCCGGCTCTCTTGATTTTTGAGATATCGGCGGCGGTGAGCAACTGGGACAGATCAAACCGGTACGGCGCAGGGCCGTTCGGTGTTGGCAGAGGCTGGAAGGGATAATGCGGAAGTTGAAGGGCAGCCGCGGCGCGCGACGCCTGAACTGGAAAGTGAGCTGCAGGGATTGGGGGAACGTGGCTCCGCCGATCGTCAGCGCCCTTTCCTGTGCTGAACGAATGTAGTGGACTCATAAAACCTTCCCTTCGAAGATTGTGGTTCTAGTTCTAACACCTAAATCGCGTGCTCTGTGGTTTAGAATACAAGGATGTCCGGCGAATTGAATTTCGGCCCCTACGTCGATCTCGAGAACGGCAAGAAGGTGGTGAAAGATCTCACCTTCGGCAATCCCACGCCGGAAGGCGTGGTGCTCACCACACTGGATTCAGCGGTGAACTGGATGCGCAAAGGCTCCATTTGGCCGATGACTTTTGGGCTCGCATGTTGCGCCATCGAGATGATGTCGATGGGTGCGGCGCGCTTCGACATTGCTCGCTTCGGTGCGGAAGTGTTTCGTCCCTCGCCGCGCCAGAGTGACCTGATGATTATTGCCGGCCGGGTTTCCAACAAGATGGCTCCAGTGATCCGCCAACTGTGGGAGCAGATGCCCGAGCCCAAGTGGGTAATTTCCATGGGGGCATGTGCTACTTCCGGCGGCGTCTTCAATAATTACGCTCTGGTGCAAAGCGTCAATCAAGTCATTCCTGTCGATATCTATGTTCCGGGCTGCCCCCCGCGTCCCGAGCAACTGATCTACAGCATTACGCTTCTGCAGGAAAAGATTCAGAAAGAGCGCGGAACCATCAAGAAAGCTCTCAACCTGAGCTAGACAGCGGTCCGTTAATCCCCTTCTTGTACAGCTAATGCCTGAGGGTTAGTTCTTTCGGTGACAATCCGATAATTTCTCAACTCGCCTGCAAGCGACTGCCGAAAAAGAACTTGCCCCCACACACGATCCCAAAACCGGGACACACCGCGAACCATGCGAAACCATTCCGCACTTTCTTGAATCTAAGGGATTGAGTGTAGGACATAATGGCAGTCGCGTAGGGACCGACTCAAAAGAGTCCCGCGCGAATCGCTCAGGGTGGAAGGTGCTCCATGGTGGCCAAATTGATTGATGCGATTTTCGGTTGCAGGCACTCCCGTTATAGTTTCCCCGTGACCATCCGCGGAACGGCGCGCCGGCCGCAGGCCAGCGCGTTGACTGGAACCTACGTGGCCTGCCTGAACTGTGGAAGAGAGTTTCCTTATGACTGGCAGGAGATGAAGGTCATCACCTCATCCTCGGAGAGACGGCAATACACGGCCGCACTGGCTACCAAGCAAGCTGCCTGAGTGCGCTCACGGTTGGTGCCGCGTTCAGCTCTAGAAAAACAAACCAGAGCTGCGATGAAAAAAGCTTTGCGCGAGGCAGTCTTCATGGGCAAGGTCGAGCATGCGGTCCTTGGCTTCACACATTGCCAGAGCGGAGAGTTGAGGCAGACTGGAACATCCTGTTAGAGAAATGTCTCTTGGCGGCAGAGAACCTGGAGCGACTTCGTCAAAAGATTCAGAAGCCTGCGTAAAGGAAATCCGCAATCTGGTCACAGCCATTTACAAAAGTGACTTGCGGCCTAAGTCCCTAGCCCGTCGTCAAGGCTGCCGATGTTCGCTTTTCCATGGGAACAAACTCCCGCGCTTCATGCCCGGTGTAGACCTGGCGTGGCCGTGCTATCTTCTGCTCCGGATCTGTGATCAACTCCTGCCACTGCGCCAACCAGCCCGCCGTGCGCGGAATGGCAAAAAGCACGGTGAACATTTCCGGACGGAAGCCCATCGCCTGGTACATGATCCCGGAATAAAAGTCGACATTCGCGTAAAGCTTGCGTTTCACGAAATACTCGTCTTCCAGCGCGATGCGTTCCAGCTCGAGGGCGATGTCCAGTCTCTGGTTGCGTCCCGTAACCTCGAAAACCTGCTCCGCGCACCAGCGAATGATCTTCGCTCGAGGATCGTAATTCTTGTAAATGCGATGGCCGAACCCCATCAACTTGATCCCGCCTTCTTTCACCCTCTTGATATAGGCGGGCACTTTGTCCTTCGTGCCAATCTCGTCGAGCATCTTTAGGACTTCCTCGTTGGCTCCGCCGTGCAACGGTCCCGCCAGGGCGGCCGCCGCCGAAGCCATGGAAAGGTAGGGGTCAGTTTGCGCGCTGCTTACCGAGCGCATCGCGTTGGTGCCGCAATTCTGTTCATGATCCGCATGCAAGATGAATAGGATGTCGAGCGCCCGGGCAATCGCCGGATTGGCCACATACTTCGGCTCGACCATCTTCCACAGCATATTCATGAAATTTTCGGTATAGCTCAAATCATTGTCGGGATACACATACGGAAATCCGACGTTGTGCCGATAGGACATGGCCGCAATCGAAGGCACTTTGCCGATCAATCGCTTGATCTGAAGCAACCGGTTGTCGCCGTCCTGCACATGCTTGGCTTCGGGGTATACGGTAGAGAGCGCTGCCACCGTGCTCACGAACATCCCCATGGGATGCCCGTCATAGCGGAAGCCCTCCATGAACTTCTTTGTACTCTCGTGCAGCATCGTGTGGTGAGTGATGTCATATACCCAATGCTTCAGTTGTGGCTCGGTTGGCAATTCACCAAACAGGAGAAGGTAGGCCACTTCCAGGAAGGTACACTTCTCCGCCAGCACTTCGATGGGATAGCCGCGATATCGCAGGATGCCCTGGTCCCCATCGATGTAAGTGATGCTGCTACGGCAGGATGCCGTATTCATGAACGCCGGATCATAGGTCATCAGCCCAAAATCTTCCGGACCCGTCTTGATTTGCCTCAGGTTCATTGCCCGGATGGTGCCATCCTCGATCGGGACGGTGTAGGTCTGACCGGTGCGATTGTCGGTGATGGTGAGTGTGTTCTGTGGCATGGAAGTGGAGCTCCTCTAAATTGCAATGCAGCCAGCGTAGTCTACCCTTACTAGCTTCGACCACAAGCGGCTGTGACCCCGATCACGCGGTTCCGTGACCATACCACATTGCCGGCTGGGCCAGCCCTCATTATCCCCTTTCGCGGACCGCAAACACAAAAACCGGCAGCCATGGCCGCCGGTTCCTAACCCATTCAGCACCTTAGTTCGACGAATCATCCCGCCGTTTCAGGGTCGGCCGATCATCGTCAGGATTGGTGGTGCCTGATTTGCTGTCCCCGCTGGCAGAAGTCCGACGCAGACTGGGTTTGTTCTCGTCTCTCTGATCCAGAACCTTGTGCCGATTCTCGATCGAAGCCAGCCTCGCCTTTACATCGTCGAATTCTGACGTGGTCACAACGTACTCGTTCTTCGCCGGCAGAATCTTTCGAATCTCTTCTTGTGTCTTCTCAATGCGGTCCGGGGTCTGCGGATGGGTATCGAAAGTCTTGGCCAGGGTGCCTGGTTTCTTCTTCTCCATCGCCTGAATCTTCTCGAAGAACGAAACGAACGCAGACGGATCGTAGCCGGCCCGGTACATATATTCGACTCCCAGGTAGTCCGCTTCCGCCTCAAACCCGCGGGAGAATTTCAGAAAGCCGAGCATCGCCGCCGGTCCCGCCGCTTCATAGGCTCCGTACCCAATTCCCCCGCCCACAAAAATGAGCGGTATGGTGGCGAGTTGCATCAATGTGCCACGCGTCTGCTCGCGGGCCAGGTGGCAGGCCGCCACGTGCGCAATCTCGTGCGCCATCACGCCCGCCATTTCGGCTTCTTCGTCCGCCGCCAGAATCAATCCGGAATTCACGTAGAAGAATCCACCCGGCAGCGCCATGGCATTCACCACGTCGGAGTCGATCACTTTGATGATGAACGGCACCTGCGCATCAGAGTTCCGCACCAGATTCTGCCCGATCCGATTGACGTACTCCGTAACCACAGGATCATTCACCAGTTTGATTTGCGATTCAATCTGCTGCGCATAGGTGCGGCCCATCGCCACTTGCTTCTCTATGCTGTACCAGTTGCCCACGCCGCGGCCGCAACCCACGTTGCGGTTCCCCACCGCATCCACGTCCGTCTTCGTGCCATCGTGCTTGATCTGGCTATCGTCCTGCGTTGGCAGGTTAGCCGGGGGCTGCGCCGGGGCATTTTGCACGTCACTGGCTTTCGGCTGGCCTTTGTCTTGATCTGGAACCGGAGCTGGAGTTTGGGTTTGGCCAGGATTCTGCGTCGCACCGGGATTCTGACCAGGCTGCTGTGTTTGCGCCGTCGTCCAGGGCACCGCGCTGAACGCCGCCAATCCCACTGCGATTGCCAAGCAACGCAACTTCATAGGAACTCCTTTGCCACCCACTCTTAGCGGAATTATACGCCCCACGCGCACAGTCTCAGCCAGAACTTCCCCGTTTCCTTAGACGCCCCCTTTCCCCCGTGGGTTATCCGGTTTAAAGATAAGGAACGTGCCGTTTGGACTCGGCGGATTCCACGCCCCCGACCACCCTTGCCCCGGGCCCAGCACAGTCGTAGCATTGGGGCTTCGTCTTTTCTGTCGGCAGGAGATACCCTGTGCTCGATCGCCGCCGTTTCCTGTCCACCGCCGCCGCCGGCCTCGCCACTGCGACTGCACTGCGCGCGAGTTTGCTCGCCCAACTTGCCGAGGTCCCGGCCAAGCTTCCGGATTCCGCCCTCTTCGACAAGAACGAGGATGCTTACTGGGCTGAGATGCGCGCACAATTCCTCATCCCCAAAGACGAAATTTACCTGAACAATGGCACCGTTGGTTCCAGTCCCGCGCCCGTGCTGCGCGCCATTTTCGACGGTTATACCAGCACTGAAAGAATGGACCAGCACGATCCCGAAGACTATCCCATCTGGGGATATGCCGCATGGAACGAATTCCGCGATCCTCTGGCCGCTTTCGTCGGCTGCCATCGCGACGAGATTGCTCTGCTCCGTAATGCCACCGAGGCTAATAGCTATATCGCCAATGGCATCGACCTGAGGCCGGGCGATGAAGTGCTCATGACCGACCAGGAGCATCCCGGCGGGGAGCATCCCTGGAACCTGAAAGCCAAGCGCTACGGCATCGTGGTGAAGCGAGTAACCCTGCCACGCCCGGTAAAGAACGCCGCCCAGGTTCTCAACCTTTTCAACGACGCCATCACCCCACGCACTCGCGTCATCTTCTTCAGCCACATCACCACATTCTCCGGCGTCGTGCTGCCGGCGAAAGAACTCAGCACGTTGGCGCATTCGAAGGGGATCCTCTGCGCAGTCGATGGCGCTCACGTCCCGGGAATGATGCGTCTCGACATACACGAGCTCGGCTGCGACATGTACTCTTCCAGCCCGCACAAATGGCTGCAGGCTCCCAAAGGCTCGGGCTTCCTCTACGTGCGCGACGAAGTCATCGACCGGCTCTGGAACACCATCGTCACCGAAGGCTGGGACGAGCCCCAACTCCGCGCCGAGCGCTTCCAGCGCATCGGCAGCTCGAACGTACCGGCGCTCTGGGGCCTGCGTGCCTCCATCCAACTCGCGAACGACATTGGCATGGAGCGCATCGAGCGCCGCCATCGCAGGCTCGCCGACTATACGTTGGATGAAATGAAAAAACGCGGCGCCGACTCCTGGACTTCACCCGACCCCGCCCTGCGCTGCGCCATCGTCACGGTTAACGTCCCTCCTATTCCCCGCCTGGACTTGGAAAACTGGATGTGGAAGACGCACAGA
>Ga0187847_10002007_pt1 | contig 17106 bp, 13 predicted proteins | sample June2016WEW_4_10_FD_132458 | JGI IMG/M metagenome (GOLD analysis project Ga0187847, IMG submission 132458) | Peatland microbial communities from SPRUCE experiment site at the Marcell Experimental Forest, Minnesota, USA - June2016WEW_4_10 | ecosystem: Environmental > Terrestrial > Soil >...
CTCGTTCGACTTGCATGTGTTAGGCACGCCGCCAGCGTTGATTCTGAGCCAGGATCAAACTCTCGTTTGAAACCTGTTGTCGGCTCTCCTCTGACGGAGGTCAGCGAGAGACCGACGGCATCTACACATCTGTCTCGAATCTCTTCAGAGAACAGGGTGCATGCAGATGCGCTTACCTTGTGAGAATGATCAAGCCAAACTCGATCACATCTCACGACTGGCATGTTCAACCAATTTGTCAAAGATCCTTGAGGGTTGTCCGCCTGAGCGGTCCCTTTGGGATCGAGGCCCAGACCCGAAAGTCAGGGTGTCCTCGAACTTGTTGCGCTCGCCGGTTTTGCGTATTACCGCAGCTCCCAGCGTTTTTGCGCGAACCTTCTAAACCTACCGAAGTTTACCGTTCATGTCAATGCCTTTTTCAAGGCCTAACCAACTTGGCAATACTCTCCGTCCAGAAGCAACGCACAGCGCCAAATATCAAATAACAACCAGCAAAATTTGCCCGAGCCGCTAGGGCTCACGAGAGATAAACTCCCGGGTCTTGCAATGGCTTGTTCTCTCTAGGGATTCCCTACAGCGGATCTAGGGGCTCTTGCCTCACCTGATCCAACGAACCAGCTTCCCACTTCCCTCATCGGGGCAGGCCATACAGGCCACCGGGAGGCTCCACTGCTACTTACTGCTCAACTGCAACTTCCAAACCTTAACACAGTCAGCCGCCCATTGCAACTCGCAGACTGACTTTTATTGCATCCAGCCGCACATTCAAGTGCTTCCCGCTTGCAACTTCACGATCATAGCAACCACCCACCCTGAAAGCAAGCCTCGCACCCTGTGGAAGGCCGCCACTTTCTGTGGGAAACGTCTCCTAAAGAGCATGCCGCGGAATGAGTCCCAAATCCGTGAGCCCATTCACAAAAAACTGCATCGCCAGGGCCACCAGCAGCAGACCCATGATGCGGACCAGAATGCGGATACCCGTCTCACCCATGACACTGCGCACACGGCCGGCCCCGGCCAGAACCCAATAACTGATCAGGCAGGTCACCGCGATGGAACCGAGAATCGCGCCCATCTCCCAGTGCCAGATCGAAGGCACCTGCCCCACCAGCACCATCACCGAAGAAATCGCACCAGGTCCGGCCAGCATCGGAATCCCCAGCGGCACAATCCCCGCGTCCTCCTTGGCTGCTGCTTCTTCCGTGTCCCCGTGGGCTTCCTGCGTCGGCGAGCGCTTTGCCTCCAGCATATCCAGCCCAATCAAAAGCAGAATCAGGCCCCCTGCCACTTCAAAGGCCGGCAGTTTGATACCGAACATCTCAAAGATGTACTGGCCCGCCAAGGCAAAAGTCGTGAGGACAATGAAACAGGTCACTGCGCCCTTCTTGGCCATCCGCTTGCGGCGTACAGGGTCCATGCTCGCCGTAATCGCCAAAAACGACGGGATCGCCGCAAACGGATCCACAAGAAAGAAGATGGAACTGAGCGCCAGCACCGAGAAGCGCACCAGGGGCGCGGTACTCAGTTCGCTCAGCGCCACTTCCGCAGGGTTGGTCCAGATCACTTTCTGAGGCTAACATTTTCATCGCCTCTCAAGCGGACCGCAGCGTTACGAGCACCTGCAGTCTGCGCCCGGCCTCGATGAACTAAACAGTCCGGATTTGCCGCGCCGTCGACAACCCCTCGAACCCGGCGTTTGGTCTCTGTGCGTTCTACAATCATCTCTTGCTCATCGATCTCCAACGCGACCGCTTCGACGTCGTGCTTGTCTCGCCCCGCAACCCGCTCAACATTGGCGCAGCGGCGCGGGCCATGGCGAACTTCGGCTTTTCGCATCTGGCCGTGGTCGCTCCGTTCGAAGCCCACTGGCGAGAAGCCCGGTCCGCCGTCGGAGCGCCGGATCTCCTTGAAAACGCGCAACAGCATCCCGCCCTCGCCGACGCCGTTGCAGCCTGCACCCTGGTCATCGGCACAGGAACGCTGACCTACCGCAAGCCCGGACAGCGCGTGGTTTTTCTCCCCGATCTCGCGCCTTTGGTCCGCCTTGAACTGGAACGGAGCGGTCGCGTCGCGCTCGTCTTTGGACCGGAGAAGCACGGCCTCACGCGCAACGACCTCTCCCTCTGCCACATACTTTTGGAGATCCCCACCGACCCGCGGCAACCTTCAATGAACCTCGGCCAGGCGGTCGCAGTCTGCCTCTACGAACTTGCGGTGCGCCGCGCCGCCAACGATGCGCCCACCAACACTGAAATCCGCCCGTCGGCTCCGTGCGGCGATCTGGAGCTTTTGGCCACCATAGTGGAACAAGCAATGGTTTCTGCCGATTACTCCCGCGGCTCAATGGGCGAGGCGAACCGGCACGAATTGCGTCTGATGCTGCGCAGGCTGGCGCCCAGCGCCTCGGATACGCGAAAGCTTCTCGGGCTATTCCGAAGGATCGTTTGGCGTTTGAACCGCAGCCGGGGACATGATTGAAGTGGCAAGCCTCCTGCAAAAGCTGAGAGGTGATTCTTTTTGCCGACTATTTATCGAATTCCTGTTAAAGTGGCGTCCAAAGGTCTCAACATGATTTCTTGCAACCTTTGCCTTGGTCATCAGTATTCGGCAGCAGCCAGAGCCCGTATTGGCTTCGCGGCAATCTGCTGCGCCGCGATTCTGTCTTTCACCGGGTCTGGAGCAGCTCAGGAGCCGCAGCCGCCACAACAACCCGGCACAACGCAACAACCCGCCGTGCCGCCAGCCGCCGCTCCAACCGGAACTGCGCCCCCAGCTCCGTCCGCGACCCAGGAGCCAGAGAAACCCGCCGCGGCACAAGTTCCTTCAGAGACAACTCAGCCCGCTCAGCCGCTGACTCCCGGCACCGCAACTCCGGCGGCGGAGTCTCAACCGTCTGCATCCAGCCCCGAAACCCCGCAGCCGGGCGCCATCACCGAAGAGACACTGAGGCAGATGCTCATCGGCAAGCCCCTCTATCTGCGCGGCGGCTTCCTCGACAACAGCTTGAGTTTCAACGAGAACGGCGGTCTCATTGGGCATTCGCCGCAGGGCTCCTACACCCTCAGCGCCATCCAGATCGACAAAGTGCATCTGACCAAGCACAAAGTGGAATTGGAGGGCGCGCGCTACGGCCTCCACTTTTTGGGAGCTTTGCCTTACGAAGACCCAACCAAAGCCCTGGACCGTGTCAAAATCACGCCAAAAAAGAAAGTCGTCAAAATCACAATTGATCGCGAGTTGGTTGTAACTCCCAAGAAGAAAAAGCAGAAGGGCAACGGACAAAATCAGCCCGCCAAAGCTGCGGCGCCGTCTCCAGGTGCCCCATCGACGATCGCAGCCGGACCGGCCGCAGCACCCAGTGCGAGCGTAGCGCCCAGCACCGTTGCTGCTTCCGATGCCGCTCCTGCACAAACCAAGCCTGCAGACACCGCGAATCCTCCCTCCGCGAGCCCCGCGCCGCAAGCAGCATCCGCAAATGATCAGCCATCCCCGCCACCTGCTCCAGTGCAAAAGGAACTGAGCGACGCCGATCAGGCGAAGGCGGACATGGCTGCCGCGCCTGTAGCCGAACGGCCCGCCGATCCGAGCAGTGTAACCACCACCACCTCCCCCGCTCACGCCGCCAAACTATTGAAAAGCGCACTCGACAAGATCTTTGCTCCCGGCCTCGACGATCGAATGATGGCCGCGATGCCTGACTTCTGGAAGCTCTACTATCAGGCCGTGGCCGCCAAAGCCGATTACCGGCCCAAAGATCCTTCCGTCCTGCGTCAAAATACGGTGGACAAGAAGGCCGTGCTGCTTTCCAAGTTTGAACCGCCGTCCAACGAGTGGGCGCAAGCCAGCGGCATCGCCGGCCCCGCTCTCTATCACGCTGTGATCCAAGCCGATGGCAAGCCCGGCGAGATTGCAGTGGCCCGTCCCATCGGCTTCGGCCTCGATGAGAGCGCAGTGGACTCGATTCGCAAAGCCAACTTTGAGCCCGCAATCAAAGACGGAAAGCCCGTTCCAGTCATGCTGGACCTGTACGTGTCATTCCGGATCTATTCCAACAGGACCGCGGCCAACAGCAAACCTGACGCGGAAGCAGAGGACAAGAAGGCTGAGAAGCAGCTACCAGGACCGTACAGTCTGAAACCTGTGAGTGAATAGCCTGGAAGAATCAGGCTCCCTCACGCGCATCTCTTTTGAGTCGCGCACCGGCTTCGCCAACCCTAGGTGGATGAAACTGTGCCCCATCCATCGGCCTTTGGCGTTGCGCCTATTCCTCCTGCCGAATAATTTCTTCCAGCTTGGGTTTATGCTTCGTTTCGCGACCGGTGCGGGGCTCTGAATCCACCACGCGCGCCGGTTTCGGCTGGCCTACGCGCTCACGCGCATTGGCCTTCACCGCCTTGGTGGCCGAGAAGGGAGTTGGCTTGCGTTTCGTCATGGCAAGGATGAGTATGGAATAGATTGAAGCGAAGCGAAAGCCCCGGTGAGCTGTTTTCGGGGAAATCAAATCTGCGCAGCCCCGCAATTGAGTTCCAGGCGGGGTGGCGTATCCGAGGGCCGGATCAAATGGAAGAGCGCGAGTTTTTCAATGAGACCACTGAAATGCGGAAGCATACGCTAACTTGCCCCAAGTGCGGGCAAGCCGGCGAGTACCAGGTGAGCTGGGTAGTACGGCGGAAACGGGCACAACTTCCTCGGAATGCCGACGAACGGGACCGCGCCCGTTTTGCCAAGGCACAGTCCTACATGGTGCGCCGCGACGACAAGCTCTCCTGCACCAATGTTCGCTGCCGCAAGCCATTTGAGATTACCCAATTGCAGTCTCTCGCCTTCCTGTCTGAATAAAGCGGGAGCTGCGAATAGGCGCGCTCGGGGCTACAACAGCCTTAGCCTGCGAGTCAGCCGCTATTCGGTCCGAAGCGCCTCCATAGGTTCAATAGCCGCGGCGCGCCGTGCGGGAGCAACAGAAGCGCCAAGCGTAAGCAGCAGAATGGCAGTCGTGGCCAGTGCGATCACCACAGGATCGACGGGATCCACCTGGAAGAGCATCGAGCGCAAAAGACGGGTGGCGAAGACAGCCGCAACCGCTCCGATCCCGCACCCGAGCAAGCCAAGTTTTGCGGCGGAAGCAAGAACCAGCCGCATCACGCCCGCACGCTGCGCACCGAGAGCCAAACGGATGGCCATCTCATGCGCCCGCAGAGCAGCGGAGAAGGCAACCACGCTGTAAATACCGAGCAGCGCGAGCAATAAGGCCCCGCCGGCAAAAGCAGAAATCAGAACGGTCATGAAGCGCCGCGAGGCCTGCCCTTCCCCAACCACGCGATCCATCGATTCAACATCGGTGAGTGGAAGCTGCGGATCAATGGAGTGGACAATCGCACGCAGAGAGCCGGCCATCACCTCCGGCGGCATCTGGCTGCGCACCACGATGGAGCCACGGTTTCCGGTAACATAACTGGCCGTGACAAAAGAGCCGGCGCTCGCTCTAACTTGGCTCGCCGGCACGTAGATTTGCATCCCCGTCGGTTGGTCCGCCGCTGTCTGCTTCACCTCGCCGACTTCGCCCACGACAGTAAGCCAGGGCAGTTTCGTGGCCTGTGCCGGCCCGCGATGCACGCGCTTGCCTATGGGGTCCTGACCGGGCCAGAACTTCTCCGCCAGGGAGCGGTTGACGACAGCCACCAGCGGCGCCCCCGGAAGATCGTCTGAGCCCGTAAAACCGCGGCCACGGATAATCGGAATCCCCTGCGCCTGAAAGTAGTTTCCAATGACCTGCGGAACCCAGGCCAGATTCAATCCTGCGCCTTTGGGCGGAATATATCCGTCGGGGGTAAACGTCGCCCGATACTCGTTGCTCGCCGCCGGCAGCAGCGTGGTAAGTCCCGCGGCCTCCACACCTTTGGTCTGCTCCAGCTTCGAGCGCAAAGACGAAGTAAACGCATCAATCGCCGTCTGCGTTGAATACTGCTGATGCGGCAGGCTGTAGGAGGCTGTCAGCGTGTGATCGGCGCGGAAGCCGAGGTCGACGCTGCGCATTTTTTGAAAACTGCGAAGCAGCAGCCCTGAGCCGGTCAACAAGACCAGGGCTACAGCCAGCTCGGCCACCACCAGAACGGAGCGAATTCGCGCATGGCCGGCGCCCGCTGAGCCTGTGCGTCCACCTTCCTTCAGGGCATCGTTCACGCTTGTGCGCGCCGCGGCAATTGCTGGAACAATTCCACAGAGGAGGCCGGTGAGTACCGCCAGCGCAAACGCAAAAGCGGCCACCTGCCAATCAAGAGTGATGGAGCTGACGCGAGGCAGTGTTTCAGGCAGAAAGCTGACGCCGACGCGGAGAGCGACGAATGCCAGAATCAGGCCGAATACGCCACCTGTGATGCTCAGCAGCAGAGCCTCAACAAGGGACTGGCGCAGAACAGCCGCTGCGCTGGCGCCCAGGGCTAAACGGACGGAGATCTCTCGGCGTCGGCGAATCACCCGCACCAGCAGCAGCCCCGCAAGATTGGCGCAGGCGATGAAGAGCACCACGACAACAGCAAGAAACAGCATGCGGACCAACGGCCGAGCCTCAAAGACCGTGACCTCATCGAGCCGCTGAGCAAATGGATGGATGCGCCGGCTGGACAGAGCCGGGGGAAAGTTGCGCATGATCTCATGCGCCGCGCCCTCGGCATCCTGTTGAGCCTGCATCGGAGTGACGCCCGGCTTGAGACGACCGACAAGAGTGTAAGCCCATGCGCCCGCTCCCTGAACAATCTCCGCCTGCGTAAGGCTCATCGGCTCCCAGAGTTCGCTGCGGTTCAGCTGCCCCGGCGTGAGCGGAAACTCGAAACTGCGAGGCATCACGCCGATGATTTCGTAAGGCTTGCGATCGAGCAGAACCTTCTGCCCCAGAATGCGCGGATCGCCATGGTAGCGACTCTGCCACGTCTGATAGCTCAGCAGGACCACCTGCTGGCTGCTCTCATCTTCCTGTTGGGTAAAAACGCGGCCCATGAGCGGCGAGACACCGAGCACCGGAAACATGCTGGCAGTCATGCGCGCTGCGTTAATCTGCGAAGGCTCGCCCAGTCCGGAAAGCTCATAGGCCGAGGCCTGATAAGCGCCCACGCTCGAAAACGCGTGGGTGTCACGCATGTAGATCTGAACGCCGGGAGCGGTAACGCCAGGAGCCTCTCCCTCGCCGTACGCAACGCCCTCCAGCTTGTCACCCATGGTCACCAGCGAAGCCGGATCGAGAAACGGAAGGGGACGCAGCAGGACGCCTTCAACGATGGAGAAGATAGCCGTGGTGGCCCCAATCCCAAAAGCCAGCGTCAGCACGGCAGCAAGCGTGAACCCCGGCAACCGCCGCAACTGCCGAAGCGCATACCGCACGTCTTGCAACAAGGAATTCATCCGAACCTCCGGGCACATATATACGTGCCTTCAAGGATGCACTTTATCCGCCAAACCGTGTAGGAGCAAAGCAGTTTGTTTTGAGCAGAATGCGAGGGAAATATCGGGGTTCCCGAGGCAACGGTTGTGCGAAAGCGAGAACCAATGTTCGATTTTGAACAGAACCAAATCAACCTAGATGCGTGAAGCGACATGGCATCGGCGTAGAGGTGTGGCGGGCGCGACATCGGCTAAGCTGCGAAGGAGCATAACTTCGACGTAGATGTGCGAAGGGGCACGACTTCAGTCGTGCCATAAGACAAATAAAAAGAACACCGGGCTTTAGCCCGAGAGAAGCGTCTCCTATTCCGGCCTTGACGCCCGGCCTTTACTGAGCTAAGAAGACAACGACGCTCCAACACGACAGGTTAATGTTCAACTGCCCGTTGGTCACAGGGATCGCATATCCATAATTGCCAACCGTATTCACTCCCCCATACACAGGCGCCTGCGAGTTGAAGATCTCCATCCAGCTTCCGGATTCGCCGCCCATGTTGACGCCGTAATCGCTTGAACCCCACTGTCCAGTGCCCGCATTGACCACCACGAGCAGCACATCGCCTTCCATGTTGTAGCGCGTGAAGGCGACTACCTGATTCTGATTGTCAACATGCACAACGATTCCCGCTGGCGAGCGCAGCGCTGGATGTGCCCAGCGAAGGTTGTTTGCGTCGCGCACCATCTGCTGCATGGGAGCGCCGATTGCGTCGCCGATCTTCGACCAGTCGATGCGCAGATCGGTGGTCACGACACCTTGAGCGTTGGTAATAACCGCCGGATCCCATGTCCCGTCAATATGGCCCTCGGTTCCCATGAAGAGCATGGGCGTCCCGGGCAGCGTGGCATTCAGAGCCCACGCGAGGCGCGCCTTGGCGGTGGCCCACCCGTTGCTGCGTCCTCCAAAACGCTGGGTGAAGAAGATGCCGGTGTTTCCCTGTCCGCCATAAATCTGATCGTGTGATCCAGTGAGATAGGTAATCAGGTGCCAGTTATTCGGATCGGAGAAGCCGCCAATGCGGGCCAGTAGCAACTGGACGGTGTTGTTGCCGTTGAGCAGGCTGAACGTATCCCATGGACTGCTCATGTCCCAGGTGGCGCAGAAGCCAAGTGTGCCGTATGGGTCGACGCCCGGCGCGGCGGATGTGGAGGAGTCATTCGGATTGTATTCGGCGATCAGATACTTGTCGGGGAACTCCTGGCGTAGAGCTTGGACGACATATTCGACGGCATCGGGCTGGATGGCCTGGACGGCATCGAACCGCAGCCCATCAACCTGGTACTGGCCTAGCAGCATGCGCGCGTTGTCGAGCAGGAAATCCTTGACCTCCTGCTGCCAGAGGGCAAATCCAGCACCCCAGGGAGTGGGATGTCCATGAACAAAGTAGATGCCGCCCTCGACGCCGTTGTCTCCGGCTAAGTTGCCGTCGTATTGCCAATAGCGGTTGTTGGTGATGGCAGCGTGGTTATAGACAACGTCGAGGATGACGGCAATCCCGCGGCTGTGGGCCGCATCAATGAGCTGAATCAGTTCGGTGACCGCCTTGTCGGGGCTGGTGGCGTAGGCATCCTCGGAGGCGAACATGTCGGACGGTCCGTAACCTTCCCCAGCGCCGTTCAGGTCGCAAAGGCAATCGGTAATAGGCAGGGGCTCGATGGCATTGAAACCCAGACCTCGTACGTAGTCGAGCTTGGCGATGAGATCGACATAGGTTGCTGTATTGTTTGTAACGGCGATGCCATCATTATGGCCTGCGTAGGAGCCGATGTGGAGCTGATAGATAAGGAAGTCGCCAAAGGCGGGCGTCGTAAAGGGCACGCGATTCGCGGGAAACGGTCCCACGATGTAGCCCATGGCAGTGGGGTCGGAACTTTGCACCTGGTACGCACGGGCGTCCGTGCGGGTCCAGGGCTGCGAGTTGTTGTTATCGGTGCCTCCCATGTTGGTAATGATGTACTGGTACTTGTCGCCGGCTTGCGCGGGAATCTGGTCGGCTGACCAGTTACCGGTGCCGGGCTCAGAGGCGAGGTCGATAGGCTGGCCGTTGCTGAAGTCTCCAAAGACCTGCACAAGGCTGGCGTTCGGGGCCCAGACGCGGAACCGGCACGTTCCATTGCTGAGCAGGCTACCCATGCCATCGTTTGCGGGGGAAGGAGCACGCATCACGACCTCCATTTGCGGTTGGATTACGCTCACAGGGGAAAGGAGTTTTGCTGCGATCGGGATGGTGGATTGAAGGTGGCCATCGAGTAAATTGCGGCTCTTGAATTGCGAAAAACTGGATCGGACTGCACCTACTTTACCCTGACTGCGATCAAGAACGTGTAAACAACTGGCAATCCCCTGGCTCCAACAAACCGCGCGCAATTGCACTGCAAACAAAAATCGAAATAAACCACACAGGATCAATATGTTAAGCCGCTATCTCGTGCAAAACCAGCGCATTTTCGAAAAAAGCGGCTAATTCTAAGCAACCCTTTCCCTCGTTTAGTTCAATTCTCTGCAACCGAAACATGCTGAAAAGGCTGCCCGCAAGGTTCATGTCTCAACGAAATGCAACCACTTGGGCAGCCTTTTCGCATGTTTTGTAACCACTTAAGCAGCCTTTTCAGCTATGTAGAACAACCCTTTAAGCAGCCATTTCGACGTTCAAAATCTCGGACTGGCGCAACACCTTGACTCTGTGTTTGAATCGAAGGAGTGAGCAAAAGAGGAGAGAACGAGATGGCGAATTCACTGCTTCCCCCCGAAGAGCGCAACCTGACCCCCGACCAAGTGGAAGCGTTAGATAAGCGGCGCGACTTGGGACACACATTCCTCGTCATCGCAGGCCAGTTTACCGTCATCGCAACCGTCCTCCTGCTCTGGGTCGGCCAGGATCTTACCTACTCGCCGGGCTGGGCCCACCCCATCGCCTATTATTTTGTGATTGCGATTGCGATTATCGTGGTGTTCGGTCTGACAGGGGTGGTGCTGCGCAAAGGAACACCGCGGCTCGACTGAGCGTGCATTGCAACCGATCCCACCCGCAGTCATCCAAAAGGGTATAGCCTAGAGGCTGCCGATGGCCGCTGTTTCCCCAATTCTTGCCCAACCGACGACTGCCAACACACGGCTGACTGACAGCCATGGGCGAGTCATTCACGATCTACGCGTCTCCATCACCGACCGCTGCAATTACAAGTGTGTCTACTGCCGCACAGGCGAGGTTGGCGCGCAATATCCCGAGCTATCCATTGAAGAATACCTGCAGCTGATTAAGTTATTCGTTGATCTAGGGATCAGCAAGGTGCGGCTGACAGGCGGCGAACCGCTGCTGAGGCGTGGGCTTGTAGAGATGGTACGAGAGTTGGCTCGTCTGCGCACCACAAACGGCGATCCGTTGGACTTGGCGCTTACCACTAACGGTCACTTGCTCGAAGGGCTAGCCGCTCCGCTGAAGGCCGCGGGGCTGAACCGCGTAACGGTGAGCATGGACGCGGTGGATGCAGAGACCTTCGAGCGAATCACCCGCGTCCCGGGTAGCTTTCAAGCAGTGCTCGCAGGCATTCGCGCAGCACGCGCGGCGGGACTGACACCGCTCAAAGTAAACTGCGTTCTACTGCGCGGCTTCAATGACAATCAGATTGAGAGCTTTGCCAGATTCGCGCGCGAAGAAGACGTCGTGGTCCGATTCATCGAGTTTATGCCGTTGGAGGAGGGGCGGCTGTGGACGCCGGAGATTGTTGTCCCTTTGAATGAGATTGTGAAGCGCATTGGGCGAGTGTTGCCTCTGGTGGAGTTACCTGCGCGTGAGGCGAGCGAGACGGCGCGCCGCTATACGTTCGCAGATGGGGTGGGCGAGATCGGGATTATTGCACCGGTCAGCCAAGCCTTTTGCGGAGCCTGCAGCCGGGTGCGCCTGACCTCAGATGGCAAGATCAGGACCTGCCTGTTCAGCCAGGTCGAGCACGACCTGTACGGACGCCTGCGAGGCGGATCCGGCGAGGCTGAACTCCGTGCTTACATTGCTACAACGGTCAAGGGCAAAGAAGCGCGCCATCATATCGGAGAGCCAGGATTTCTGAAGCCCTCTCGATCGATGGTGCATATCGGGGGTTGATTCCGCTGCCGCAGGTGCCTGTGACAGAATGTCGGAGTGCCTGCGATTGGCCAAGAACCTCCCCTGAAGGGTCCGGCAATGAAGCAAGAGAATGAAGACCGCATCCCCCTGAAGGATTTGCTTGTCTTCCACCATTTGACGCGCTCGCTCACCTCAAGCTTTGATCTGGACGCTATCTTGCGCACTATCCTTGAACAGATGGAGCGGATCATCGAGGCGGAACTGTGGGCACTTCTGATGCTGGACGAAACCACCAATGAGCTTTACTATGCGCTGGCAGCGGGCGGTGAACAAGAAGCGCTCCGCGGTTTTCGGGTGAAGGTAGGGGAAGGCGTCGCCGGTTGGGTGGTGGAGCACGGAGAGACATTGATTGTGCCGGAATCCGCAGAGGACCCGCGGCTGACGAAGGAACCAGTGGTGCCATCGCGAAGGGTGCGGTCAGTGATTTGCATGCCGCTGCGGGGACGCAAGGGCACGCATGGCGCGATTCAGATTTTCAATCCGCGCAACGATCAGATGACGGACTATACGATCGCTTTCCTGCACATTCTGGCCGATCACGCGGCAATTGCCATTGAGAATGCGCGCGACGTGACGCGGATTCAGCAATTGACTATTACGGACGACACGACCGGGCTCTACAACGTGCGCTCACTCTACGAGGTACTGGGGCGGGAGGTGGAGCGTACGCACCGGACAGGTTTGCCGGTGAGCCTGGCGTTTCTCGACCTGGACCACTTCAAGCTCGTCAACGACGTGCACGGGCACCTGGTAGGCAGCGAGTTGCTGGCCCGGATCGGAGAGCGGCTGAAGGAACTGAGCCGGAAGGAGGATTGGTGCTTCCGCTACGGTGGAGATGAGTTCGTAATCTTGATGCCGGAGACGGGGCCGGAGACGGCACTGGCGCAAGCCGATGCAGTGCACCGCGCACTGATAGCGACCCGCTTCGAGATGAAGAATGGGCTCGACCTGACCGTCAGCGCGAGCGTGGGTGTGGCGACGGCCCCGGTGGACGGGAAGACAGTCCATGCCGTGATCGGCGCCGCCGATTCACGAATGTACAGAGTGAAGAATGACGGGCGCGGGCGAGTCCAAGGAGCTTGAATCCGCATTTTATCCGGAATTGACGACATGAACGATCTCCCCTCGCAGGAAAAGAATTGAGCTGTTTATTACATTCCGTGTAACAAATGATCGGTAGACTGGCTGTCTGCGGCTTCTAAAGGGCCGAGGAGCATACCCGATGAATACGACGGCCACCCCATTTCAACCCTTTTGCGTCAGGGAGATGACACTCGACGACATTCCAGCGGTCATCGACCTGCAGGTGCGCGCGTTTCCCGGTCTACCGCCATGGAGGGCCGAGCAGCTCCAGAACCATCTGGGCGTCTTCCCCGAGGGGCAGCTTGTGGTTTCCGATTCGACGGGCACTATTCTTGGCTCCGCCAGCTCTCTGCTGATCGACTGGGATGATTATGCCGAGTCGGCCAACTGGTCGTTGATCACCGGGGATGGATCGTTCAGCACACACAACCCCCAGGGCATGACCCTCTATGGCGCCGATTTGGGCGTGGACCCTATGGCGCGACACCTCGGTATCGGAACACTTTTCTATGAAGCACGCAAAGAGTTGATCAGGGAGCGAGGACTGAAGAGGCTGTTGACGGGCGGCCGCATTGCAGGCTACGCGGCGGTGGCCGACGAGATGACGGCAAAGGAGTATGTGGCCGAGGTTGTGGACGGTAAGCGGCGGGATCCAGCGCTCAGCTTCCAGCTCGAGAATGATCTTGTGGTGCTGGATGTTGTTCCCGGCTATATGCACGACACGGAGTCCTGCGGATTTGCGACTGTCCTGGAATGGCTGAACCCGGAATACACTTCCTCGGTCAGCCTGCAGGCAAGCTTGCAACATGCGGCTCTGGAGCAGGCTGCGGCGGAGTCAATGCGGGGCACTCCGCGGCCGCGGCGCGTGCGGATCGCCGCCGTGCAATACCTGTTGAGGCCGATTGCCAGCTTTGAAGACTTCGAGCACCAGGTAGAGTTTTTTGTGCGCAGTGCGAAGGACTACAAAGCGCACTTCCTGCTGTTTCCCGAGTTCTTCACCATGCAACTGCTCAGCTATATCAAGGAGCCGGCTCCCGCCATGGCTGTGCGCCGGTTGGCGCGCATGGCACCGGAATACGAAGCATTGTTTACCCGGCTGGCCAAGGAAACCGGGATCTACATTATTGGGGGAACACATCCAGTGTTTCAACGCGGGAAGGTCTTCAACGCGGCGCACCTGTTTACGCCGAATGGACAGGTCTTCCGGCAGAAGAAAGTTCACCTGACGCCAACAGAGAGCGGACCATACCAACTCAGCCGTGGACATGGACTTTATCTTTACCACACGGACTTCGGCAACATCGCGATTCTGATTTGCTACGACGTGGAGTTTCCCGAGGTGGCGCGCGTCATGGCCGAAGCCGGCGCGGAGATTCTGTTTGTTCCCTCCTGCACGGATGGCCGGGAGGGCTTTTGCCGGGTTCGCTACTGCGCACAGGCGCGAGCAATTGAGAACCAGGTCTACGTGGCGATGACTGGGACGGTTGGCAATCTGCCGCTGGTCCCATACATGAACAGCAACTACGGCCAGGCCGCGATCCTGACGCCTTCGGACTACTTCTTCGCGCGCGACGGGATCGCTGCCGAGGGCACCATCAACCAGGAACAGATGATTGTGGCTGATGTGGATCTCGATCTGCTCGACGAACAGCGCGTCAATGGCAGCGTGATCCCGCTGCAGGATCTGATCAAGGACGCCTACGACAACGTGGTCCACTTCTCGGATTACAAAGGGCAGAAGCCTGTGCAGCCGGAGGTAGAAGATGTGGTGCTGGTCAAGAGCTAATGCATCCGGTCTACCGCAGGAGAGCGCAAAAGGTTCAGGTAAAGTGCGTGACTCTGCGCTCAAATGGGCGCCAAATCCCGCCTAAAGGACCGATAAAAGGGCCAAAAACTGTCAAAAGAGGGCTGTTTTTGAGACCGTTTTCCTTCAAATAGGCAACAGAGGAACTCCGAAAAATAGCCATAAGCTCATGGCAATATAGGTTTTATGCAATATTCAGCGGACCCGGACAAGGCGAATAGAAGGGGAATCAACAAGGGGGTGGGGGTGGGGTATTTAATTCTGATACTCCAAATCTCTCACCTTTCGAGCTGATAAGCGGTGAAACGGGTACGAAGGGCAATAGCTGATACATGGGCCTTCTCCTGAAGAGATCTTGTGCCATCGAGACGAAATAATCTGCAAACGCGCAATCTGGCCCTAGTGAAAACTGAACAAGAATTCCGTGCTTCGGCTGAAATCGTTATAGAAAAGCCGATAACCACCCTGGTTGTACCCGCTCACTGAAAAAAGAATCTCAGACTTACCATCGCCGTCATAATCTCCCGCGTCAATGAGAATCATCCCGGTTCCGAGGAGCCGGGATGCGCCTGAAGGATCGATGACATACCAATGGCCGATGAATGGACTATCGTCATCCTCGGGACCGTCACAGGCGTATCCATTCAGCCCAAGTCGAACCAGCGACCAGCCGCGTTTTGAGGAATACGTTGAACTGACTTCGATGTCTTCGTTGCCATAAGTCCAAGGCTTCGGGGTGTCTTCATTGGAATTTAAGCAATTCGAAACCTTTGGAAATTTGAGACGGAACTGCCTGCGCACAGCCTCGACCTGCTCCCGCGAAAGACGCGCTGGTTTCCACTTTTCCGGGTCTTCGAAATTGGGTTGGGACACAGCAGCGAGAGGCCTGTAGACCGGTTCGCCAAGAAAACCGGCAAACTCTGTGGATATCTTGCCTACCGTAGGAACCACTGCGGCGCTGATAATATACTCGACTCCTGCATCAGCATAGAAATCGAATTTGATCGGCGTGTGAGCCGTTACTTGTCCCAAATTCCTTCCGTCGAACGCAATTGTCCAAGTCACTTCTTGCGGATAGGAGCTCGGCAACAATTTAAGGCAGGCCTCGTTCTGGCAATTGCTGGGGAAGGCGCGCCATTCGCTTCCCTGCTTCGCAAACACCGCGCGGACTACTCGCAAGTGGGGCTCGCCACTGTAATTGCCGGGATGGTCCTCCAGAACACCAAGAATTACTTCGGACGGCTGGGGATTCGAGTGGCTCGCCTGCTGGGCATCGAGAGGGATAGCAACTTTGGCCGAGATGCACAGAAACCCAACTTGAATTGAAGCGAGAAGACAGCGTCTCATCGATCCCCTTTCTGATTGATCCGGTGCAGACTGTCTATTCCTCTTCATCCGCGGGTTTCTGGGTGATCTGATCGCCGACTAGCCGTTCCAACTGGTTGCGCCAATCAAGCGACTCGACAAAGGCCTTCGACTCGCGCCAATTCGGCTCGACGATGACATGCAGCTCCAGATAGACTCTCGTCCCCAGCAGAGACTCAATCTGCCTTCGTGCGGCTGTGCCAATCTCTTTCAGTTTGGCTCCGCCCTTGCCGATCAGGATGGCTTTCTGACCATCGCGCTCGCAGTAGATGGCAGCGGCGATGCGTGTGAGCGGCGGCCGGGCAGGGACTGCGCCCTTCTTGCGCGGGACAAACGGCTTGGGTTCTTCGAAACGCTCGATGACCACCGCCGACGCATAAGGAACTTCTTCGCCGGTCTCAACAAGAATGCTTTCGCGAATGAGCTCGGCAACCATGAAGCGCTGCGGCTGGTCAGTGTACTGGTCTTTGGGGTAGTAGCGCTCGCCGGTGGGCAGCACGTCGACAATCTTGCGAACAAGGATATCGAGGCCGTCGCGCTTGCGGGCGCTGACGGGGATCATCTGCGCGAAATTGAACTGTTTGGTGAGCGTGTCAATCAGCGGCAGCAAGTTGTCTTTGGGTACGAGATCGATCTTGGTGAGGACCAGAAACACCGGGCAGTCGAGCTTGCGGATGAGGCCGAAGAGAAACTCGTCTTCGCTGGCCCAGTTGGTGCGGTCATGCTTGGGAGTTGGAGTGGTCTTGGAAGCTTGTTCCGCAGGGGCTAAAGCCCCGGCCTCTTCAGCTTCGCCTGCAGCACGACTGAAGTCGTGCCCTGATACAGAACCGATTTTTTCCGCGTGCTGCGCAACGGCTTCCAGTTGCACCTTGCGCGTCGCGTCCATGAGAACCAACACCAGGTCGCGCGTTTCCAGTGCTTCGTAGACTTCCTGCAACATGCGGCGGTCGAGATGCGATCCGGGCTTGTGGACGCCGGGTGTGTCGACAAAAACGATCTGCGCGGCTGGATGCGCGCCCTTTTTGGCCTCCACTTCCACCACACCGGCGATGCGGTTGCGGGTGGTCTGCGGCTTGGCCGAGACAATGGCCACCTTTTCGCCGGTGAGGACGTTGAGCAGCGTGCTTTTGCCGGCGTTGGGTCGGCCCAGAATTGCGACAAATCCAGATTTCAATGAAGACTCCAACTTCTATTATCGCGGATTCAGAAGTCTGGCGTTGGTATCATCTCCGCATGATTCATGAAGGCAAAACGGAACGCCTCATTCTTCGCCCGCTGGAGATGGCCGATGCTGCGCAG
>Ga0187847_10002011_pt1 | contig 17074 bp, 15 predicted proteins | sample June2016WEW_4_10_FD_132458 | JGI IMG/M metagenome (GOLD analysis project Ga0187847, IMG submission 132458) | Peatland microbial communities from SPRUCE experiment site at the Marcell Experimental Forest, Minnesota, USA - June2016WEW_4_10 | ecosystem: Environmental > Terrestrial > Soil >...
AACAGATATCAAGTGGCGGTGAATGCGCGCTTCTGGCCCCTGACCTTTTGCTTCGAGCATTTACGGATAAAGCGTTATCTCCCGAACGGCCGGGATTTCTTCCCGCTGCATGTGGACGTCATGGGTCAAGTGGCAGCCAAACGATTCATGACGGCCTTCATTTATTTGAACTCCACAAGCGGAGGCGAGACTGTTTTTCCCAATCTGGACATATCCGTTGCGCCGGAGCCGGGCAAGCTCCTGGCTTTTCCTCCGATTTGGCTCTTTCCCCATGCGGGCCGGCCGCCCAAATCCAGCCCCAAATACATTCTCCATACCTATCTCTGCTACCCCATCTAGTTGGAGTGCCGGGACGGCTGGGAACCAGTGTTCACGCTAGCCAGCTTGACTGCTCGAAGCCGGCGGCAAACGGATTGACGAACCTGACTCCACCCAGCCGCGATCCAGCTTGAAAATCCTCACTGAGGATCGTGTCCAGCTGGTTTAGTTGGGCGACTGCCCAGAGCTGAGCATCCCAGAAACTGAGGCTGTGATCTCGAACGGCGCGAGCAGCAGCGATCACAACGGGTGGGGTCACCAACAGGATGTCCCAGACTCGTACATGATGCTCCAGCTCAGCTAGAGCAATCTCATGCGGCAGCCGTGGGCGGAGCCGCCTGGTCACCACGCTGAAGAATTCCGATAGTACCTGCGTACTTACCAGCCCGACGCCCGCTTCCGCAACGGCCCGTAGAACCAATCGGGCTTGACGCTGCTTGCCAGGTTCGGATTCGTCATAGAGATAGACGAGCACGTTAGTGTCAATCAGAACGCGGACGCTCATCGCGATCGTAAAGATCTTCTCTCTTCCATGTACGCCCAGTGCTGACTTGGGTAGGTTTCGTTCTTCGATCGACCGTGGCCTCGATCTCACGCCACGCCGCCATGCGGTCCTCTTTGGCTTTCAGAAGCCGCACGTGTTCATCCAGAGCGTTTCGGATTATCTCGGCTTCGGTCTTGCCGGCTTGGCGAGCTACCTTCCTCAGCGTCTGCTGCTGGTGGGCCTCTATGTAGATCTGTTTACGAACCATCGCCATGCTTAATTATACATCACGTTATACATCGTCGCTATTTGATCGCCTCAAACTCGAACTCCATCACCTTGCCGCGAATCACGTAACACAAATAGTGTTCCCAAAATCTCCGGAAGCGCGGAAATTGATTCACCAGGAATTCGAACCCCAAATATCGCCACAGTGCCAGCAGGCGAACGTGCACTCGGACCTCGCGGAAACGCGCCAATGTGTAGTAGCCGAAGCCCCCGTGGTTGGGTCCGAAATAGCGGAACGAGAAACTGTTCAGATGCCAGTGGTGCGTCGGGTCGCAGAAAGAGCTGAAGTCTGTGTAGTGCGGCGTGACGATGAGAACCCGGCCACCGGGAACCACCAGGCGATGAAATTCCTCCATGGCACGGATCACGTCAGAGACGTGCTCGATTACGTGCACGGCACGCAGGGCTTGGAAGGAACTATCGCGAAGCGGGTACGGGAAGCGATCTAAATCGCACAGAACGTCGGCGCGGCTGCGGGGATTGCGGTCGATGCCGACCGCGCCCGGATACTTATTGATGCCGCAGCCGACGTCGAGCGTACGTGTCGCAGTCAAATCGACTTCAGGCATTCCTCCAGTGTATCCACAGCGAAGTCGGCTTGATCGCGCGTGATGATCAGCGGCGGGCAGAGCCGAAGAACGTTGCGGCCCGCGCCCAGCACCAACAGGCCGCGCTCGAAGGCCATGGCCACCAGCCGGTCGCGCAGTTCGGGCGCCCGTTCCTTGGTGGCTTGATCGCGGACCATTTCAATGCCGATCATGAGACCCAGACCGCGCACGTCGCCGACATTCTTGAATTTGGCCGGCCAACTGCGCAGCCGGTCCATGATATGACCGCCGATGCGAGCCGCGTTCGCCACTAACTCACGCTCGAGTAGCTCGATGGTCGCGAGCGCTGCCGCCACGGCCACCGGATTTCCGCCAAACGTGGAAGCATGCGCGCCGGGCCCCCAGTTCATAACTTCTTGCCGCGCTACCATGGCGCTCAACGGCATGCCGCTCGCGATACCCTTTGCGACTGTGAGAATATCCGGCGTCACCCCAAAGTGATCCGCCGCCCACATTTTGCCGGTGCGTCCCATGCCCGATTGGATTTCGTCGAAGATCAGCAGGATACCGTGCTTCCGCGCCAGGCGCTCCAGCTCTTCGAAGAACACCTTGGGAGGGACCACATAACCACCCTCGCCCTGAATGGGCTCCACAACAATTGCGGCCACTTCCTCGGCCGGCAGCGTGGTCCTGAAAAGGTCTTCTTCGATGGCGCGGACGCAATTCACAGCGTGATCCTCAGGCGTTATCCCTTCCGGACACCGGTAGGGATCAGGAAACTGGGTATGAAACACGCCCGGTACCAGCGGCCCGAATCCCTTGCGTTGAACTGCTTTGCTGCCGGTCAATGAGAGAGCGCCGAGCGTGCGGCCGTGAAATGCTCCTCGAAACGCGATAAATTTATCGCGGCCCGTGTGGTAACGCGCCAGCTTCATGGTTGCTTCGATGGCTTCGGTGCCCGAATTCCCGAAGTAAACGCGCCGATCGACATCGCCCGGTGCGATGGCCGCCAGCTTCTCGCCCAGCTCGATCATATTCTCGTAGTAGAAATCCGTGCCGGACATGTGGATCAAACGCTCGGCCTGATCTTTGATCGCGGCAACTACGTGCGGATGGCAATGGCCCGTGGAAACCACCGCGATTCCGGCGTTGAAATCGAGAAAGCGGTTGCCATCCACGTCCTCGATGATGGCGCCCTCGCCGCGGCTCACCACCAGCGGATAGTCGCGCGTGTAGGATGGCGAAAGCACTTTGCGGTCGCGCTCCACCAGCGCTTTCGCACGTGGGCCGGGCAGGGAAGTCAGGATGTGGGGAAGGTCCAGGCGGACAGTTTCAGTGGTAAGCATCTTCAGTCTCTTTCTCTATCGACAGTTTTCTTTTTTGGACAACTAGAACAGCAGAAGGAGACGGCTTAATCGGAGCCGAACAGAGAGGGACGAGCTGTGGATGGCAGAAACATCAGTAACCGCTGTATTCAGTATAGCCGCGAATGAACGCGATTGCACGCAAATTCCCGAAAGCACCCAACGAGAAACGAGAAACGAGAAACGGTTCTATCATTGATAAAGTGTCCCGCCGCACTCGAAGCCCTCAACAAGCTCTAGCTGTTTCGACCCCGGCCATCGCGGAACCCGAGCGGCGCGAACCCGCCTGGATTCGCCCCACCATACTTGCTCTGGCTGCGATCTGCCTGATCGGCATGTTCTCTACCGAAGTGGCCGGATATGATACTTGGTGGCACCTCAAAACCGGCGAGTATATCGTCCACTATCACGCTTTACCTGTTCCCGATCCGTTCTCCTACACCACTTACCTGAGCAAGCCGGCGTATCCGGGCGAGGAGCAGGTCCGCCACTTTAACCTCACGCACGAGTGGCTGGCGCAGACCATAATGTACAGTATCTACGCCGCCGCGGGTACCCCCGGATTAGTCTTATTCAAGGCATTATTACTCGCCGTGCTGTGTCTGCTCACCGGCCTGATTGCCGCGCGGCGTTCCGGCAGCTTTTACGCTGGCTTAGCAGCCGCATTTGCCGCCGCCCTGTTGGCCGTGGAGTTCGCTTCCGATCGGCCGGCGCTCATCACATTTCTAATGGTCGCTGTCTTCATCGCCATCTTCGAACTCCGCTGGCCATTGTGGTTGCTGCCGCCTCTCGCGCTACTTTGGGCGAACTGCCATGGCGGCTTTTTTCTCGGCTGGGTGGTCATGGGCGCTTATTGCGCCGAAGCCGTTGTTTTGCGTTTTAGAAAGCGTCCGCTTGAAGACGACCTGCGCATCTGGAAGATGTCCGCGCTTGCCATCGCCGTTTCCTTTCTCAATCCGAACGGCTTTCACGTTCTCGACACACTTTTCCGCTACCGGAATAGTTATCTCACTTCCACACTAATCGAATGGCGTTCGCCTTATCTCTGGGGTCCTCCCTATTCTTTCGACATCCTGCTGTATGCCGCCGCGGTGGTGCTGCTACTTTCCTGGCGCAAGGTTCGCGTATCGGATTGGCTGCTCTTCGCGGCCTTCGCCGCAGCTTCACTCACGGCGTACCGGAATATCCTGCTCATCGGATTTCTCGCGCCCATCCTGATCGCCGCCTGGTTTCCGCGCCGTTTCCGCACGCCGCGCTTCATAGGTCTGGCCGCAATTGCATTGCTCGTGGCCACGCTGGTCACGGGCGTTGCACGCGGACGCTTTTTTCAATTTCGCGCAGCGCTCTGGCAATACCCTTCCGGCGCCGTGGATTTTCTGCGCGCCCACGCCATCTCGAAACCCATGTTCAATACGTATGAATATGGCGGATACTTGATCTGGAAGCTGTGGCCCCAGGAACGCACTTTTGTCGATGGCCGCGCCCTAAACGAATCCGTCTACCAGGATTACCGGAGCATCCTCTATAACTCCAGCCCCACGCCCAACGTACTGGGAACCGAATGCCAGCGTCTATTGGACCGCTATGCCGTCCGGGTGATCGTCATGAACACGTTCGAATACGTCACCGGCGCGTTTTACCCGCTCGCCCTGGCGCTCGGCAATCCCTCGACCTCCGACTGGCAATTAGTCTACGAAGATCCGCAAAGTGTTATCTTCCTGCGCGACCCCCCAGCCGGAATTCCGGTGCTGGACAAGGCGCGCCTGAGCATCGATCACATGGAGGCGGAATGCTCGCTGCATATCGAGCACGAACCCGAGTATCCGCTATGCGCGCGTTCGCTGGCCGATCTTTCACTCCGGGCGGGTGACAACGAACGCGCCAAGCGGATGCTGGGCTTGTATCTTTCCAACTCCACTCAAAAGGATCCGTCGGCGGAACAGGCGCTCCGCCGGCTGATGCAGCGGTAAAAAGGTTACTCTTTCCGGTCCACGGGTGGTGCAACTTCGACGATCACGCCCGGCCTCGACTTTTTTCTCGTCGCCGGTGCAATCTCCTTGATCGTCCCCGCCCTACGCTTCAGCGCGGGAGCCATCTCTTTGATCACCCCACGCGATTTCCGCGCGGTTTCGGGCGCGATTTCCGGAGCTACTTCGACGATCACTCCGCTCGCCGGCCGCTTGCGTCTGGTCATAGGAGCCACTTCGGTGACTCGCGATCCGGCCTTCTTCTTCCCCTTCCTCGGTGGGGCGACCTCGACGATCGGTCTGCCCTTTGGTTTTCTGCCGGGTGCGACCTCGACAACCGGCCCATACGGTTTCTTCTTTTTCTTGGGGGGCGCAACCTCTACTATCACGCCTGGTTTCTTTGGCTTTTTCGTTGGACGTTTCTTAGCTGCCATTCTGATTCTCCTAATCTGCTGGTTTATTTACGAAAACATCTGGATGCCGTTCGATGATAGCCGCGAGCGAATGCTGAACGAAGTCGACGCGGACGTGGCCGCTATATAGGTTTTCCCGGAGCCCGCCCACCGCATACTCCGCGTTCGGCAGGATGGATGAATCACGCTCTTGAATGATTAGCCGGTCGAGGAAAGCGAAACCAAGTTGCCAGGCGTTGGCGTATCGGCGTTCACGCATTGAGTCGGAGAGCGCGGCTGCGACGTCCAGCGCCGCCGCGACGGCCTCCAGGTAAACTGCTGTAGTGAATCCGGGCGTGTCGGGTTGTTGATCCGTCAGGAACGCGCCGCAGGTCTCCTGCTCGCCGCGAATCTGCTGGAAGGTCAAAATCCAATTTGTGATCTCGAAAAGGAAATCGGACAACTCGCGCCGCTGGCTTAGGCGCCACCAGGCCGCCGCTGCGAGCGCCATCCACGAGACCTGTCCGAAATCGCGCTTGTAGCGGAAGCGATGGCGGTAAAAACGGAACGCACGTTCGATCTTGCGATCGTCTAAACCGGTTACACCGGCCCGCACCGCCGCGGCCAGAGCTAGCAGAACCTGACCCGGCACATAATTCTGAAGATCCTCCGGCGACACTTCTTCCCGATCGCTCTCTTCATCTTCACTTGGCGCGGCGGGAATCCACGTTTTGATCCGTCCATGCTGGTCGATCGATGCCCACAATTTCGCCGACAGCTTGGTTTGATCGGCGATCTCCTGCATGCGCTGCTCGCACAGCGTCAGCAGAACAAACGCATCCCGCGCGAGGCCAGCCACCGGGTCCTCAACTTGACCCAGAATGTGTTTCAGCGCGGATGCGGCGGCGGCACTTTTCCCCGCGCGCGCCAGCGTCCAGGCGCCATGCGCCAGCCGCGCCATATCGATCCCTTGATACAGGACGTTCTCGAATGCGTAATAGCCGAAGTACAGCGCCCCGTCCTCACGTTGATTGCGCAGCAGGTAGTCAACCTGCAACCGCGCAATCTCGTGCACCCGCAATGTGGGAGCCAGCCGCTTGAAACCGCCCTCCAGTTTCGCTGCACCGTCTTCATCTGCCAGCCAGGTATCGCAATCGAAACGGATCCAGTTATAGGGAGCCCTGGTGATGCCGGCCTTGTCCAGCACCTCCTCAACGAAACCCTCCGCATCCACGCTGAGCCACGACGTCAGGAACGGCAGAAGCATGCCCGACCGCGCGTTTTGTTCCACCATGAGCGCCTGTTGGCCATGCCGGTATTTGCTGCGTACCTCTTCGGGCGAAAAGTCGCCCATTTCAAGTTCGTCAGAGAGCAGAGAAACGCTCACCGCAACGTTCGTGTCTTCGCCGATCTCCGGATGCTCGAAGCGTTCATCGGCAAGCGCGGCTTTCGTCAAAGTGCGCAGATCGTTCTCCAAGTCACCGATTTCCGACCCCATGCAGCCGCAGGGTTCGCCATCCATGTAAATAGTGACGAATAGCTGCTTGGCCGTATCTGGCAACGTAATCGGCGGGAGCGGCTCAGCCGGTTCGCATCCTAAAATAAGATCTCGCGCGTGCGACGCGAGTGCACCCAGATCCGGCGATTGCTCAGAGCCAGGAACGCCGCTCGACTGCCAGGGCGCGCCCGGCTCCACGAATTTCGAAACTCCATGGCGATAGATGATGTACGGCTCGTACTCGTACAATTGCGCGTTATTCATGCGAGCGTGCCGGAACTGCTGCCATTCATCGCGAATACCGGGCATCCGAGGCAATCCACCGCCCATGATTTCGGGCCGTTCACCGCTCACTACAACAATCCCGTACCGATTGTTGTCCAATTCTCCGACCGTTGCCGCCTCGAGCGCGGAAAAGAATGTCACTGCGATGTAGCTGGAATCGAGCAACTTCAGCGCGTCGGGCCCCTGGGGCAGTTCCTGGGCCGTCCGCAAGGCTGCACGCACCACGTCTTCGGCCAGACCCCAGGACGTCTCACTCGGGAAATGCCAAAAGCCATCGCGTGCATGCCGATCATGAATGTCCTCGCGCGAACGGATGCTCACCCAGGCGCCTCCGCGCGAGTCGTAGTCGTCCCGGTCGAGCGAGCGCGGCGGAGCCAGCCACTCACCGCTCGAAAAGTATTCACGCAGGACCTCACGCGCGAGAATTGCCGGATGCAGCCCCTCCGGCGCGCGGCGAACGCTCCAGCCAAAATCCGGGAACCATTTAGTAGGGTTGTAATCCGGACCTTTTTCGCCCTCCATGCGGGACATCAGGTCTTCAAAGATGTCGTAGATGGCTTCCACGTGATAACCGCGTTCCGCGAAATCCGAACAGCCGCCTTCCCAGCCGAAGCGAACCAGCGTGACGCATCCTTCCACGCGTAGGCCGGCTTCCTCCAGCTTCCGAACTCCCTCGCTGCCGCTCATCCCCGAAGCGATAGAATCCTCAATCAGGATCACGGGCTCGTCCGGATCAAATTGGCCCTCGATCAGTTTTTGCGAACCATGCGGCTTGCGTTCACTGCGAACCAGTAGCCCGCTATAGCGGCCGCCGGACTGAACTACGGCGGATTGCAGAATGGGAACGGCGGTCAATCCGTAAGTCGCCAATTGCCTTCCATCGAATCGTTGTAACCGTTCCAGCACCAGCCGCCCGGCCAGTTCGGCGCCGCGCGGAGTCAAGGTTACTGCGAGCGAATCCAGCATCCAGCGCGCCGATGAACCGTCGCGTGAAAGCACCGGCTGCGTTTCCGAGCGCTGCAGAATTCCGCGCTGCAGCAACAGCCCCAAAAGCTCTTCGCGTTCGGTTTGTAGTTTGGCGGAGACGGCTGTCAAGTTTTCACCTCGCCGTGACCAGTTCGATCACGGGCACCAGGCCTTCCACGCTGCGCGGTTGTGGCATGGTAGCGGCTTGAGGTCCAATGCTCATCTCGAAGTTCGGATTGGCGGGAAGCGCGAGGCTTAGGTAGCGTCCATCCAGGAACAGCACGAGATCCTTTGCTATGAAATCGTCCAGTGCCTGCTGCACCCACGGTTCCGTCCCCAGGGCTGCCGCGATATCGCGGGGCGTTCGAGCATCCGCGCAATATTCGTAAAGCAGCGCCGGGCCGTCGGCGTACTGATATTTCCGCTGCTTGCGCCGCCGGCCATCTTCAATTGTGATGCTTGTCAGCGCTTTACGATAGCGCAGATAAGGACGGCTGTGGCCGCTCCAACTAGCCTGCCATTTTCCGACGGCTTCGAGCAGGTCGTCGTAAACTTCTTCGTCGACTACGTTGTCCATTTCGTGATCGAAGTAATAGGACACTCGCTCGAGATTGAACTTCTTCGGGAAAATATAGTCGTAACACACCGCCGGTTTGAGCCGCCGGATGGATTGCGAGGCCGGATCGGTATACATGGGCGAACCGCGGTCCGCGCGCGCTTTCACTATGCCCCAGGGCGGCTGCAAATGGAGGATCTTCGGTACCAGCTCGGCCTGCATCCGGTAATCTTCCACAGTTTCGCCGGGAAATCGCATCAGGATGTTGTACATGCAAGTGATGTCGTGGTAGGTGCACCACTTGATCAGCTCCACATTCCGCATGCCGGTGGTCATCTTCCGCATGCTCTTCAAAATGTTAGTCGACAGGCTCTCGACACCCGGCTGCACCGAAATGAGACCGCCTTTACGCATTCGTCCGAGCTGCGTGCGGGAGAAGTTCGGGCGAATCTCGTAGTGCAGCTCCACGTCGGTGTTCGACTCCGCGAGCCGCCGGAAAAGCTTTTCGGTATACTCCGGCGCCATGATGTTATCGATGGCGTTGAAGCTGTAAATGCCGTGCTTGCGCGACAGATGCTCGATCTGTTCGATGACGCGTTCGGGGTCCTTGGCGCGAAACTCCATGCCGGAACGGTTCAATCCGCAAAACGTGCAGTGATGTTTTTCGCCCCACCAGCAGCCACGCGCCGATTCGATAGGCAGCATCGGCTCACAGGATTCCTCCCAGTCTTCGTACCCCCCTTCTTCGCGCGCATAAAAATATTCGTCGAACTGCGGGAGCGGGGTCTCATTCATGGCCAGGAAGTTGGGCGCACGGCCGGCGTACTCGATTTTTCCGCCGTTGCGCCACATGATGCCGCGCAGCCCTTCCATGGATTCACCCCGGTCCAGGCGGTGGACCATTTCGGGGAACGAGATCTCGCCGTCGCCGCAATGCAGGTAATCCACCTGCGGACATCCACGCATGATTTCGTCGGCGATGTCGTCTTCCATGCTGGCGCCGCCGAACACGATCGGAATCTCCGGATACCTCTGCTTCAGCGCCTTTGCGAGAGCAATGCTGGCCAGGCTCTGTTGAAACACCACCGAGAAACCGATCAGCCCGAACCGCTTCCAATCCACGGCATCCACGCAGAAATCGATAAACTCCTGCGCGTCCTTGTCGCGAATCTTCTGGAACCGCTTAGTGGTGCACCCGGCGCGGCGGCATATGGCCCGGAAGATGTAGTCGTATGCGCGGAAATACTCTTCGTCGCGCGCTTCGATCTCATCCCCGAACGCGGCTTTGGTCCAGATCCATTCGCCCACCATGCTGGGCCACACGTCCGCGATGGCCTCATTGATCCTCCATCCGATGCGCGTCCCGAAATACATAAAGAACGAGAAGTTTTGCGCGGGGATCCCTGCCCGTTCGAGCGTTGGCTTCAGCAAGGCTAACTGGAAGGAGGGGAATCTCGCCGAAAGGGTCGGCATGCTAAGCAAGGCCACTGGTTTCATAACCGAGTCTGCTTAGTATACTTCGGAGGCGCTTTTATGTACCAGCTTTTTCTTCACAATTCAGCTTAAGGCGCCATTTTCAGGGCGTGAGGTCTTGCGCCTTGCTCCCCCTTCCCTCTTGTCAGCCTTCTGGCGGCAATGGAATCGTTACCGCCCGGCAAGATTCGCCAACTAGCCGCGAATTCCTGCGCAAGTAAACTAGCTGATTGTTAATGCCCTAACATTTGCGTGAGGTTGTCAAGAATTGATTTGACAGCCACGACAAAACCGGTTATAAATTGAAACCTATGGCACATGTACTCTACGGACCTCCCATCCAGGAGGCCATTGCAAAAGGAGATTTGCCGCGCATGAAGCAGCTTGCTGCAGAGGCCGAAGAACACCTCAAACAAGCCGGCAACGTGCGAGCGGCCCTTGAGTACCTGAAGATCGAAATCGCGAAGCTATCGCACAAGCATTAACCCGCGCAAACAATAAAGGAGAGGACATTCATGGCACAGGCAGACCGGGGCGCGGTGCCCCCGTATGGACCGCCTATCCAGGAAGCCATCGCAAAAGGCGATCTGGCCAAGATGAAGCAACTCGCCGCCGAGGCCGAACAGCACTTGCAGCAGGCGGGCGACGTTAGTGCGGCTCTCGAATACTTGAAAATCGAGATCGCCAAGCATGAACACAAAGGCAAGAAATAGAAGGAGACCTTAAACATGGCTGAGAAGCAACATCCAATCCTGCTTTACGCACCGACCATTCACGACGCGATCACCTCCGGCGACCTCAGTCGCATGAAACAAGTCGCCCAGGAAGCGGAGCAGTACTTGCAACAGTCCGGCGACCTTCCCGCCGCCTTGCAGGCTCTGAAAATTGAGATCGCCAAGGCCGAGCACAAGAAGTAGGAACGGGCTTGCCTAAACCTGCCCGGATTCGTGTCGACGCTGATTACCAGAATTTTGTTCCGGTGCACGTCGTATGGGAGATCACGCTCGCTTGCGACCTGAAATGCCTGCATTGCGGGTCGCGCGCGGGACGCCGCCGTCCGAATGAGCTTTCCACGGCTGAATGCCTGGACGTGGTGGAGCATCTTGCCCGATTAGGCACACGTGAAGTCTCGTTGATCGGCGGCGAAGCCTACCTCCGATCAGACTGGACCCAGATCGTCCGCGCGATACGCTCCCACGGGATGTACTGCGCCATTCAGACCGGCGGCCGGAACCTTACTCCCAAGCGCCTGGCGGCTGCGGTGGAAGCGGGGCTGCAGGGAATCGGCGTTTCGCTCGACGGCATGGAAGCGCTGCATGACCGAGTACGCGGCGTGCCCGGATCCTTCTCGCATGCACTGGATACGTTGCGGCGCGCCAAGGCTGCGGGCCTGAGGACCAGCGTCAACACGCAGATCGGGTCCGAGACTATGGCGCATCTCCCGGAACTGATGAACACTATCATCGACACCGGCGCCAAGCACTGGCAGATCCAGCTCACCGTCGCCATGGGAAATGCGGCGGATAACGATTATCTGTTGTTGCAACCTTATCAGCTAGCCGAATTTATGCCGTTGCTCGCCGGCCTTTACTCGGAGGGGCTCGAACGAGGTCTTCTGATGGTGGTCGGCAACAACATCGGCTATTTCGGACCCTACGAACATTTGTGGCGCGGCTTCGGCGACGAGCGCGTACATTGGACCGGCTGCAGCGCGGGCCACACCGTGCTTGCACTGGAGGCGGACGGGACCGTCAAGGGTTGCCCATCGCTAGCGACCAACGGCTTCGCCGGAGGCAATGTTCGCGATATGAGCCTGGATAAAATCTGGGCCACCAGCCCCGAAATCCACTTTGGACGGCTCCGCAGCGTGGACGACCTGTGGGGGTTCTGCCGCGGCTGCTATTACGCCGATGTCTGCCGCGGCGGCTGCACCTGGACGTCGCATTCCCTACTGGGGCGCCCCGGGAACAATCCTTATTGTCACTACCGCGTACTCGAATTGCAGAAGCAAGGTGTGCGCGAACGGGTTGTAAAACGGCGCGAAGCTGCGCCCGCATCGTTCGGAGTCGGCGAATTCGAGCTGATAGCCGAGCATATTCCGACCGGTGGCGCAGGGCCAGCCGATGTGGTCCGCCGCACTCCCGCCCGCAACGATCTGGTGCAGTTGACGCGTCGTTCGAACGGCGCTCCGTTGACTCGCGATGGACGCATCCCGCCCTCCCTGGATATCTGCCGCGCGTGTAACCAATACATCTGGCCGCATGAGACCACCTGCCCGCACTGCGGATCGAATCTTCAGGAAGCGGCCGAGACGTACGAGCAGCAGCACCGGCGCCGTGAGGAACTGATTGCAGAAGTCACGCGGCTGGTGGAAGCAGCGCGCGCGCAAAAGTCCGCCATGCTCCCGGGTTCACCGCACTGAGCAAGGATCCGGTAACGGTCAGGATTACACCAACGGGCGCTGCGAACGAAAGATTCTGATACATCCCTAAGGCGACCGCACAGGCGCCAGCGGCCGCGATGTAGAAGCCAAGCAGACTTCCGCGCCTAAATCCCCGTAGCCACAAGCTGCCGAGATTGATCAGCATCAAACTGATCAACACTGGGAACAGCCATCGAAAATATGGCGCCCACCGGAGGCCGGCGATGCCGAACATGCTCAGATACGCTGCCCAGCACATGGGGCATTTCGGAAGAAAAGCCGCGACAATGGGCAACGCCGTTGGGAGCATCTCCTGCGTGATCGAGCGGCTTTTTTGAAAGACGGCGGGCTCTGAGAGCAACCGGACTGCTTGACCCATCACCTCGCCCTCGTCCCATTGAATTCGCTCGAAGGACCCGGCAACTTCGCCCGCTGCGTTGAGAACGTAAGCTTCGATTCGATGCCGATTGACCAGCGATTCTATAAAATTAACCCCGAGTTTAAAGTGAGCTCGCAACACCGGCATGCCTTCGATGGATCGGAGCATCCGATGGTTGGCACCCATGCGCACGCCGCGATCCTCCGCATAGCCGCGCAGCCGCGCGGGCAGATCGTATTGCGGATCGTAAGTGATGGCGGCCGTTCTGATACGGTCCGTGAGCCCGCTATCGGCTAGCATCTTTTGGACTCGTGCGAGTTTTGTAATGGTTAGCGAGCACTTTCGTGGATTGTCACAACGGGAATAAAAGAACACCACCACGGAAGGCCGGCCTCGAAAAAATTCTCTGAAGCTGACGCGGTTGCCGTCCTGGTCCTCGAACATAACCGAACCGATTCCTGCGGTTCGTTTACCTGCCTTGCGCTGCCGGTGAAAAATACCCAGTTCCATTAAAGACCCACAGCAATCGTTTTCCTGAAGTTCGGACGGCGGCGCGGAGCTTCGAATCACATCGATGGTGCTCTTCAATTCCTCCAGCATCAGAGCGGAGAATTGGCCGCTCCTGTTCGCACGCAGGGCTTGCAACTCAGTCAGTACGCCACGCGCATTCGGCCCCAGCCAGCGCAAGCTCTCCAGGATCTCCCGCACGGCCGTGGTGCCTGGCTCGTCAACCGAATACGCGCCATAATTCCGCAGGCAAACAATGTCATCGTGATCCCGCACATTAGTAATAGCGCGGACCAGAAATCCAGCCATCGCTGGGCTTGCGGTTGTACTGCCACGCAGAGCGTGAGCCGCGGCTGCGATCAGATACGCGTCACGTCCATTATCGAGTTCCTCGAGAACATAGATCAGTGCCGGGCCCGGCAATCCCAGATGCTGGAATGCGAGCAGCACCCAGCCGCGCATGCGAATCGTAGCGGCAGTTCCCCGCTGCTCGTAAACCGGATGGTCTTCTCTCAGAAGATCCGTGAGTTGATCGCGCCGCGCCGGGTCCGTTCCGAGCTCTCCGACGAGCGCGGCGAACTGTGCTTCGGACCATGCAGGCATGCCTTCCCACTAGCGGCTGTATTTAGCAAGAAATTGTTTCGAGACTCGCTTTAGTGCCGGAGAGCTGTGGGCGGTTCTCAGTTTGTCGACGCCTTTGTACAATGCATTGTCTTTGGCCATAGCCGCCTCGTCCGCGAAATGCGTGATCGCCGTCAGGCTGGTGGCTTTCAATTGGTCGCCCTCAGATTTGTCGAGCACGATCTTACGCGCGTGCTGCTGCAGTTTCTCAGGCGCCAGTGAATTGAGCGCAGCCGCTGAAAGTTGCCGGACGTCCACGGCCTCTTTTTTGTTCTTCAGCAACTTCTCAAACATCGGAGCCGAGCCTGCGTCCGCGGCGAGTAGCCGCAAAGCTTCGCGTTTCGCAGCTTCATTGGGCGGGTTCTGTACAATCTTGCGCGCCAACGGATAGGCGTCTGCGTGAATGTCATAGCTCAGCAACTGCAGCGCTTTTTCGGGTGGAAGAAGCGCCTTGGCAGGGTCTTGCAAACCCTCCATCAAAACTTGTTGAGCGAAACCATCCTGCTCGCGCGAGAGGATGCCCAGCACACGCTCTCGGATTTGCATATTTTTGTCAGCCGCCACGGATCGCAGCGTGGCAAGAAAGTCGGGGCGGCACGCGTTGAAATTAGGGGCGCTGAAGCTTGCGGAGAGCATCGTCTGCAAAGCCGTCATCCGGACCGGCAGAGGCGCCGCAGTGTCCTTTATCGTATTCAGCACGCCCTGCAGTTTTTCGGTGTCCTCGCAAAAGTCCCCGCCCATCCTTGAAAGTGCGTGGATCCGCTGACTGGCGCTGCGCGACATCTTCGCGCTGCCCGCAGAAGCTTTCGCTGCAGCCTGCTTCTTGGCAGGGGCTTTGCTTTTCTTGGCGCTCATGGATTTAGTCTCCTCTATCCGCCGGCTCACGCAAACGGCACGTCATCATAGTCGAATGCCAGCCGCGAGCCGGCGACGATGGCGCCGCGATAATCCAGTAGATCTTCCACTCTCGGCCTCGCTCCGGGCGCGCTCACCGAGGGCGAATCGGGCATTGGTCCGCCCGGAGCCGTTGGCGGCCGCACTCCGCCAGTAACGCCGTTCCAGGGCCACATGGTATCGGGAAGATTGTGTCCGATCCGATTTCCGCCTGGAGGCTTGGTGCTATCAAAGGACGCGGCTACTGAAGGATCGAACCGGCCCAATTTTTTCTGCCATTTCGCCCACAGGCGGTCGACATTGGCGTGCAGCAGGAAAAACAGGGGATCTTTCACGGCCGTGGGAACCGAGGAAATAGAACCTCCGAAACTGGTGTGCGCGTATCCGTGCGGGTTATCCTCCAGATCTCGAAAATCCGCGAATTGGTTTCCCAGGGCAAGCGTCTGGGCCTCGGTAAAGACGTTGTTGGCTGCTGCTGTCGCGACATTGAACAACGGGCGCCGCTTGATTCCCGGTATGCCATCGGTCACCCAGAACTGCAGCGGGTTTGTGGGGCCGAAATGCACTGTTCCAAGCTGATCGGAAGTACCGAAAAAATCGGCTGTGAAAAGCGCCGGCGCCTTCTGGTCGAATCGCCAATAGGGCAGCGTGACGCTGGAATCGAAGGCCTGCAGCTGACGCTCGAGATCCAGGGTAAAAGCGCGATGCCAGGGCAGGAAACCCGGTGCGCCATGCGCCTCAGGCAACCCGTCTTCATCATGAATGTTGCGAAAATCCGCGTACCGCCCCGCGCCCTTGTTGTTCAACTGAGCCAGTGCGGATACAAATCGGTCGCGCTCGCCCGCCGACAGGGTATTCGCGTTTTTACGGATGCGAACCATGAGCGGCATTTCAGCCAGTACTTGTGTTCCGGACATAACCTGAATAGCCACGTCCCCGTCCGCGACGCTGGGCTTGCCAAACTTGCCTCCCACTAGGAAGCTGACGGGAGTTCCCGGCGTCAGTGTCAGCGCCAATGTATTGCTCGCCGCCGCACCGGGCTTCGAATAGAAGACCACCACTCCGCCGCTGGCTGGTGGTTTATTGCGTAGTGTGACGGCCTGAGGGGATGCAACACCCGGGCCGGCCGCTAGCTCAATCGAACATGGCGAGGGAGCCCATGTGACATACCGGGCTTTTGGATCGGCACTTCCGTTAATCAAGAGATTAATTGCCATCAAACCCTCCAGGCAAGCTTCAAACGGAACTTAAGCACGTCAAATCTATCAAAAAGATAAGTCAATGTCCAGAGCTTTCTGCGCGGTGTGATTAACGATCTAGAAATATGGTGAAGTAAACTCGCGCCATGGCCCAGTCCCCTCTGCCACGCCGACTCGCGGTGAGCATCCATGATTGCGGAACTCAGCGCGGGAAGTTATAGTTAAGAACGAAGCCACCCTAGCTCAGTTGGTAGAGCGGCTGATTCGTAATCAGCAGGTCGCCGGTTCGATCCCGGCGGGTGGCTCCATAACTCCTCTGAAATTAAGAGAATTCTTGTCGCTGGAGAACCACAAGACGTGGCTCCAACTGCCAAGACTGTGCCACTCAATACGTGGCCTGATCGCGCTCTCGTGCACCGAGTCCGGCCAGCCGGCCTATTGACGCTTTGAGTCCGCCGGATCAGGCCCTCGCGCGTATCGCCTGGAAAGCAACATGGAAGCGCGAAGCGGCATCTGTGATCGAAAGGCGATGCGGCCCGGGAACGCACAGGTCTACTTCCGTCCCGCCGCACGTGCGGCTTGAAAATGTCAATTTCCCGCCAATCTTTTCCGCACGTTCGCGCATACCCTTTAGTCCCCAATGGCACTCGCGTCCCATGCGCAGCACCGCCGGATCAATTCCACGGCCATTGTCCGACACCACCATCCGCAGTTCGCGACGGCCGTATGTGAGGGCGACAACGATGTTGGTAGCGCCGGAATGATGGAACGCATTGGTGAGGGCTTCCCGGCCAATCCGATACACTTCATCGCGAATGACGGGATGCAATGAGCGCGACGAACCCTCCACTGCCACGCGAAAGTCAACCGCGCCCCGGACCGCTATTTCTTGCGGAATTCTGGAGAATGCCTG
>Ga0187847_10002015_pt1 | contig 17062 bp, 11 predicted proteins | sample June2016WEW_4_10_FD_132458 | JGI IMG/M metagenome (GOLD analysis project Ga0187847, IMG submission 132458) | Peatland microbial communities from SPRUCE experiment site at the Marcell Experimental Forest, Minnesota, USA - June2016WEW_4_10 | ecosystem: Environmental > Terrestrial > Soil >...
ACATTATCTTCGATCCCAACATTTTGACTGTGGCGACGGGGATGGAGGAGCACAACAATTACGCGCTCGATTTTATTCGTGCGACGCGCTGGATCAAGGAAAATTTGCCGCACGCCAAGGTGAGTGGCGGCGTGTCGAACATCTCGTTCAGCTTTCGCGGCAACAACAAGGTGCGCGAGGCGATGCACGGGGCGTTTCTGTATCACGCAATTGCCGCCGGGCTCGATATGGGCATTGTGAATGCGGGAATGCTAGAAGTGTATGAGGAGATCGATCCGGAGCTGAAGGGGCTGGTGGAGGACGTGCTGCTGAACCGGCGGCCCGATGCGACGGAGCAGCTGGTTGAGTTTGGCGAGAAGCTGAAGGCGGCAGGGACGGCGGGCGGCGGTGAGGAGGCAGAGAAGAAGGCCGAGGAGTGGCGCAGCGGCACAGTGGAAGAGCGGCTGAGTCACGCGATGGTGAAGGGAATCGACGCCTACATCGAAGCGGACACGGAAGAGGCGCGCGCGAAACTGGGACGGCCGCTGAGCGTGATTGAAGGGCCGCTGATGGCGGGCATGAGTGTGGTGGGCGACCTGTTCGGCGCGGGCAAAATGTTTCTGCCGCAGGTGGTGAAATCGGCGCGTGTGATGAAGAAAGCGGTTGCGTACCTGACGCCGTTCATGGAAGCAGAGAAGGCGCAAATGATTGCGGCTGGCGAGGTGGTGCGAACGCAGGGCAAGATCGTGCTCGCAACGGTGAAGGGCGATGTGCACGACATCGGCAAGAATATTGTGGGCGTGGTGCTGGCTTGTAATAACTACGAAGTGATCGACCTGGGCGTGATGGTGCCCGCGGAGAAGATTTTGGAGCGCGCGAAAGAGGTGCGGGCGGACATTATCGGATTGAGCGGTTTGATTACGCCGTCGCTCGACGAGATGGTGCACGTGGCGCGCGAGATGGAGCGGCAGGGAATGAAACTGCCGCTGCTGATTGGCGGCGCGACCACCAGCCGCGCGCATACGGCGGTGAAGATTGCGCCGCATTACAGCGAGCCGGTGGTGCACGTGCTGGACGCGAGCCGCGCCGTGCCGGTGACGACGAGCCTGCTGAGCGATGAGGGGCGGGCCGGATTTGTAGTGCAGCACAATACGGAATACGAGGCGTTGCGCAAAGCGCATGCAGCGCCCCGGCGGAGCCTGGTTCCGATTGAGACAGCGCGGGCGCGGCGCACGCCTATCGATTGGCGCGCGGAGGATTTGGCCACGCCGGCCTTCACAGGCATTCGGGTTTTGGACGAATTTCCACTGGGTCAGCTGCGCGAGTTCATCGACTGGAGCCCGTTCTTTCACACATGGGAATTGAAGGGCGTGTACCCGCGGATTCTTGAAGACGAGCGGCAGGGAGAGCAGGCGCGGCAGATTTTTGCGGAGGGCAATGCTCTGCTGGACCGGATTGTCGTGGAGAAACTGCTGACGGCGCGCGCTGTGTATGGATTTTTTGCGGCGAACGCGGTGGGCGACGATGTGGAGCTGTATGCGGACCTCGGACGGGGCGAAGTGCTGGAGCGATTGCATTTCCTGCGGCAACAATCGGATAGGGAAGGAAGCGAACCCTGCAGGTCGCTCTCGGACTTCATTGCACCTAGAGAGACGGGGCTGCGCGATTCGATCGGCGCTTTCGCGGTGACGAGCGGAATTGGATTGAAAGAAGTCGTGGAAAAGTTCCGCGCCGCGCACGATGACTACAACGCGATCATGACAGAGGCGATTGCGGATCGATTGGCCGAGGCTTTCGCCGAGTGCCTGCACAAGCGCGTGCGCGAGGAGTGGGGCTACGGCCGCGAGGAGAATCTGCGCAACGAAGATCTGATCCACGAAAAGTATCGCGGCATCCGGCCTGCGCCGGGCTATCCGGCCTGCCCCGATCACACGGAGAAGGGCACGATCTGGCGTTTGCTCGACGTGCAGGCGAAAACGGAGATTGAGATCACCGAGTCGTTTGCCATGTGGCCGGGGTCGAGCGTGAGTGGGTTCTATTTCGCGCACCCGAAGAGCCGGTATTTCAGCCTGGGTAAGATCGGTCGCGACCAGGTGGAGGACTATGCGCAGCGCAAAAGGATGAGCGTGGCGGATGTCGAGCGCTGGCTGGGGCCCAATCTGAACTACGAGCCGGGGACGTAGGGCTTGTTTTGAGATTCATTGCGGGGTCGAGATCCCTAAATGCAGATTCATTCGACTCCGTTTACGGCTTAGACGCCGCAAACTCCGCTCTGGATCACAGTTCATTAGATTAGAGTTGAAGCCGTCTTGTGCGGCGGATCGATAGAGAGCGGAAACTCCGTATTTGACGAGGCGCTCTGCATTTTGTTGCATTCCGCGCAAAATATTTTATGAACTTCGCGAAACTTTCCGGATGGTCGGGGGTTCACTTGGCTAACTCGGGGGATTTTTTCCGCAAAATCAAAGTGCGCGAAGGGGATTCCGCGGGGTGTGTATCACGACATTTCCACCATTGCTCCAGCACAGTTAGAGTGTGCGCGCTGTTTGCAACCTCGTCGTCGGGACTTGCTCTCGGATGGCGAACGGGAGAGCTGTTCCTGCGCAAGGCGAGTTTCGCGCGCGGCGACGGGGTCCTGAGTGGAGCAGTGAAGGTTGGGTCTGATACGTGAATAGACTCTGGAGAAGTCAGAGCACGCTTTTGCCATGGAGGGCCATCTATGAAATCCGGTTCGCTCGTTGTTCTCTCTCTCCTGCTGGCGCCGCCGCTTTTTGCGGACGCTGGTCAACGCATCATTCCGGCCGGTGCTCTGGTTTCCTGCTCCACCGGCGATGGACGGATCTCCTCGAAGACCACTGCAGTGGGCGATCCGGTACTGTGCAAGGTGAATTTCCATCGCGGGGATTTCATGCTTCCTTACGGAAGTTACCTGGGCGGAAATTTTTCGGAATACAGGGACCCCGGCCACTTTGTGGGCAAGGGCTGGATGCAGCTGGACTTTGACCGTCTCTACGTGGGCGACCAGGTGATTCCCCTCGAGGCCAAGGTCGTTGACGTGCCCGGCTACAAGATCGACTCGCAGGGACGCATTCTGGGAAAAGGGCATGCGGTGCGCGACACAGTCTTGTGGATGATCCCGGTGTTGTGGCCGATCGACCTGATCGAACTGCCGCGGCGCGGCCCGCGGCCGACGCTTAAGACGGAGACCCCGCTGACGCTGCGCGTGATGGAAGACATCCAGGTGCCCGTAACTCCCGCGCCGCAACGCGATCCTTACGGATTGATGCAGCGCTCACCGGATTCCTATGCGCCGCAGCCTCCTCCGCCGATGCAGGAGCCGGATACGAACCCTGAGCAATCGTATGCGCCGCCCGAGCAGCCGGTGGCTCCGCCTCCAGCCTATGCGCCTCCGGTGATGGCTTATGCGCCTCCGGTTCCTGTGGCTCCCATGCCGTACTACGCGCCGATGTACCTACCGCCTCCGGTGGTGGCGTACGGCGGATTCGCGATTGGCGCGCGGCCGGGAGTGGTGGCGTACGGGGCGAGGGCGTATGGGCACGGATATGCACCGCGCGCTTATGCGCCGGCAGTGCGCCCTTACGGGTATGGCTATGCTGCGCGACCGGGGGCGATGGGCGCGGGCCGGCCCACGATGGCTATGCGCGGCGGAGGGGGATACGGGCGGCGGTAGGGACGAGATATGGAGTGGAGAATAGGGAGTAGACTCGGCACCCGGCGCGTTGAGCGCAGGATACTCGATCGAGCGGTCCCATAATTCCTGTGCTTCACTTCGCTCTCCCACCCTGGAACAACGGCTGAGTGTGAAAAATATTTTCGCTCGCTCTTGCAAATAATTTCTAGCATTTGTGCAACGCTGAGGTTATGGCCTGAGAAAACCTCGGGCATATGACAAAGACGAGAACATGAGATGCCTCCTCGAACGGCCGGGGCGGAGCTGCTATGGTGGGCGGCTCGGCTCCTGGTCGTTCGTTTTTTTGTTGCAGGCCGCGTGTGAGCCAAGTCACGCAGAAACTCCTCGCCATAGACAGAGATTGCAGAATTGTTGTGACTTTGTTAGCGCACGGAGAAGATATTTGCATGGTTTTCTCAGAGGGTTGACGGTTCTTTCATAAGCGAGCGGGATACTGATGCCGTGAATTCCCATACTTGGCACCCGGTTCCGCTCAAGTTCGATCGCGGTTTGACTCCGATCGCAGAAACTGGATTTGTCGCCGGCGCCATTGCGCCGCCTTCGGCCGAGCCTGTCCGGCGCATTCATGCCGATGTGGGGCATTACCGTTTGCGACTTGCCGAGACGGCGGAGGATCGCAAGGCCGCGTGCCGTTTGCGTTTCAAGGTCTTCAATATCGAGCTGGGCGAAGGATTGGAAAGCTCTTACGAGACCGGGCTCGATGTGGATCGTTTCGATACAGTGTGTGAACACTTGCTGGTCGAGGACAAAACCAGCCGGCGCGTGGTGGGCACGTATCGCATGCAATCCGGAGAGACGGCGGCCCGGTATTTGGGCTACTACTCCGAGCAGGAGTTTTGCCTTGCGCCGTACGAGCCGCTGCGAGCGGGGATTCTGGAACTGGGCCGGGCTTCAATCGATCGTGAGCATCGCACTCCCGAGGTGCTGATGTTGTTGTGGCGGGGGATCGCGCAGTATGCTACCGACATGGGGCTTCGTTATTTGCTTGGTTGCTCTTCGTTGAACTCCAATGACCCGGCTGAGGGTTGGCAGATGTATCGTCAGCTTGAGAACTTCAGGGTTCAGAGAGAGTTTGAGACGGCGCCGACCGCGAATTATGCGTGCCCCATGGAGCTGCAGGTTGCCGACGCACCGCCGTTGCCCTGCCAGACCGATCGACTGTTGCCGGATAGTTCTCGCGCGACGTCTGCATCGCAGGCGAAAGTTCCCAAATTGCTGAAGACATATCTCGCCATTGGCGCGCGCATTGCCGCGCCGCCGGCGTGGGACCGCGAGTTCCGCACCATCGATTTTCTGACGCTTCTCGATCTGAAATTGCTTTCGGCTGCCGCACGCAACCGCTTCCTCGCCCCACTTACGACATGATGTTCAGGCGGGTTCGGCGCGCTGTGGCGCTGGCCTTTGCCCTCGCGCTGTGTGTATTGCGCTATTGGCTCAACCGCATCCGCGGTCCCCTCACGCTCGAACAGCGCGCGCTGTGGCTGCAGCAGGCGGCACGCCTGATTCTGAAGTGCCTCGACATCGGGTCTCAAGTCGAAGGCCAGCCGCCGGCGTGCGGGCTGGTGGTTGCGAACCATCTCAGCTATCTCGACGTCATTATCATCAGTGCGGCCATGCCGTGCTTTTTTGTGGCCAAGATGGAGATCGACGGCTGGCCGTACTTCGGCAAGGCGGCGCGGGCGGGAGGCACGATCTTTCTGGACCGATCGAGCCTGGCTAGCGCCATGTCCGTCGCCGACCAGATGTCCGAGCGGTTGAAACTGCCGGTTCCGGTGCTGCTGTTTCCGGAAGGTACGAGTACGGATGGAGCCGAGGTGCTGCGCTTCCATTCAAGGCTTATCGATCCGGCAACCACGGCGGGCGTGCCGATTACCGCGGCAGCGTTGCGCTACGTGCTCGAAGGCGGCGTGGAGGAGCGCGAGCTTTGCTGGTACGGAGACGAGTCGTTCGCGACGCACCTGTGGAAGGTGCTGGGCGTGGTGGGCTTCTCGGCGCAGCTTCGCTTCGGCGAGCCGCAAATTTATTCCGACCGGCGCCTGGCCGCCGACCAGACTCACGCAGAAATCACCGCGTGGCGTAAGGCGACCGCGCTGACGACTGAGAACACGATGGTGGCGCAGTAGACCGGAGGAGAGCCGGAGCGTCAACGCCGTGTCTGCGGTTCGCTATGAGGCGCCACTTCCACCCCTACAAGCAGGACGATGGGATGCGCGTGGAGGCCGCAATGCCGCGGCGGGCGCGGCAATCATTGCGGCTTTCTCCGGCTGACGCAGAGACGCGCTGGCTTGAACGGCAGAATGGAGACGGTGTGAGCAGCGAGGCCTGCGGCGGCGCACATTCGTTCCCAATCCCTGCGGACGAAAGAGCGTGCGATGGACACCGGGCCATCGTGCTGCACAAACGGATGCAGGCGGGCCACTTTGGTGAAGAGGCGAAGGAGATGGTAGGGAATGGCCGCGCGCGAGAGATCGTTGATGAACCAGCCGAGCCCGGCGTGGAGCTCCATCCATCGGAGGAAGCGAATCACGTCCGCCTCGTCGAGGTGATGCGTAAACAGTGAGCTGACAACGAAATCAACGGGCCGCTCGGGCATGTAGCTGAAGACGTCGGCGGCGACCCAACAGATTGTGCTTGCAGGAGGGCTGGCTTCGGCGGCGATGGCAACGGCATCGGGATTGATGTCGAGGCCGGTAAGTTCGATCGCAAGATTTCGTGCGTGTGCCCAGCGCTCGATGCGCCGCAATCCGTCGCCGTAGCCGCAGCCAACGTCGAGAATATGGATCGGTCTTGTGGTTGACAGGGGCAGAGCGAGATTGAGCCAATGCAACACTGGGCGATAGCCAAGGAACCAGCGATTGAGCCGCGCAAGGTCGCGCAGGCAGGCGCGCAATTCCTCGCGGGTGCATGGCTCATCCATGAGTTCTGTGAGTTGGGCGCGATGGCGAAAGTCGGGTGTGTGATTCATGCTGACCGGGAACGTCGCGGGCAGGAGTGCGCGTTTTTACGTTGCACGGTTAAACGGCGTGGAACATCAAGGTTTCGGCGGTCACGCCGGGACCAAATGACATGGCGCAACCCAGTTGCCCGGAGCGGGCACGCTGCATGATGCGTTCCAGAACAAACATTACGGTTGCCGAGGACATGTTGCCGTAGTTCAAGAGAATGTCTCGCGAATCGGCAAGCGCGTCGGCAGGTAATCGAAGGCCCTGCTCAGCGGCATCGAGAATGGTGCGGCCTCCAGGGTGAATCGCCCAAAGGTCGATGGAAGAGAGATCCGCGCCGCGCGTGATCTGGCTGCCTGCCGCCGCCAGGCCGCGACGCAACTCGCCGGGAACCTGGCCGGATAGAACCATGTCGAAGCCCTGTTGGCCGATGCGCCAGGTGATGAGCTGATGAGTGTCGGGGAGCCGGACGGCAAGAAAACTGTCGATAGCGAGACCGATCGGGTCTGCGCTGACCAGATAGGCCGCGCAGCCATCGGCAAAGACCGTGAAAGCCAGTAATTGTTCGAGGTCCTGGGTCTCCTGCATGTGGAGGGAGCAGAGTTCGAGACTGAGGAGCAGAACCTTGGCGTCGGGCTGGGAACGAACGATGTGACGGGCGGACTTGAGCGCGTTGATGGCCGCGAAGCAGCCCATGAATCCGATCAGGGTGCGCTCGACCGAGGGATCGAGCCCGAGGTGATCGACGGCTTCATAGTCGAGGCCTGGCGCATAAAGCCCCGTGCACGTGGTCACGATGACGTGAGTGATGGCTCGGCGCTCGGCTTCAGAGAGGGCGAGTTTATCGAGGGCGTCGCGCGCCAGCAGCGGCGCGAACTGCTCGAAGGCCTGCATGCGGCGAGCGGTGGCGGGAAAGCCGCCGCGCACGTAGAACTCATTCAATTCGCGCACCGAGCCGTCTTCAGAAACCACGGGCTTGAGAAATGTGTAGCGATGGTCAATTGCCGCGGCGCGCGCCATGCGGCGATAGAGGTTTCTTGGTTTGCCTTCGGGGAGCATGCCTTCCACGAAAACCAGGAAGGGCTGGTGCATATCGTGAGGAGGGACGGCGGTGGCGATGCGGTTGATATGGGCAGTGATCATAGTTTCGATTTCAGGAGAAGCGACGAGCGATGGCCCACTGCTTACAGCATAACCTGCGAATTTGCATGGGATTGTAACCGGCACGTCATTGGATTGCAATTGATGAGCGCGTAGCAGACGAAAAAAAGTGTTGCGGCGCGTTAGAAGCGAAACAGATACGAGGCCTTGATAAAGATCTGGCGGCCGTCGTTGAGCATGGGGCCAGCACGAGGCGGGGTAGTGTTGTTCGGATCGCAGGAGCCGTTAGGCAGCCGGTTGCAGAGGCTGCGGCCGAGATTCTGCAAATCGTCGCTGTAACCAATGTATACCGCGGTGCCGGGATGCGGCAGCCAGGTGAGCAGCGCCTGCGAGGCGAACTCCTTGCTGCGCAAGAGCGATGTTTCGGCGGGATTGGCCAGCGTGGAGTCATACTCAGCAATTACGCGCGCGGAGATCAATCGCGTGAACTGATAGTTCGCCTTGCTGCGCAGGGTCTGGGCCTCGTAGACGAAGGCGCCGTTCGAGACGGCATGGTCACGATCGAGGAGATAGGTATTGTCGAGGGTAAGTGGGTGTACCGGTTGCACGGTGAAGAGCAATTGCACGGATTCCTGGTTGAGCAATGAAGGAATCTGCCCCGTGACGGGATTGTAGTTCACGTTGCCGCTGCGCTGGGCCACCAAGTTGAAGTTGAACTGCGACCAGGGCGCACCGCGGAACACGAGCCCAACAAAGTTCTCGGTGAAGTTTTTAAAATAGGTGAGCCCCGTGTAGTTGAGCGGGCTCACGGTATCGGAGTTCTGGCCGAAGAGGGGAGCGATGACGATTTTGCGAGGCAGCAGCCAGAAGGGATCGAAGGTCGAATAGTCGAAGACGCGATCACCCTGATGATCGAAGGCAATATTCTGATCGATTTCAAGGCCGAAGCTCTGGTAAAACTTGTTTTTTGGGTACCACTGGTAGGTAGCGTGCGTGTGGTTGTTGCGGAAGTTGGAGGCCTGGATGAAACCCAGCTGCGTTTGAAAACCGGTACTGGCGTCGAAGTAGTTCTCCAGCATATTGAAAGCATGGCCGGAGCGCTGCAGTTGAAAAGCGTTCGCGGGACCAGCGCTATACGAAGGCGGCGAGCCGCTGTCCTCGTCGCCCTTGGTGGAGCTTTCTACCATCTGTCCCCACGCGGTCCAGTGCTTGTCAAAGCGTGCGGTAAAGTCGATGCCGCCGATGCGGTTCCAGCCTTGGCCAAATTCCTCGTCGGTGTAGATGGCGCCCAGGCTCGATCCTTTGCCCAGATCCTGTGAGACGCGGCCCACGGCGACTGTGGCGTGCTTTGCGTAGAGCGGATCACCGGGCGCGACGGCTTGTCCAGGCTGGCGGTCGTCGGTAACGAAGAGCCCGACATTGGTGTGATCGATCTTGCCCGTTACGCGAATGCCGTACTCGGGATGCACGATGTTGCGCGTGTAGATGAGATTGATTGGCGTGACGAGGTAGTTGGCATTCTCGAGGAAAAACGGCCGCAGCTCAGGAAAGTAAACCGGGAAGCGTTGATCGACCGTGAATTGCGGCTGCTCGGACTCGATGTCGCTAAAGTCTGGATTGATTGTGCCATCAAGAACGATGCTGTCTTTAAGGATAAGCTTGGCCTCGCCGCCGTCGGCGCCTTCAAAGCGGCGCGAACTGAAGAAGGGATTGGTGGGGTCGATGACGTTCAAGCTGCGCTCGTTTTGTGCAAGGGTGTAGGGATTCAACTGGACGTTATGCGAGCCGCTGACGCCCGCGATGCCGTGTAGAGAGCCCTCCTGGCTGAGGACGCCGGTGACGTCGGCGGCCACGCGCGGCCAGAAGTCCTGTTCGGAGTTGCGCGGAAAATAACGGTCGAACACGATGCCCCAATCCGATTCATTGCCGCGAAAACGGAGGCTTCGGAAGGGGATGGCGAACAGGGCCATCCAGCCTTCTTTGGTCACGCGGCCCTCGGAATCCCACACCGTGTCGTAGCTGTAGTCGTAGCCATTGGCCTCGCTCCAGGATGCGTCGGCTTCGACGCCAGCCGGGTTGACCCGGAAGGCCACGCCCAAACGCCGGTCGCGAAAGGGGTCGAGGAGGATGACGGCTCCATCGTCGTTCAAGATGTTTTCGCGGCGCGCCAGATGGCTGCGAATCTGCTCGGGATGACGGTCATAGCAAATGAAAACGAAATAAAGCGTCGATTGGGTGTGCGCCATCCATACTTCGGTTTTCTCCGTTGCCGGCTGGCCGTCCGCGGGCGAATTCTGAATAAAATCGGAGACGCGGGCGAGCCGAACGCGAAGATCGGCGCTCGGCTCCATGTTCGCGAAGTCGACCAGGTGTAATGGGCGGTCGATGAGCGGATCGTTCGTATGGTTTATTTGTGGCGACGCGACCGTGGGTTTGGCGGCATTCTTCTGGGAAGTATCGGGTACGGCCGCCAGTAAGCTGACACCTGCCAGGCAAAGTAAAAGTCCGCTTACCCAGGTCTTCATAGGATGAAGATACGCGGCACGTTGCTCCGCGGTTCCTTTGCATGTGAGCTGTTTGGGAAACTCTTCCGATACGAACGCAGGACTCTTCGATTCGACGCGAGAGCGAAGCCGCCGTTAGCAGAGCTGTGATGAATGGGACTCAGGATCCATGGGCAGTCGTTGGCGGAGCGGCCGTGGAGCCGCGGACGACGAGGCTGGTGGAGACCAGGAACTCGCGCTGCATCGTTGGATTTCCAGGATCTTCAGCCTGCATGCGCAGTGCCTCGAAGGCAGCACGCGCCAGTTCCACGCGCGACAGGCGGATCGTGGTGAGCGGCGGCAGAGTGTATTCGGCGAAGTCGACATCGTCAAGGCCGACCACGGAGAGATCCTGCGGCACGCGCAGGCCGGCCATGTAGACCGCGCGCAGGACGCCGATGGCAGTCATATCGTTGGAACAGACGATGGCGGTGGGACGACTGCCCAGTTTGCGCAATTGCTCAAAGCCCGCGACGCCGCCTTTGAGAGTGTGGTCGCACTCGATGATCCATTTTTTCTGAATCGGCAGCTCAGCAGCCTGCATGGCGGCGCGAAAGTCGTTTTCGCGCGTGATGGCCGAGTGGAGACTATACGGGCCGGCGAAGAAACCGATGGCGCGATGCCCGAGACCGGCGAGATGGCGAATGGCGGCGCGAAAGCCGGTGGAGTAATCGAGGACAATCGTGCTGGCCTTGGGATCGTCGAGTTTGAACTCGGCAAGAACAATGGGAACTCCGCGATGCACGAGCTGGTCGAGCACGGGCTCCTCTTCGCCGAAGGTCATTACGGCCACGCCGTCGACTTTGCGTTCCAGCATTCGGCGCGCGCATGTGGCGAGGACGGCGGGATCGCTGTTGGTGGAGCTGACCAGAATCTCGTAGCCGCGCGCGACGGCGATCTCTTCGAAGCTCTGGATCAGCTCGGGGAAGAAGGGGTTGGTGATGTTTTCGACGATGATGCCGAGTAGTCGGCTGCGCCCGGAAACGAGGGTGCGCGCATGCGTGTTGGGCAGGTAATTGAGTTGCTTGATGGCTTGCCAGACGCGCTTTTTGAGACGCTCGCTAACCAGCGGAGAGGCGTTGATGGTTCTCGACACTGTGGCGATGGAGACTTTGGCCACGGCGGCAACGGCGCGAATGTCGGGCAATTTCCCAAAGGTCTTGCGCGTAGATTTTCGAGGCACCAAGCCATCCTAATTGAGAGAATGTGTGCGCGAAGAGAAAAGCCTACGGGCTTTTTCCTTCGCAAAGTGAGACACCAAGCCAGCGAGCCGGTCCGATTCTGTCTTTGTAACGTAGTGACCTGAGTCTGAAGTTCGTATCACAAATAAGCCGTCATCCTGAGCGAATTTTGGCGCATTTTTTGCGCCAAAATGAGTCGAAGGATGAAAGCAATGTTTTTTGCTGTGAACTTCAGGGAGAGGCTCTAAGCGCTTTCAGAGATCAGCAGGCGCAAGTCGCGGAGGTTGTGGCCTGTTGGGCCGGTGACCACGGAGTCGCCGATGGCGGTGAAGAGCGGACAGGCATTGAACTCCGCGAGCGACTGTTCCGGATTGAAGCCGAAGGCGTGCGCGCGGGCCACGGTGGTGGGATCGGCGATGGCTCCGGCCGACTGCGTGTTGCCGTCGATGCCATCGGAGCCTGCGCTGAGCACGGCAAGATGCTCGTCGGGATATTTGGCCAGATCGAGGGCACATATGAGGGCGAATTGTTGATTGCGGCCTCCCGCGCCCGGCGTACGCGCGAGCGTCACGGTGACTTCGCCCACGGAGATCAGGCAGAGGCGCGCATGTTTGGCGCGATAGGTGTGAAAGCGTTCGAGCAGGTAACGGGCGGCGTCGGCGTAATCCCAGTCGTCGCAGGCGTTGTCGACGATCACGTGGTAGCCCGCGTTGCGCGCCAAAGTGCGCGCGCTCTCTACCAGGTCGTGGCTGGAGAGCAGAATCTCAAAGACCGAATCGCGAAAGGCTTCGTCTTCGCCGCTCATGTTGTCCGCCGCCGTCATGCTGCGGGGGCTAGGCTGCTCGCCGGCCCACGGCATCTTGTGCGGGAGGAACGTAACCCGCTTGGCCTTGTTGCCGGGCGACTCGGGGAAGTCGGCGCGCTCAAAGAAGGAACGGATTGAGGGCGGAAGTTTTTCTGCCAGGTGGTATTTGGCGAGAAGCTCCCGAACATCCACCACAGTGGAGTGGTCGGGCGACGTGGGTCCGGAGGAGAGCGCGTCGAGTGTGCGCAGAGGGACGTCGGGGAGGAGCAGGCTCACCTTGGTGGCTTCAGGAGCGGCCATCGCCAGACGGCCGCCTTTGACGGCGGAAAAATGCTTGCGCAGTGTATTGACCTCGTTGATGGGCGCGCCCGAGGCCAAGAGCAACTGGTTGAACTCGATGGCGTCCTCAAGCGTGATATGCGGATCGAGGGGCAGCTCGAATAGCGCCGATCCGCCGCCGGAGATGAGGAAGAAGACGAGCGTGTCCTTGCGCGCCTTACGCAAAAGAGCCAGTGCGGCGCGGGCGGCAGCGAAGGAGTCTTCGTTGGGCAGAGGATGGCCGCTCTCGAAGTAGCGGAATCGCCAGTTGCGCTTGGCGGGCAACTGATTGGAGGCGCAGATGCCACGCAGCCCCTTGCGGCTCTTCATGCGGTCCAGCAGAACTTCGAGCATCGGCCCCGCGGCCTTGCCCAGCGCGATCACAAACACGCGTTTGTATGCGGAGAGATCGATGGTGGCAGGTCCGCTGCCGTCGGGGAGAAGGCGATAAAGAAAATGACCCTCGAATTGCAGGCGGCGGTCGAAGGCGGATGCGATATTGCATGCTTTGAGCGCACCTGTAAAAATTCCGGTGGCCGTGGTGTGCAGCGATTCCAGAGCGATGTCGCTAGCCGGCGTCATGGCAATTGCTCCTTCAACCAGCCGGCAAGTGCGCGTTGCATCGGCTGCAGTTGATTGGTGAAGAAATGATCGGCGCCGGGAATCAGGATGAGGCGCTTCGGTGCGGCTGCGGATGCTGCCACCTGGGTCAACTGCCCGGCAGGTGCGAATTGGTCGCGATCACCGCTTAGGAAAAGCTTGGGCGTGGTGAGATTTTTGAGAAAGGAATATTGATAGGCGGGACCTGGCGCGGTGGTGGGCAAGCCGAGGGCGACGAGCGCGCGCGCGTCGTGGTGCTTTGAGACGGGCTCGCAACAGGCCAGGAGCGCCATGGCCGCGCCAAAACTGAATCCCGCAACGATGAGGGGAAGGCGGAATTCGCGCTCCAGCCAATCCATGCCAGCCTGCACATCGCCCGTCTCTGCTATGCCGTCGTGCGCGCCTTCGCTCAAGCCTGTGCCGCGAAAGTTGAAGCGCAGGACCGGACAGCTTAGTCCCCACACTGGATCGTTGAGCACCTTCATTGCGCGGTAGACGACCTTGTTATGCAGATTGCCGCCGCCGAGCGGGTGCGGATGGCAGAGCAACGCGGCGAAACGCGCATTGGGTGCGCCCTGATTGAGGACCGCTTCCAATGGGCCGGCGGGACCTGAGAGGGTGAAGGTGCGGATTGCGCCCGTGCGAAAGTCTTGTTCAATGGGAAGCGTGTTGCAAGGAACTGAGCTGACGAGATTCGCCAAACAAACCGCATGAGCGCCGCGGCCCTCGTCATGAGAGCTCGCTTGGTGCGAGGCCAGGAGGGCTTGGCCGCCATTTTGCGATTTCAACTGGGGAGATGCTGTGGTCGCGTTCATTCCACTCTTCATTTTACGCTGAGCGGGGGCGGTCAATCAGCAAGATTCAGGCGGTTTTCGCTCGTCGGAAGTAATGCCAGTGGTCACTACGGTATTCTGGCAATATCATGACGAACGATCCTGGGCAACATAGTGCTCTTGACCCCATCGGGCTGACGCGCCAGTTATGCGAAATTGAATCAACGACCTACCACGAGGGTGCGGTGGGGGATTTTCTCGCCGAGTTTCTTGCCGGGCGGGGTTGGGAGGTAGAGAAGACTCCTGTGCCGCAGCCGCCGGAGAGCGCAAACGCGGGGCCGCGATGGAACGTGTATGGCGGGCCTAAAGGGCAGACGCCGGACCTGGTCTTTTCCACACATATGGATACCGTGCCACCGTACATCCCGTTTAGCGAGGACGCGGAGTTCATGTATGGCCGCGGAGTTTCCGACGCCAAAGGCATCATTGCGGCGCAGGTCGCCGCCGCCGAGGCGCTGCGCGTGGCAGGGTTTCGGATTGGCGTGTTGTATGTGTCGGGCGAAGAGCGCGATTCGGCGGGCGCGAAGGCCGCGAATCTCAGGCCCAAGGGCAGCCGCTATCTGATCAACGGCGAGCCGACGGACAACAAGCTGGCGCTCGCGTCGAAGGGCGCATTGCGCGCGGTGTTTCGCGCGACGGGCACGATGGGGCACTCGGCGTACCCCGAGCTAGGCGAGAGCGCCGTGCACAAGCTGGTCGAGGTGATGGCGAAGCTGCTTAAGCTGGAACTGCCGGTGATCGAAGACGTGGGACCGAGCACGTTGAATATCGGGCAGATTCACGGCGGCCACGCGCCCAACGTGATTGCCGATAAGGCCGAGGCACAGGTGCTGGTGCGGTTGGTGGGCGATTCGGCCCAGGTGCGCAAGGCACTCATCGATGCGGCGGCGGACCTGGCGGAAGTCGACTTCACGCTGGAGATTCCCTTTGTGCGGCTGCGCGCGGTGGAGGGATTGCCCACCGTGATCGTGAAATTCACTACAGACATTCCGCAGCTTTCGAACTGGGGCGAGCCATTGCTGCTCGGTCCGGGTAGCATTTTTGTGGCGCACACGCCGCAAGAGAAACTCGCGAAGAAGGAACTACTCGAGGCGGTCGAGTTGTACGTGAAGGTGGCGAAGGGATTGCTGGGTTAGTTCGCGTCCACCTTCCTCTTTATTGCTCTACGGATACGCTTTGGCGGCAGACCTCTCCGGCGAGCGCAACGCGAAGTCGGCATCCGCAGAGCTGCGATTCAGGAGAGGATGCTGATGCATGCGTTGGGCAGAGACGCTTTGCGAAACCTGCTGCGACCACGCCCGGATCATCTCGCCCCTCCGATCGAGCGATTGTGAGCTAGCCGCCCGTTCCCAGCCGGCGGCGCAATCTACCAGAAACCGGTCGACAGCTAGGGTTTGTTGAGCCGACTGTCTCGGAACCTGTTTCCACCCTAAAGTAATGGGCCAATGTAGCCGATGCAGAGGTTGGAATCACAGGAACCCCCATGGCCAGAATGATCTTGGTTGTCGACGACTCCGTCACCATGGTGATGAGTCTGAAATCGACTCTGACCTTGAATGGATTTCAGGCTGAGTCTGCCGGCAATGGCCGCGAAGCGCTGGATAAACTCGAGACTGGTTTCAAACCGGATCTGATTGTCACCGACATCAATATGCCAGTGATGGGTGGGCTAGATCTGATCAGAAAAGTTCGATCCATGCCCGGATTGAAATTCATTCCCATCTTGACTCTCACCACGGAGAGCGAACTCGCCAAGAAAAATGAAGGCAAGCTTGCCGGCGCTACCGGTTGGCTGGTCAAGCCTGTTTCGGGAAACGATCTGGTGACAGTGATCAGAAAAGTGTTGCCGGGTGCCTAGCGCGATGGAGCCAGCGGAGACGGAAGGGCGCGAAGCGTCAGCCGCAGAAGCGGGTGGGGTCGCTCGATCGCGCGTGCCTCCGGATAAATCCCCCTGCAGCGCTCAGGAGCATCTGAACCGGATCCGCAGGCGAATGCTCTTCGAATCCCTGACTAGGATTACTTTGTTGTGCGTGTACTTTTTCCTGTTGTCTCAGCTGGATGGGCCGGGTCTCTCTGCCAATAACATTCGAGCAGGCATTCTGCTGATTCTTCTTGTCGTGGTGCCGGGGTTCGTCTATCGCCTGAAGAACTACGCCGAGGCGCGCAAAGCAGTGACGGAAATATGGGATCAAACGCAGATGAGTTGCGGCGACATGGCGCGCCTGGTGTCCGGGCGCAGGGCCATCAAACAGGACGTGGATGATTCTCGGCCCTACATTGAAGTGTTGCAGGGGCAGATCGGAGACTCGCTGGCGGAGTCGGAGCGCGAAGTAGTGGCGGCTATCGAGCAGATGAGCCACCTAATCGAGCGCTCGGTACAGCAGAGAACGCACATCGCGCACTCTATCGAGAGCGGCAAGAACCTGACCGAAGCAACACGGGAAAAGGTCGAGACGAACAAGGAGATGATCGTCGCCATTCAGGCACAGTTGGAAATGCAATTGACCGAGATGCATGCCAACTTCGACCGCGTCCGTTACATGTCGAGCGAGGTCTGCGCCCTGACGCCTCTCATCAAGGTCATTACGTCCATCGCCCAGCGAACCAATCTGCTTGCCCTCAACGCCGAGATTGAGGCGTCGCGCGCAGGCAGCGCGGGCCGCGGGTTTTCAGTCGTGGCCATGGAGGTGCGCAAGCTTGCCGTCCTCTCCACCAATGCCGCAGCAGAGATATCGGAGAAAATCAACTCCACCTGCAAGAACGTCGAGGCCGGGCTGAAGTGCGCGCAGGAGGATTTGAGCAAGCAGGAGGCGCACACCGCCATGTCCCACCTGGCTGGCGATCTGGGTGCGATGCAGCAGGAGTTTCAGAAGAACAGCCAGTTGTTGCTGGAAGTCATCACCGAAGTGGAATCAAACTACAGCGAGATGGTGGACCGGCTTTCCGACGCGCTGGGGCACATTCAGTTCCAGGATGTGATGCGGCAGAGGATGGGCCACGTGCAGGAGTCGCTGGCTGAAATGGGCGAGCATCTGCTCGAGTTGAATG
>Ga0187847_10002017_pt1 | contig 17041 bp, 20 predicted proteins | sample June2016WEW_4_10_FD_132458 | JGI IMG/M metagenome (GOLD analysis project Ga0187847, IMG submission 132458) | Peatland microbial communities from SPRUCE experiment site at the Marcell Experimental Forest, Minnesota, USA - June2016WEW_4_10 | ecosystem: Environmental > Terrestrial > Soil >...
ACCTGGAGCTATTCAAGACAACCAAAAAATATGATGGTGACCTGGGGCGCGAGATGCACGGGTTCCCATCCAGCACAGAACTTCCGGTGTGAAGAGAGAGACTGGTGTTACCTCTGGCTGCAAAAGTATGTCTATGGGGACTCGGGAGGATTGCGTCTCCGCCGCCCGGATTCATGGATTCCCCAAGCCGCACAGCGCCAAATGACTACACCTGCGAACATGCGAGCGGGCGCAACACGATACTGGTTACGTTCGAAACGGTCGGTGGGTCCAGCTTGAACTGCGGATCGCTGGATAGCTTCTTCCAGTCCGCGTCGGCCGAGAACTTATCCCATCCGGCTTCAAGTGCCGCGATATCCGGGAAGCTGAGCATGTAAGTAAGGCTCGGCAATCTGGGTCCGATCAGCGCATCGGCATAAAAAACGCCGGCAGCGCCAGCTTTCGCGAAGATGCCGAACTCGCCATGATTGAACATTTCCACCTTGCGTACGTGGTCCATGTTCGTCGGCGATACGTACTGGCGCAGATGGTAAATACGCTTTTCCTTTTTCGCGGCGGCGGCCGGGACGACGAGTTTCGGATAACCCTCGAAGGCGCGCAGTAGGGTGCTCTCAATCGTACTGTATGGCGGCGTGCCCGCGGGAGCATCCCAGAAGGGCGCTGCGGCCTTCATAAAGACAGGGTCCTTTGCCAGTTCCAAGTCGGCCGTTACCAGGGTTTCGAGTTTGGTCGATGGTAGCAGAAGGTAGTATGCGGGCGTATCCGGACCAAAATAGATGGAGAAGGCCCCGACGGGCCCGATCCCCAGCCGGTTCAGAGCGGGGATCAGCGCGCCGGCAAAATAGTTGTCGGTTAACCTCGTGCTCGGCCCGCTTATAAGCTGATAGCGTCGGAGGTCATAGTATTCGGCCGTGGCGCTTGCGCTGCTGGGGGGCGATTGGGCACCTGCGGTGGATGCGCCGGCCACTGATAGAGCCGACCCTGTGAGAGAGGCGGAGAGGAAAGTTCTGCGGTCCATGGTTTTCCAAAAGCGACGATTCAGATTTTATCAGCAGAGGATCGGGCTCCCCGGGTTCAACGTCGCAACGTGAATGTCGATTCGTTCATATTCTATATCGTCTCAACGACAAACGTCGGACGAAGCTCCGAAAAGCAGAATCACGGAAGACAGCCGTGAGTTCCGCAATTGCCTCTTGCGTAGCGGTTGCAGCACAAGAGTGCCACTGGTATGTGTTCTGCCTACAGACAGGCCCCTGCGTGGGTCTACTCTTCGTTTATCAGTACGACACTTCGGAGTCGGCTGTGTCCTCAGTCAACACCGGAAGTTTCTCCCCACAACTGAAGTATCCTCTGCTAAACACGAAAATTTTGAAGCCGTGCTACGGCTGAGGATGGTACTGCAAGATGAGCTGTTCCATCAGCCTTTCCCGAGATGCCATCCTCATATGCCTCGCCTCGTCTAACGCCTGCTGATTCGTCCAATGGTCATGAACGATCCTATACAGCGCCATGATCGTCCCGGTCCGGTCGGCGCCGCGCCGACAATGTACAAAAACAGGGGCCAGCAATGGATTCTCCAAAATCCGTAGCGCTACGGCGATCTGTGCCGGCGTGGGAGCCTGATAGCCAGCGAGCGGCACATTCATATATTGCATGCCGAGACTGCGCACCAGGTGTTCCTCCAACGTTGCCCGGCCTCCTTCGGCGCGCAGATCAAGGACTGTGTGGATTCCCACGCGGGCGAGTTGGCGAAAACCCTCTGCGGAAGGCTCCGCGCCGCGGTAAAGACCCTTACTCACCATTTGAAAGTTGTGCAGGGGCAATGACTCGATCTTCGCCGGCGCTGTCTGGGCGCGGCAGATCGCAACATTACAGGCTGCCGCGAACGCGATGGAGGCGGGCATCGAAGCCATGATCGGGATTGACTAGAGCATGCGGCTTACCATTCTTATGCGACGGATTTCGGAGGCTAACTCGTTCCGCCAGTTAAGCTGCACCGGGATTGACGGAGATTGTGCCTACACCGGCGCCACACATCGACGGGCTGTCACCTACCCCTCCGACCTCGCCCGAATTCCTGAGCAAATTTGAGTGAGCGCTTCTTCAGCATCCGGCGCAAGCAGGGACTGGCGCACCGGAACATCGACAGCGCATCATCGAAACCAGCACAGGCGTAACCAGGCGGTTAACCCCGATAGCCGCTCCGCCGAAGGGCGAGGCGGAAGAAGAGCGATTCTGTCGCGGAGATTGAAGGTATCGCTACGGTAACGCATCGAAGAAAATGTGGCAAGTGCGCCTTGGTGAACCGGAAGTTTGGGACGCAGTAAGCCCGGATGAGGCCGGGAATCCACCCACCAGAGCGCCCAGTGCGTGATGTTGCCATGACGCTCCGGTCGAAGAGCCGCACACTGCTGAGCTTGTCGGGACACGAGCAATAAAACACGACCTCCTTTTCGTAGATGGCGGGCAGTTGAGAATCTAGATCTTCGAAGGCTTGCGTCCCCATCAGGCATTTGCAGTTCGATTCCCTCGCGCCTCACGCCTCGCGACGGTTGCCACAATTGGCTCGGTTGCAAGAAGTCCTCGCCATCACCACAAAGTCACCATCAAGACACCAATGTCGACGCTGCGACGCCCCTCTCCTCGAAACTGGTGTCGCTCTGCCGCCAAAAGCTCGAAATAGCTAATCATCTTAGTCGTGGTCAGACAGTTAACTCTTGGGAGAGCAGGGCGACAATCAGCGTCGACCTGTTGGCCGCGCGATTGCACACAACGGAGGTAGCGAGGGTAGGTGACGGCGCTTCGTGAACTGAGAAGAAAAGAGCGGGACACCGTGGGAGCAGCCTGAAATCACTCTCGACTAAGGAGAATTCGAAGTGCACAAGATCAAGGTCATTACATTTGTGTGCCTCGGGATGCTGGGGACAGCGCTCCCGCACGCCAAAGCAGACGAGTGGAACCAAAAAACCGTCTTCACATTCAGTGGGCCGGTGGAAGTCCCCGGCCAGGTCCTGAGCCCGGGCACGTATGTTTTTAAGCTCATGGACTCACAGTCGGACCGCCATATCGTCCAGGTGTTCAACAAGAACGAAAATCACCTGTACGGCACATTCCTGACGATTCCCGACTACCGTCTGAAACCGGCCGGCAAACCAATCATTACCTTCGAAGAGCGGGCGACAGGATCTCCCGAGGCGGTGAAGGCCTGGTTTTATCCCGGCGAGAATTACGGCCACGAGTTTGTATACCCCAAGGCCAAGGCTGTGCAGTTGGCCAAGGCGAACAACCAGCCGGTTGCGTCCATGCCGACTGAACTGGCCGCCAATACCACCATGCCCGCCACAACCATGAAGGAGGCGCACGTAGTGGCGATGAAGCAGGCGCCGCTAAAGGCGCAGCAGCCGACGGAGCAGGAAGTCGAGGTCGCCGAAGCCTTCCTTCTCTCGTCACCTCCGGAAGTAGACAGCTTACCTCAGACCGCTAGTTCTTTGCCCCTGTTGGGCTTAATCGGGTTGCTAGCGTTCGGGACTGCGAGGTTACTCCGCCGCGCTGGCGCCAAGTTGCTCTAAGAGAAAGAGAAGCGGGTGGCAGACGCACATGATGCAGAACGCGGTTCCGGCGGGAGGGCACATCTCAACCGTGCTGGGTTACCTCCCGCTCCTTTTCCTGATCGCGGGGCAATGCCTCCCGGGCCAAACAGTCCCTCCGCCGGAGAATCCCACCATATCGGTGAATGTGAACCTGGTCGTGCTGCACGCGACCGTGCTGGACAGAAAGGGCGGATTTGTCTCCGGTGTGCAAAAAGAGGGCTTCCACGTATATGAGGATGGCGCGCCACAGGTCATCCGTGTCTTTGACCATGAAGACGTTCCGGTGGCAGTGGGACTGGCGGTCGATAACAGCGGCAGCATGAGCCGAAAGAGGAAAGATGTGACGGCCGCTGCGCTGGCTTTCGTGCGTGCCAGCAACCCGCTGGACGAGATGTTCGTCGTGAACTTCAACGAACGAGTGACTTTCGGGCTGCCCGATACCCGACTCTTTTCGGCCAGCACCGCGGAATTGGAGCGAGCACTCAACGGCATTCCTGCGAGTGGCAGGACGGCGCTATACGATGCCATCGAAGCCGCGCTGAATCATTTGAAGAAAGCCACGCTCGACAAGAAGGTTCTGATCGTAATCAGCGATGGAGGAGATAACGCCAGTCATCACAAGCTCGGCGAGGTGTTGGACGACGCCGGCCGCTCCGACGCGATCGTCTATACGGTTGGGTTGTTCGATGAAGCCGAAGAGAACCGCAACCGGGGAGTTCTTATGAAGATCGCGCGCGCCACAGGTGGTGAGGCGTTACTGCCCCAGGAAACCAGCCAGGTTGTGGCGATCTGCGAGCAGATAGCGACGGACGTCCGCAACCAGTACACCATTGGTTACGTCCCGTCCAACCAGAAGCTTGATAGTACCCGGCGGACGATCAAAGTAACGGCCACCGGACGTCACGGTGAGAAACTCCTGGTGCGGACAAGAGCCGGCTACATTGCGCCGCCGGAACGGACGGGTCAGCCCGTGAGTTCCCAAGGGAAACTCCCATGAGAGTTGTCCTTGGCGCAATTCCAGCCGCACGAACGCTGAAGCTGGCAGAGCATGCATTGACGATGGTTGGCACTTTGGCTTTGGGTTACTGCCTGGTGGTCTACCTGGAAGCGAAGTTTTATCAGGCCAGGGAAGCCCGGGATTTCGCCAGGGAGCTTCGCCTGAAAGAGGGAAACAAAGCGGCGCCAATGGATTCCGTTCCCGCCGTGGCCACGCCTGCCAAGCATGGTGTTGTTGGTCGTCTTGAGATCCCGCGCCTCGGTGTTTCCGTGATGGTCGTCGAAGAGGTGGACGACAGCGACCTCAAACGAGCGGTGGGCCACATACCCGGAACTGCGCTGCCAGGGGAGTCGGGGAATGTGGGAATTGCCGGACACAGAGACACATTTCTCCGGCCTCTGCGCTCGATCCAACGGGACGACACGATCACCGTGAGCAGTCTCCAGGGAGCGTATCGCTACCGCGTAGTATCCACCAATGTGGTCAGCCCGAAGGATGTCCAGGTGCTGGATCCGACGGGACGCGCTAGCTTGACTCTGGTTACCTGCTTTCCGTTCGAATATGTCGGATCGGCGCCGAAAAGGTTTATCGTACACGCCGAACGAGGGCCGGAAAAATGACTACTGGACTAATCAACGTGGGCGGTCCTCAATGCCCGAACTCGGCCTGCGAATTGCTCTGAAGCACCTGCGGCCCGATCATCGATCTTCGGAAACCTGCTAGTGCCCACAAGATCTTAGGTTCAGGAGAAGCGATTACATGCAAAGGCGTCAGACGAAGCGCTCGAACAAGGTGGGCGGCCTGCTCGTGTTCCTGGCAATCTTCTGGCCGTCGGCAACAGTCGGCGCTACGAAGTCCGCGGGTTCAGCACTCAGTCCAACGAACATTTTCGCTCCCGTTTCGACGCCGGCCCAGTCGATCTTGGACCTGTCTGTCTTGGTATTGACAGTCACCGCAACCATCTTCGTAGTCGTCTTCACCTTGCTTGCATATGCCGCCATAAAGTTCAGGAAGCGGCAGGCGGAAGAAGGGCTTGAGCCGGTCCAGGTTTATGGAAGTACTCAACTGGAACTTGCGTGGACGGTTATTCCGGTTCTCATTGTCGTGGTCCTGTTCCTGGCGGCTGCGCGAGTAATCGCAAGTGTTCAGAATGCAGCCCATCCAAGCACAGCCATTGATGTCACCGTGATAGGGCACCAATTCTGGTGGGAGTATCGTTATCCGTCCCTAGGAGTGGTGACCGCGAATGAACTCCACATTCCAGTAAGCGATCCCGCGCATCCGACTCCGACATTTCTCGCGCTACTTTCGGCGGACACGGATCATAGCTTCTGGGTGCCCCGCCTAGCCGGGAAGACGGACCTCATACCGAATCACCCCAATAGTATGTGGCTGGATCCGCATGAAACAGGGCTTTACTTGGGGCAGTGCGCGCAATATTGCGGAACCCAGCATGCCAAGATGCTTCTGCGCGTCTATGTGCAAACGCGCGATGAGTTCGACCGCTGGATTCAGAACCAGCGCCAGGCGGCTCAGCCCGGTGAAACTGTCTCCGCGGGGCAGCGCATTTTCGAACGGACGGCGTGTATCAACTGCCACGCAATAGTCGGAACCGCCGCAAATGGGCGTTTCGGCCCCGACCTGACCCACCTGATGAGCCGCGATACATTGGCATCCGGCGCCGTGGAGAACACAACAGAGAATCTACGGCGCTGGCTTCAAAATCCCGCTGTCTTCAAACCAGGATCCAAAATGCCGTCCATGGGATTGAGCGCTGCGGAACTGAATGCCGTGACCCAATATCTGGAGACTCTTCGCTGATGTCTACCGAATCAATCGCTTTGCCGCTCTCCGACGCATCAAAGCTGCCCCTGATGGAGCAGCTTCACCAATGGATGATCACCGTCGATCACAAACGGCTGGGCATTCTGTACATCCTTTACGCGCTTGTCTTCCTTATATTCGGTGGGGTTGAGGCGACCATCATGCGGATCCAACTCATCCGTCCGCATAACGACTTCGTGTCGCCCCAGTTGTTCAACCGAATGTTCACCATGCATGGCACAACCATGATTTTCTTCGTCGCCATGCCGGTCCTGTTTGGGTTCGCGAACTACTTGATTCCCCTGATGATTGGCGCGCGCGACATGGCGTTCCCGCGCCTGAACGCGTTTAGTTTCTGGATGACAGCCTTCGGCGGACTGCTCCTCTATTTCAGCTTTGTCGGCGGTGACGGACTCTACGGGGCCGGGAACGCCCCAGACGTGGGCTGGTTCGCCTACGCTCCCCTGACCTCGCGGACATTCTCGCGCGGCCACAGCACGGACTTCTGGATTTTGTCGCTACTGATTTCCGGCTTCGGAAGCGTCGGAACGGCGATCAACATTATTGCCACGGTGCTATGCATGCGCTGCCGGGGAATGACGCTCGGGAAGATGCCGCTGTTCGCCTGGTTGAATCTCGTAATGGCCGGCCTGGTGGTCCTCGCCGTGAGTCCACTCACCGCTGCGCAATTGATGCTGCTCGTCGACCGCTACCTGGGTGGACATTTTTTCGATACGCAAGCCGGAGGATCGGCGGTGATTTGGATGCATTTCTTCTGGATCTTCGGCCATCCCGAGGTATATGTGCTTGTTATTCCCGCGTTCGCATTCGCTTCCGAGATCATCCCGGTCTTCTCCCGTAAAGCGATTTTCGGTTATCCAATCATGGTGGCAGCGACGGTCTCGATCGGCTTTATTGCCATGAGCGTCTGGGCCCACCATATGTTCACAGTCGGTATGAGTTCAGCCGCAAATACTTTTTTTGTATTGTCGACGATGGCCATCGCTGTCCCAACTGGGATCAAAATCTTCAACTGGCTGGCCACCATGTGGGGGGGGCAGATTCATTTCACAACTCCGATGATGTTTTGTGTAGGTTTTCTGTTTCAGTTCCTGATCGCGGGGCTGACCGGGGTAATGTTGAGCGCGGCGCCGTTCGACTGGCAGCTCGGAAATTCGTATTTCGTCATCGCGCACTTCCACTACGTGATTGTCGGCGGCATTCTCTTCGCGCTCTTTGGCGCCTTCTACTACTGGTTCCCGAAGATGTCCGGAAGAATGTACCGCGAGTCGCTTGGCAGATTGCACTTCTGGCTGTTCATCGTTGGATTCCATCTGACGTTCGATTTCATGCATATTCCGGGAATTCTCGGGATGCCGCGCCGAATCTATACCTATGAGCCGGGCCGCGGCTGGGACATCTGGAACCTCATCGTGACGATTGGCGTCTTCTTTCAAGCGGCTGGCGTGTTAGTCTTTCTTGCCAACCTGATTTGGTCGGGCTTTCGGGGTGAGCTGGCCGGAAGCGACCCTTGGGACGCGTGGACGCTCGAATGGTCCACAAGTTCGCCGCCGCCACCCTACAACTTCGCAACCATACCCGAGGTCCGGAGCCGCCGTCCCCTTTGGGACCTCAAGCATCCGGAAGATCCCGACTGGCACTACGAGTGAGTTATGAGCGAACCGTCTATCTCCGTCCCAAACGTCGATATTCCATGGAACCTCCCCAAGAGGGGGCCCGTGGGAATGTACGGCTTGATTGCCGCCGAGGCCGCGATTTTTACGATTTTTGTTGTCGCCTACATTTTCTACCTCGGCAAGAGCGCCACGGGGCTCCAGCCGCGCGATGTCCTACACGTTCCCATTTTCCTGACGATTTGCCTGCTTTCAAGCAGTGTGACGATTCACGTTGCGTCGCGATTGCTGAAAACGGGGAGAGTGCGCTACTTCGCCTTATGTTGGCTTCTGACAATCGTGCTGGGAGCGGTCTTCCTGGCAGGCACAGTTCGCGAGTGGCGCCATCTGATCTATGACGAAGGGCTAACCATTCAAACCAACTTATTCGGCACAACTTACTACTCGCTGGTGGGGCTGCATGGGTTCCACGTGACGGTCGGCCTGCTGGCCCTGGCGACGGTATTGCTGTTTACACTCCATGGGGATGTAGGTCGACAGCATGCCGAACGCATCGAAGTTCTATCGATGTATTGGCATTTCGTGGATGCCGTCTGGGTGGTGGTCTTCGTCGTCGTATACATGGTCGGGCGCTAAAGGAAGGAAGCTGATGGCTGTCGAATTCGTAGAGCGGAGCGGAGTGGGGACGCCGGGCACGGCGGAGGTGCCGGCGCCCACGCCTTGGCCGATTGTGCTGGCTTTCGGAGCGATGCTGCTGTTTGCCGGACTAGTCACCAGTGAAGCCGTCAGCATATTAGGAGGGCTCCTCGCCATCGCCGGTGCAGTTGGCTGGTTTCGCGATGTTCTGCCGCACGAAACCCACGAGACGCTGTTGGTATCGACGCAAGTACCGGTCGTCACGACGACGCGGCGCGGCGTAGCCCGGGTGTTGGTAGCGCATGAGTTGCAGAGAGAGTGGCTGCCGGTGGAGATCTACCCGATTTCCGCGGGAGTCAAGGGCGGTTTGGCCGGATGCGTGGCCATGGCGGGCCTGGCGATGGTCTACGGAATTCTGAGCCACACCAGCATCTGGTATCCGATCAATCTCCTGGCTGCGGGATTTTTCCCTGCCGCCATAACTGAAAGCACTGCCGAAATCGCCGCGTTTCAACTGCGGGCCTTCCTCATTGCTGTGCCGATTCACCTGATTACCTCCCTGCTGGTCGGGTTGCTTTACGGCGCGACACTGCCGATGCTTCCGCGGCGGCCGATTCTGCTGGGAGGCTTCATCGCGCCCATCGTGTGGTCTGGCCTGCTCCATAGCATTCTTGGAATCGTGAACCCCGTTCTCAACGCACGCATCGACTGGGTGTGGTTCGTTGCCTCGCAGGTGGGGTTTGGGATTGTCGCGGGCGTCGTGGTTTCCCGGCAGGAGCGCATTCGCACGTGGCAGCGGCTACCGCTCGCTTTTCGCGCGGGCATGGAAGCGTCCGGAATGGCGGAAGACGACCGCGGAAGGGACGAAAGGCGATGAGGTGGCACGCAATTCCTCTCGCGGTAGGGTTGCTTGCCACTATGGCTTGTGGCACTCGTGAGACTGCGCCGGGGCGGCCGCGGCCAAACTCGCAGGCGATGGCCCCCAGCAGCATTATGGACTTCAGCGTCCTGTACGCGAGGAACTGTGCGGGATGCCATGGACCGGATGGAAAAGGCGGCGCTGCGATCGGACTGGCCGACCCGGTTTACCTGGCAATCGCCGACGATAGCGCCATCCGTCGCGTAACCGCTGAGGGAGTTGCCGGAACTGCCATGCCAGCGTTCGCGCAACACGCCGGCGGCATGCTGACCGACTCTCAAATCGACGCGATCGTGAACGGAATTCGAAGTCGCTGGGCCAAGCCGGACGTTTTGCGGGCTGACGATGTTCCGCCATACGCAACACAGGTTCCCGGTGATCCGAAGCGCGGGGAGGCTGCGTATCAAACTTTCTGCTCGTCATGTCACGGCGCGTCCGGACACGGAGGGCCGCGAGGCAGTTCCATTGTGGATGGTTCGTACCTCGGGTTGGTGAGCAATCAGGGTCTGCGGACGACGATCATTGTCGGCCGGCCGGAACTGGGCGCGCCGGATTGGCGCGGCGATGTCCCCGGCAAGGCAATGTCGCCGGGGGATGTTTCCGATGTTGTGGCCTGGCTTGCCGCACAGCGTCCACAGTTTCCAGGCCAGCCTTATTCCAGTGCACTCAAACGAGAGGGAGGTGTGCAGTGAGCTTACCTGATGGACTTTCGCGACGTGCAATGTTGATGAAGGCCGGAATCTTCTTCAATGCGGCGGTCGGGGCGATTCTGGCGGTGCCAATCGTAAGCTACATCCTGTCTCCAGTAATTCGCCAGCGGAGACAAGGGTACGAGTCCTGGCTTAAGCTCGGAGGGCTCGACCAGTTTCCGGCAGGCCAGACGCGCCTGGCGGTTTATCGAAACCCGGTGGTCAATCCAACGGATGGGGAGACCGCGAATATTCCCTGCTGGGTGAGAAATGTAGATGGCCAGAAGTTCCAGGTCTTCGCGATCAATTGCGCGCATCTCGGGTGCCCGGTCCGCTGGTTCCCGCAGTCCGGCCTATTCATGTGCCCCTGTCACGGCGGCGCTTACTATTCGGACGGCTCGCGCGCTTCCGGACCGCCGGAGCGCGGGCTATTCGAATACCGCTACAAGCTGGAACAAGGGAACCTCTTCATCGATGCGGGCCAGATGCCAACCACCGGCGCGCCTACTGCGGGCCTTACGAATATCGAAGGCGGAAGGCCACCATGCGCTTGATCAAAAAGGTGGGTACTTGGTTCGATGAGCGCCTGCGACTCGCCACGCCGATTCGCGAGACCATGCAGCATCCGGTCCCGCGCCAAACCGCGAGCTGGGCTTATGTGTTTGGCAGCGCCGCACTCACGGTGTTCGCTCTGCAGCTTGTCACCGGGATTCTGCTGGCGCTCATTTATGTCCCCTCCGCGGGAGAAGCATGGAGTAGTCTGCAAGTTCTCAATCACCAGGTCGCGCTCGGCTGGTTCATCCGTGCCCTCCACGGCTGGGGTTCGAACTTCATGATCGCGATCGTCCTGATCCACATGGTGCAGGTCTTCCTCTTTGGCGCCTACAAATTCCCCAGGGAACTCACCTGGATGGTGGGAATCCTGCTTCTCCTTCTGACGCTCGGCATGGCCTTCACCGGCCAGGTGCTGCGCTTCGATCAGGACGCTTACTGGGGACTGGGTATCGGGGCGTCGATCTCCAGCCGCATGCCCGTCGTCGGGCCGTGGATGGTGAACCTCCTGTTGGGAGGCCCGATCATAGCAGGAGCGACGCTTTCGCGCTTTTTCGCGCTGCATGTTTTCGTGATCCCGGGATCGCTGATTGCGTTCGTGGGTCTGCATTTGCTCCTGGTGCTGAAACTCGGGATCAACGAATGGCCGATGCCTGGCCGAATCGTTCGTCGCGCGACGTATGTACAGGAGTACCACGAGCTGACGCGCAAAGATGGCATTCCGTTTGTGCCCGGCGCCGTGGCGAAGGACTTGTTCTTCTCCGGCTTTATCCTTCTTTGCATCGTGGCATGTGCCGTGTATTTCGGCCCGTTCGGACCGAGCGGGCAGCCCGATCCCACGATTATCCAGACCGCACCCCGGCCAGACTACTTTTTCCTGTGGCTGTATGCGGTGCTGTCCCTGCTTCCGCCGTCGATGGAGACTCCGGCGCTGCTGATCGGACCGGTGATCGCCCTTGGCGTGCTTCTGGCGCTCCCGTTCTTCTCCGGTGAGGGCGAAAAAAGCTGGCGGAGGCGCCCCATCGCTGTCCTCACAATTTTGCTGGTTGCCGTCGCGCTCGGCACGTTTACCCATCTCGCCGGCAATGCCCCATGGAGTCCGGTAATGGACGCGTGGAGCGGTGACCCGATTCCAGCGCCCTTCTTGAAGGGGCGTACCGCGCTGGAGCGGCAAGGCGCGCTAGTCTTCCAAGCGAAGCAGTGCCACAATTGCCACGCCCTGGGCGGCGTTGGAGGACAGCGCGGACCCGAGCTGGATCGCATCGCCGTGCAGCTCACCCAGGATCAGCTCATCCGCCAAGTGATACAGGGCGGCGGCAACATGCCAGCCTATGGAAAGAACCTGAGCCCCGCGGAGACCACAGCGCTCGTGGCGTTCCTCGAGACACTGCACCCGGCCGGACAGGCCCCGGCGCAAGATGCCTCCCGTATCGGTCAGGTCGGAGAACGCCGGTAGGCCGCCATGTCACCAGAAATGTCGGTCTCGATCCCGGTTACGATCGCGCTGATTGCCGTGGCTCTTGTCTATTTGTTGGGCTGGTATCGGGTTCGAAAGGCCCTGCCAAACTTGATATCGGGGTGGCGGCTGGCAGCGTTTGCAGGTGGAGTGTCTTTGGTGTGGATCGCCGTGGGGTCTCCTGTCGCAACCTTAGATCATCATCTGCTTACAGCTCATATGGCGCAGCATCTTCTCCTGATGACGGTGGCTGCGCCACTGATTCTGCTCGGAGCGCCGGCGATCACGTTGCTGCATGGGCTCCCACGGAATCTCGTTCGCGGGGCCCTTCGGCCCCTTGCAAGGTCCCGCGCTGTGCATGGGCTAGGAGACATTGTTACCCATCCCGCATTTTGTTGGTTTGTCTCTGCATCCGTAGTGATCGGATGGCATATACCTGCTCTGTTCGAACAGGGGATGCACTCGGCGGGGTGGCACGAAGTGGAACACGCGAGCTTTCTCGCTGCCGGCCTTCTGTTTTGGTGGCCGGTAATCCAACCCTGGCCGAGCATCGCGGAGTGGCCGCGGTGGCGCATTCCCTTGTACCTCTTCCTGGCTACCTTGCCATGCGATGGGCTTTCCGCATTTCTTACGTTCTGTAACCGCGTTGTGTATCCCCACTACGTGTCTGCGCACCGAATCCTCTTTGTCTCGGCTCTCGCAGACCAGGAATGCGCGGGCGCGCTGATGTGGGTTTGCGTTACGTTTGCCTACCTGATTCCGGCGGTCGTCCTAACAATCCAGATGCTTTCCCAGGAAACACGGACTTCACAAGTGGAGGCAATCTGAATATCGGCACCAACCCCTGAGTCGCTGCACTATATGAAGCAGAACCCGTTATCATATGCCCCCATCGCCTGTTCGATCTGGTTGTAGGAGAACTTGGGCGATTCCCCCGAATCGATTCCGCGAGATGATCAGGCCCGAGGTAGGCCACGCGCTCACTCGATGTTTCCGCAACGCGCTGTCTTCTCGACTGAATGAATCCTCTGCCTGTCCGTCCGGTCGACAAGCGAACACCGGGTGTCGCCTGGTCGTCAGACGAGTATAGGCCGAATTCTTGGGCACTCACAGAACGGTAAGAGTGAATAACACAAATAGTGGGGTGCCACCCGCTCACCCCCTCGCTAACCAAACTTTGGAATGGAAACTGCCTTGGATTTGCTAGGCGAATCAAATATGTCCACTACAACAAGAAACGCAACAGAACAGACCTCGATCTCAGAGGTGATGATCCCAGACAGTAGACTTGCTCGACAAGCAACCGAGCTGGTGCGTGACATGGAGTCTCCGCTGCTGTTTAACCACTCGACTCGTGTGTATTACTTTGGCTCGCTTGCAGGAAAAAGGCGCGGATTGAAGTTCGATCCCGAGCTGCTTTACATTGGCGCGATGTTCCACGACATGGGATTGACTCCGCGATATAGCAGCAAGGCGGATCGGTTCGAAGTGGATGGTGCGAACGCTGCGCGAACCTTCTTGCGCCAACACAAGATCTCTCAGCAGGAGATAGATACTGTGTGGACAGCGATAGCGCTACATACAACCCCTGGGATCCCACAGTACATGCATCCGGTGGTTGCGCTGTTGACCAACGGTGTCGAGATGGATGTTCTCGGAATCGCCTACTCGGAATTCTCCGCTGCGGACCGCGAGGCCATCGTCGCCGCGTATCCGCGCACCGAGCACTTTAAGGAAGACATCATCCGGACCTTTTACGACGGCATCCGGCACAAACCCGAGACAACATTTGGCAATGTGAAGGCTGACGTGCTGGCGGACAAGGATCCAAAGTTCCAGCGCGGGAACTTCTGCAGTATCATTCGAAGTTCTCAGTGGAAGGGCTAGAGATACCTCAGCGGCTGCCTTGCGAAACGCCCAACGTATTCAGTTCAACTCATTAACGTCGGCAGCTCTGACTCGCCAATTGACAGCACCCGATAATCGCCTCGCGAAGCCGCGCCAGATACCGGAGCAGGAATTCCGAGGGGTGATCGTCGGCAAGTCCAGCGTGTCGGATAGACGGAACATTGTTTCCTTGCTGTGAATCCGGCGCGCGGATCTTCACTGGGCGGAAGAATTCGGCTGAGCAAGAGGAGTTTGCTGGTGGATGCTTAGTCATAGTGGGTGCCATGTCATGTCCACACGCACCGGCATGTCGTTCTTCACCAGAATCGACAGCAGCGCAGGCGGCTCGATCTTGAAATCGGTCAACTTCGCCGGAATCGATCCCGTAATCCGTCTCGTCCCCCTTCGTCACCGCCTGAAAAGTCACGTCCTTATACTTCGCGGTTTGCCCGGCAAATTCGGCCTCCACGTCGCGGTGAACACTCTCCGACGTCAAAGCCTGCTAGAGTCGCCAGCAAGGGCCGCGGATGTTCTCTATATTCGAACGAATGCATATCCCCAAGCTGACGGCAAGCGTTGTTAGCCATGATGAAATGCATACTGACTGGTGGTCAGTTTGCAATCTGAGCCGTGGAATGGAAGCGTGAACTTCGAGACTGAAACCCGGAATGTGTGCAGCGTGTTCGCCGTTCATTTCGTAGGCGACACCCGCAGTAAATTAAAGACACCTGACAGCAGATGACACGGGACGCCATATTGCCACTGCGGCGTTCGGTCGATGACTCCCATGCACTGATGAACTGTCGCACGAAAACCGACGTCGGTTTCGTCGTTCTTGGCTACAACCCAGACGTCTGGGGCCCTCGGATCGTCTCGCAAGAAAATATTCCGAGAATTTTGCCCCTAGGGTTTGTTTTTCATGCCTCTTGGAGGAAGACATCGGAGGATGTCCGCAGTCCTGATTGGCCGGGGCGGGTTTAGGGCGGGAAATTCCGAGAATTGTGGCCCCGGCTACCCGTTGGGGCCGGCGCGGGGAATCACCGGGGGGAAGGACGGGGGAAGGTGGTGCAAAATCTGCGAGTGCGCCACGAACGACTGTCCCAGTCCTTCATAGCGGTTGTCGTGTCCGAGGGAGGTCAGAACAGGCAGAGAGGAAGAGATACCCGAGTGGCCACAGCCCGGGGTCCAACCAAGGGTTGTTCAAGAGACTCCGAGTTCGACAGAGGATATGGCGCGCTCTATCGGCCTATCCGTTGTCTCCAGCCCATTATATCCAGAGGCAACGATTCTCGGAATTTCTTTGGCAAGGCTCAGTTTTCCGGGTCGCTCACTGAGATGCAGATTGCGTCGGTAATCCTCTTAGTGACCTTCGGAAAAAACGGCCACTGAGAGATCGAGCTGCTACGAATAGAGACCGGGACCCTCGTGGTGGGCAAGAATGGCTGAAGGCCGAAGGGGAAGGGGCGAGCCAGCAACTCCGAAGGCTCGTGGGCGGGCGGATCTGACGGGGATCTATTCATCGCGTTGCCATCGGATCTTCTATGCCGACTAATTCAGGGACGATCGCCCCCCGTTCTGGACGCTACCAAAATTCCGAGAATCCTTTGCCCCGGACCTGTCCAAAGGGGTTTGTGGGAGGATGCGTGCGTACTGCCGACGGGATACGAAGCGTGGGTTTGCGATTGGGTTACTCCGAAATCGGGGAATTTCCGAGATTGTTTACCTCCCTCGATCTAGTGAGAATTCCGGGGCTGAAGCCGAACACTCTTCGATCGATGCCGGAATGCTGTTTGCCTTGCGCCCGAAAAATCGGCGCGCAAAAGGCTCCGCACTCAGAACCGCACTCACGTGGACGAAGGAAATTCCGAGAATGTTTGCCCGGCGTTCTCTTGCGCCATGCGCGCCGAGAGGGATTGTCAAATGCATTTGAGAGGGCTGCTATGTAACCGCGTTCACCGATCATCCAGGCTTCGAGACGTTGTTCGCGGACGAGAACTGTAAAGGGCACCCCCCCCAGCAATTTCCCTAGCAATTTCTCCGGCGGGTAGACAGAAAAGCGGTTCAACTGTTGGGTAGAGAGCCGTGAAAACAACCAGTTACGCCTTGCCGCATTGCCTCCGGAGCAAAAGGTCGGTGGTTCGAATCCACTCGGGCGTACCAAGTCCCTTATAATCAGCAATATAGAGCGATACAAATTGGCCCGCTTTTGTATTGACCTTTTGCTGCGCGGGCAAAGGGTCAATGCTCGAATGGCCCCCGGATTTCGGGCTTCCAGCGCACCTTCTTTCGGAATCTCCCTAGCAATTTCCCCAGCAATTTCGGTTGCTGTGGCCGACCGCGACACACGCGAGATTCGAGGAGCCGGGGAACAGCCCCATCAAAATCGCTCCCCACCTGTTGGTGCCGCACTTTTCAGCGGCGGCGTGTCTCTATCGTCCGAAAAGTCGGTCGGATCGTAAGACGCCTTTTCACTTGGCTTCTACGCGTAAATTAAGAGTCGCGAAACCCAAATCCTAGAAAAGCCAGGCAACGTGAACCATCCAACCATCCCTGGAAGCCTTGAGTATCCTCGCGGGAGGTCTAGATCTGATACTCCACAATAAAGCTCTCGCGGGACTTTTTTGGAATGATCTTCAGGTTCGCGGCCTCCAGCACAACCAGGGAGTTCGCCGGAACACTGGTAGTAAGGAAGACGTTGGCGCCGATCGTGCTTCCTTCGCCGATGACCGTGTCGCCGCCCATAATCGTGGCGCCGGCGTAGATCGTCACTCGGTCTTCGATGGTCGGATGACGTTTCTGCCCCCGGAGCGCCTGCCCGGCGGCGAGCGATTTCGCCACCAAACCGACGCCTTGGTAC
>Ga0187847_10002018_pt1 | contig 17036 bp, 8 predicted proteins | sample June2016WEW_4_10_FD_132458 | JGI IMG/M metagenome (GOLD analysis project Ga0187847, IMG submission 132458) | Peatland microbial communities from SPRUCE experiment site at the Marcell Experimental Forest, Minnesota, USA - June2016WEW_4_10 | ecosystem: Environmental > Terrestrial > Soil > Wetlands...
GGCGCCTGCGGGAGAGGCCGAATTGGCAGGCGGGCTCTGGGAAGCCTGGGCGGCGACGGGCAGCGGCGCGGCGGTCGAAGAGGCCGGAGGCGCCGCGACGGCCGCCGGCTTCAGGTTCCACTTGTATTTGTAGGCGACGGTCGCCCCGGCGGCGAGGACAACCAGGATCGCCGCTGCTACAGCTAAAACCAGAAGCCAGCGTGGCCTTTTGCGCGGACTCGATGCGAATGCTTGAAGTTCGAAGCCGGCAAACTTCACCGTATCCTGCTCCATCGCATCCGGCAGAGTGGCCGGACCGCTATCAGCCGCGGCCGGCAACGCTTCTGCAACAGGGTCGGCTGGCTGCTGGACCGGAGCAGGGTCGGCTGGTTGCTGGACCGGGGCAGGGTCGGCTGGCTGCTGGGCCGGAGCAGGGTCGGATGGCTGCTGGGTCGGGGCAGGGTCGGATGGCTGCTGGGCCGGGGCAGGCGCCTCGTTCTCCAGTCCATTCAGTTGGATAAACCGGGAGAGCGCTTCCTCGTCGGAGGAACGGCTCGACGCTGCTTCAGAGGAGCGCCAGAGCAGTTCGCACAGGCCCGCATCCGAGGCAGCCTGCAAGGGAAGGCCGGGCAGATCGCGCAAGAGTTCGGCGGCCTTTGCGGTGAGCAGAATCTGCCCCGGCGCGGCGTTTTCCAAGGGAAGCAGCGCGGAACTGCCGGCCTCCAACTCGGGCAGATCGGGAGAAGCGTGAACCAGGACCGCGGCAGCCGTTGCGGCGAATTGAGGGGCTTCCGACAGCCCGCTGAGAGCCCATTGGAGGCGGCGCGCAGTCGAAACTGCTGTCTGAATGCCTGAAAAAGCAGCCACATGGAACTTGCCCTGTGGCGCGGAGGCGACCCCGTGCTCTGCGCCAATGAGGTCCAGCGCAAGACAGACGGCCGGGTCGTTGCTTGTCCAGGACAAATCGCCGGGCTGGCCAGTCTCACTGGACCTCCACAGCCGGATGGAAAGGGCTGCCGCAGTGGAGGGTGGGCTCTCTTTTGCCGGCTGAGCGGCCAGAGCCGCCGGCTGGTCAGGTTGTCGGGATTGCGGGGAGGCGGCCATGTTCTCTGCTGACAAAACTTTACTGGCTCCGGCTTGCCGGTGCGCGAAAAGATTGCACCCCTGCGTATGAGAATGGTAGTTTAACAGACGTAGCGAACTCGGGTGAAGGGGGTTCGCGGTGTGCCGGCGCGGCCCCCCATTGCGCTGGCAGTGCTCTGGTTGAATTCCGCCTAGAGGCATTCCGTATGCAGTGAATGGAACAGCGGGCCGGGTCAGTCGGCTGGTTTGGATCGAGTCTCGGGGATTTCATGGCATTCTTTGTCGTCATGCAAGAAGCAAGATCGAAGAGCAGTTTTCTTTTGAAGGCCGTAGCATTGGCGGTGCTTGCGCTGGGCTGGCATGAGCCGGCTGCCCTGGCAAAACAGGCTTCTCTCAACGCCATCGAACTTTACGACGGGCCGTCGGGCGCAGCCTATCTGCAACTGGCCGATGTGCTCATCAACGGCAAGTTTGAGATGCGCGATTGCACCGCATTTCAGGCGGCGTCCATCGACCATTCGACTTACGGCAAGATGGACAAGCTGGCGCTCGCGCCGGGCGGGGTTCTGGAGCGCGGCGCCGACGGCGTCCTGCGCTATGTCACCAGCCAAGGCACGTCCCTGTGCGCTGTGCCCGACAACGTCAAGTTCGACCACAATGCGTCTTATTCCCTGTCGGAACTGGCTGACCGCGCTGTTTTGACGGGGACTCCCGCCGCTGTTTCCGGCGTTGAGCCGGGCGCTTTGCCGCCCTTGAAGAAGGGAGTGAAGCTGGTCTTTGTCGCCGCTCCCAACCCGGAGCTTGCCGAGTATTTGCTGGCACAGAGAGCCGGGGACGTTGCCGGCTGGTCGAACTATCTTTCCAAGTATCCGGCTTCGCCCCATGCCGCCGATGCCAAGCTCGCACTGGCGTCGCTGTATGCGGCTGCGGGCGAGGCGTCCCTGGATGCATTCCGGAAGTCCGTGGCTGCCGGCTCGCCCGCCTATGACAACTTGAAGGATTCCAAGGTCCAGGCCGACCAAGCGAAGGCCGCTGATCCCAGCCTGGACCTGACGGCTAAGCTTTTGGCAGAGATTCGCGAGCAACTCGCCGCCCTCGCGGAGAATGGCCGGAGCGAACTGAATGCCTACCAGGCTGCTTTGAAGAGCCATGCCGCGGGGTATACGCACCTGCGAAATGCGAGGACGCTGAGCAATACCGTTAGCGCAGTCGACGCGAGCCTTCCGGCGGGTCAGGCTCTCGCCGGGGATGTGATGCAGGCCGTCAACGCCTTCGACAGCGCGCTGCGGTCGGCGGAATCGTCGGTCGTGTCCAAGCGGATGGATCAGGCGCTGGAAGCGATCGCTCCCTTGCGCGCATTCCAAGGGGAAGAGCCTCGCATCGCGGTAGTCGTCAATTCGGCTTATGGCTATTATCTGCAATTGGGCAAGCAGTTCGGCGAGGCTGCGGATTGGCCAAACGCTATCAAGCAATACGAGAAAGCGGTGAGCGCGAAAGACGCTCCAGAGGCGCGGGACGCCCTGGCGGGGGCGCGCAAACAACTGGTTGTCGTCGTGGACAAGGCCGCGGCCGTGAAGGCGCTGGCCAGCAGCCGCGCGTATGAGGAGCAGAAGGACGCGATCAATGCCTTTGAGGTGCTGTACAACCTGCCGCCTTCCCAGCAGGCGCTGGTCTCCGCCGACATCGACAGACTGAAGGGTGCCTACGTCCAGAGCGCGGTCCGGGCGGCAAAGGACCTGCAAAAGGCGCACGATCCCATCCGCGGGCTGGGAGATGAGATCGGGATGGAGAAGGCCTATGACTACCTGGAGCGCGCCTATGAACTGAGCAAGGCCGACTCCTACCAGGACACAATGGTTATCCTGGGCGACGATTTGAGCGCCTACTTTGTGGACCAGGCCAAGCGTTACCTGGACAAGCCGGCCGGATCGGGCACGGAGCTGGGCTGGACCTATCTTGAGGAGGCCCTTTCCTATCTGCCTTCCAATCAGACGGCCCACGACGCGAAGGTTGCGGCGGCTCCGGCTCATGCCATGCATTCGAAGCTGTCGATCCGCGTTCAGTTTCGCGACCAGACTTCGCAGCGCAACAGCACCGGCTTCATTCCCCAACTGGAGGACGCGATCATCACCGGGCTCGAAGCGCCCACCATCAAGGCGGTTCGATTTGGAGAAACGACTGGAGGCGTGGAACCGGACTTTCAACTCGCCGGCGATGTGCTGGAGCGTGAGATCGTCGAGACCGCCAATCTGGAAGCCAAGGAGTCGAAATACCGCGCCGGGACGCATGAAGATCCCAACGAGGCATGGAACAAGGCCAATCGGGCTTACGATGCGGCCGTGCGCCAACTGGCAACGGATCAGGCAGCGCTTCAGGGCGCCGAAGCGAAAGGCAAGAAGAAGGATATCGATGAGGTAAACGCCAAGGTGGGCGCGGATCAGAAGGCAGTCGCCGATGCCCAGGCGCTGGCCGACTCCTTGCCCAAGACCGTCACCATCGATGTGATTCGCCCCTATCAGTATGTTCGCAGGACCATCGATGTCAAGAACTCGGTCAAGCTGCAGTTTCGCATCGGCGAGACGCTAAGCGGGCAGATGGGGGATGCGGTAGTGGTGGAGAAGGAAGACCCCAGGCAATTTGTGATGCTGGAGGAAGTGAAGGCGGACGACACCGAGGGCGTGAAGCTGGGCGGGACCACTCCGAACACGAGCGAACTGCAGACGGCGCTGGAGAATGCGGCGCGCGACGAGCTGGTCGAGAAGGTGCGCTTGAAGGTGCAGGACTTGCCGCGCGAGGTCTATGACGCGGGCAAGGCGAGGGAGCAGGAAGAAAACGCGGATGGCGCGGGCGAATACTACCTGCGGTATCTAAGCTGCACCGCGGAGAATGGGTCGGCCGAGCGGCGGCACGCTAAGGAGTTTCTGGCCGGGAAGTTCAATATGCGGCCGGCGGGCGACTCCCAGTAGTTTCCGGCAGGCGCGGCGACAGATGGGCGAGAGGCGGAGCGAAAGCGTGGATTCCCGCAATGACAAGCCGGCGGACGCATTGACCCAGATAGGCAAGTATGACGTCGTTGGCGTGCTGGGCCATGGCGGGATGGGTGTGGTCTATCGCTGCAAGGATCGGCGCCTTGGCCGCGAGGTAGCGATCAAGACGCTGACCGAGGGAATCAAGGGCGATTCCGGCATGCTGGCGCGCTTTTACGAGGAAGGCCGGAAGACGGGAAATTTCCGGCATCCGAATATCGTCACCGTCTACGAGCTGGGCGACGACCACGGAATTCCGTACATTGTGATGGAATTGGTCGAAGGCGATCCGCTGGATAAGCTGATCGGGGCCGAAGAGCAGCTTCCGCTGGTTGAGCGCCTGCGAATTATGGCCGATGTCTGTTCCGCGCTTGGCTATGCGCATCGCCAGAATGTGATCCATCGCGACGTGAAGCCCGCGAATATCTTTGTGCAGCCCGACGGGCGAGTCAAGCTGCTGGATTTCGGCATTGCGCGGCTGGAGGAGAGAAAGGAACAGGGCCTCAACCTCACCCGCCCCGGCCGCATCCTGGGAACCGTTACATATATGGCGCCGGAGCAACTGAGAGACAAGCCCATGGACCGCCGTTCCGACATCTTTGCCGCGGGCGTGGTTCTGTATCAGTTGGTCTCCGGCGAGCTTCCGTTTTCCGGCGATGAAATCGTGCTGATGCGGCGGATTCTGAACGAGCCGCATCCACCGCTGAGCGGCAAGTGCAAGGGTTGCCCACCTTCCCTGGACGCGATTGTCGATCGGGCGCTGGCCAAGTCGCCGGAAGACCGCTATTCCACGGCCGACGAGATGGCCGCCGATCTGACTACGACCATTGCGGAGATTCAAGAGGAGCAAGCCAAGGAGTTATTGCCCGAGGCCAAGCGGTTGATGGAAGCGCGGGACCTTCCACGCGCCCGCGCCGCGCTCCAGCAGCTGCTTAAGATGCAAGGCAAGAATACCGAGGCGCGGGAGTTGCTGGCGGAGGTGCAACGGCAAATGAGCCTGCGCCAGCGCGAGGAGAAAATCCAGCAGCTTCGCCAGCAGGCGGAGAGCCTGCTGAACGACAAGGAGTTCGACCAGAGCTTAGCGATCGTTTATGAGGGACTGGGGCTGGATGCCGACAATCGGGAGTTGATCGAGCTGCGGCAGCGGGCGGAGAAAGGCAGAGAAAAGCAGGAGCGCGTCCGCGAGTATCTGCGCCAGGCGGATGCCGCGCGGCGGGAAGGCGACTACAAGGCGGCGATCTCCGCAGCCCAGGAAGCGCTCCGCGCAGATGAGGCAAACTCCAAGGGAATCGCGCTCGTGAGCCTCTTGACCAAAGAAGTGGAAGAGGCCGAAAAGAAGGCCAGCGTGAAGGCTCTGCTGGAGACGGCCCGCGGGGAACTTGGCGTCAGGCATTACAAGGAAGCGATCGATGTTTTGCAGCGGGCGGAACGCGCGGATCCAACCAACCCCGAGCTTCCGCTTCTGCTCGCGGACGCAAACTCCGGCCTGGAGCAGATCAAGCGCAAGGAGTTGGTTGCGCGGATTGAGACCGAGGCATTCGCGGCGGCCGGCTTCGAGCAGCTTCAACAATGCGCGCGGTCGATTCAGGAAGCGATGGCCTCCATGCCCGCGGATACGACGCTGATCCGGCTGAACGCGCAGGTTGAGGAGCAGATCAAGGAGCACGAGGATCGCCGCTTCGCGGATGAGACCATTCAGGCCTGCCGCGACCTAAACCCAAAGGAGGCGTTGAAGGTGGTCCAGGAGGCCCGCCAGCGCATTCCCGGCGAGGAGCGGCTGCAGGGGCTTGAGAAGCTGCTGGCCGATCGGGTCAAACGGCAGGCAGAAGAGGATCGGCGGGAAGAGTGCGTGCTCAAGGCGCGCGAGGCCCTCGCCGGCGGCAAGTATGCGGATGCGGTTCACATACTGGAGGGTTGCCAGGCAGAAGGCATCGCCACGGAAGAGATTGGTTCTCTGCTGGAGTTTGCGCGTAGCGAAGAGGAGAAGCATCGCAGCGAGGCGCTCATGCGCAGCCGGGCTTCCCAGGCGCAGGCTCTGATCGACGCATCGGCCTACAACGAAGCGATCGCGTTCCTGGAAGGCGCGCTGAAAGAGAACGACGACAAGGCCCTGCGCTTTCTTTACGATCAGGCATTGGAGGGCCGCGCGTCGCTCGCGAAACAGGTTGAAGCGGAGTTGGCGAATGCCGCGAGGCTGGCGCGGGAAGGAAAGCAGGCAGAGGCCATTCAGCTTCTTGAGGCGCTGACGCCTGTCCTGCGGCGATCGGAGCGCGTGCGGGCGGCCGAATCCGCGCTCGGGGAAGAGCGGCAGGGGGCGATCTTCCGGTGCATCGGCAGATCGTATGCAGAGCTAGAGACCGGCCTTCCGGCAGGCGAGCAAACCATGCGGCGCGTGGCGGCGGCTCTGGGCGATTCCGCCCTTGCGGGTCCGGTTGCAGCTGCGTTCAACGGAAGGATGCGAGCCTTTGCAGACCGCGCCGTCACCAACCTGACTACCAAGTATCAAACCTTGATTGGCAGCGGCGACAGGGAAGGCGCCGCGGAGCTGGCTAAGCAAGTGGCCGCGATCGTTGACTACGCCGGCCCGGACGCCAAGTCCGGCTGGGAGAGCGTCGCCACCCGGCCGAGAAAGATCAGAACCCCTGCTCGCTTGCACAAGTGAGGAATATTTCTGGTTGAAAACACCCGGTGCGATCCTGCGAAGGAAAGCTCGGTCAGTCTGCTCTCGCCTGAGATTCGCAGCGACGGGTTCAAAGGCAATCAGGCAGGGAGGGCGAGGAGCAGGATGCAGGTGATGTTGTCCACGCCTCCGCGCTGCTTGGCCATGTGGATGAGGTTCGCGCAGGCCGTTTCGAAGGTCGAGGCGGCCAGGATGGAGGCGATTCCATCCTCGGCAAAGTAGCGGGTCAGGCCGTCGGTGGCCAGAAGAACGCCGATGCCGGGCTTGAGATCGACGGAGTAGAAGTCGGGCTGCACCTCGGCGCCCACTCCGACCGCGCGGGTAATGACGGACTCCATGCCCCGCAAGTCCGCCAGATGCGCGTTTTCTATGGTCAGCGTGCCGTTGCGAATCAGTTCATTGATATAAGAATGATCGACGGTCAGCTGCGCGCAGCGGTCGTCCTGGAGGATGTAGGCGCGGCTGTCGCCGACGTTTCCGAGGATGAGTCTGTCGCCATCGAGCGCGGCCGCCACCACGGTGGTTCCCATGCCCTTGTTCTCCGGGATTTGCCCGCTCTCCCAAACATCGAGATTGGCGGTGTTGATGGCATGGAGCAGCCTGCTGCTGACGGAGAGCCCGGAGGCGGCGGAAGCGGCATAGCTCTGCATGATCGCCGCGACCGTGCGCGAACTGGCGACTTCGCCGCTGGCCATTCCTCCCATGCCGTCGCAGACGACAAAGATGCCCAGCGATTCGTCGTAACCGAAGAAGTCTTCATTATTGCTGCGCACGCAGCCAATATCGCTGAGGGCCGAAACCGCGATGCGAAAGGGCGGGGCGACGGCTGGTTCGACTGGCTCGGCTATCTCGGCTGGGCTATCTGCGGGCTGGCTAGGCAACGCGGGGTCAGGCGCGGGATCGGCGGAGACCGGAGGCTGGGCCGGCTCCGACGCAGAATCTGGCGCAACCTCGGTCTGGGCCTCCGCTTCGGTCGGCTCTCCAAGGGGTGCGCCCCATTGCGGAAGATCGTTGGTGAGTTCTTCGGTCATTTTCCAGCCTTGATTCTTCCAAGTGTAACCGTTTCTTCCGCACACATCGCGTGTCTCCCACCCTTGCGGCAAGAATCCGCCGCGGCGGACGCCACAAGGATGGGGTACCCAAATTGGAAGGACAACAATCGGTCAAAAATCTAGCGAGCTACGTTGGCAACGCAATGGAATCCTTTCATGAAATCCGGATTCAGCAATGGGGCTCCGGGGCCTGAGGCGTCGAACAGGACGATCTCAGGGGTTTGATTGTTGAAGCTGAAGAAGAACTTCAGGCGGTTGGGAGCGATCTGTGGAGCGGCGAAGCCAAAGTGGAAGATCGACCATGGGCCGGTCATGACGGGCGCGGTGTTCTTCTGCGTGGCGAGAGTGATCTTGCTCGACGGTTGAGAGACCCAGTGGAAGGTGGCCGATTGACCGCCCGCGCCGATCTGCTTGCCATCGATGTTGAGAACTGCATCGGCGTTGCCGGGCCCCTTGACCTCAGAGAGAGTGAAGTCGAGCGAGGGCTGGTTTCCGCCGCCCGGATAGAGGCTGGATGAGATCTTCTGGGCGTGGCTGAGGAAGTTGAGGAACGCGGGGTTGATATGGACCGTGGAGCCGGGAGCCACCACGTACTGGGACCCCTGCTGCGCCACCAGCGCATGAATGGATGAGGTGAACTGGGCAAAGGATCCCGAACCGGGTGCGAAGACCTGGGCGACTTCATCGGTTGAGGCTTCCGTCGAGGACTGGGGGTCGAAGGGGAACTTCGCAAGCACGGGCCCTATCTGGGCGCAGAAGGCCTTGGCCCCGCCGCCGGCCGCGTTGGCGGGCGCCTGGGCAGCCAGGTTCTTGATGGATTCGATGGGCGCTTCGAGAAGAGTGAAACTCACCTTATCCATGCTTCCGGCTGGGTCGGGAAGAAAGCCGTTGCGAAGGTTTTCCGCGGCTTGTTCGGCGGTGACGGCGGCCTGGATGACGGGCGCGGCGGCGGTGGGGTCGTTGGCGTTGGCGGTGTTGAGAGTGAGGTTCTTCACGGCGCCTTCAAGGCCTTGCAGGGACTGAATGTAGGCTTGGTTGGAAGGAGCAATGAAGCGATTGTCCGGATTGGAGGGAGGAACGACGGACTGCGGCGCCTGAAAGACGGTCGATATCTCCGGCGCGGCAACGCCGGTGTTGATGGAGATGAGCGAGAAAAGTTCCAGCATGGCGGAGGTATTGGAGTCCAGCGCGCCGAGCCTGGTTCCGGCATCGGCGAACCGCTGGTACGGACGGAACTGCGCCTTGGTCAGGTAGGTTCGCCAGTTCTGGATGTAGTCGGCAAAATAGGCCGACTTCAACTGGCTGGAGAGGACGACGCGGTCGATGGGAGGCCCGGACGCCGGGCCGAGAACCCATTCTTCCCCGCGGAAGTAGGGGTCAGGGTGGAGGATGGCGTCCTGCATGAAGGCGAAACCATCTTTGGTGAAGGCGCCCTGGACCGTATAGCCGTCGATTATCTCTTGCACCGAGCCGGGGAATTTGCTGTTGAAGTTGACCCCTTGGACTTTGTGGTTGGCGGCGGCAAGCATGCTTTGGTAAACGTGCTGGAATCCCTGGAAGCCATTGAGATAGAGGCGGGCATGGGCGACCACAACATCGTTCAGAAGACCGCCGGTCTGCGCCATGCAGGAGGATGGCTCGGCCAGCAGATTGGCATAAAACGCAAACTGCGTCTGCGCCAGTTGGGCAAGGTCCGGAGCGGGGGTTGCGCTGCCGGCCCATTCGGCGGCCAGGGCGGCGGGCAGAAAGTCGAGCGTGTCCTGCGGCGAGTCGGGATTGGGATTGGTGGCCGTGATGAGATAGGCCTTCAGCGGCCTGTAAGTCGCGCTGTAGTCGGCGTCGGGCGTTGGAACAGCCGGCACGGCGCGGAGCTTGGCGAGAATGTTCTCCTGCGTCGGGGCCAGCAGCAGCGCGCGGAATCTGTTCGAATAGGCCTGGCAGGCCACGGGATAAAGAGCGTCGCCGCGGTATAGGCCGAAGCGATCCATGAAGGGCGCGCCATTTTTGCGGTAGCCGTCGAGTTCGTCCAGGACCGCCCTGAGCCTTTCCAGGCTCTCAAGGTCGGCGGAAGAAGCGAACGCGCCCGCGCCGACGGGGGTCATAGGCGCGCCGGCGGCCGCGGCCACTCGCTGTTCGAGCGAGCGATTGTGGAAGAAGGAGATTGTGGTCAGCGCGAGCAGAATGAGCACGACAGCGCTTACGCAACTGAGAAGCGCGCACTTGAGGAAGCTGGTCCGGGTGCTGGCGCGGCTGGCCTCCAGGGCCGACTTGTCGGCGAGCAGGATCTTCGAGAACAGATGGGGCAAAAAGACCCACTGCGCAATCTTGCGCGTGCCGCCTCGCCGGGATTGCGGCGCTGCCGCTTGCTGCTGCTCCATGGCGGCGAGAGAAAAGATGCGTGTGGCTCCGGCGTTGACAGAAGGAGCGGCTGCCTGGGGCTGAGCGGGGCCAATGTCGAGAACGTCCTCGACCACGTGGGCGCGCATGCCGGCGAAGAAGAATCCGCGCAGAAACGGGTTGACGCCAATCTGGCTGGGACGGGCAACCTCGGCGAGGAAGGAGACGACGCCGGCGCGGAGCTTGCGCAGGTCGCGCGGAAATTCATAGGCTCGCGCCAGGTCCTGAAGTTCACCGCCGCGGGAGAGAATATCGAGGCGGAACTCGGATAGCGCGTAAAGGAGCTGGTCGAATCGGGAGCCGATCAGGGCCGTGGCTTGCTCCGTATAGAGGCCGGCGCCGGAGTCGAGGGAAGAGAGCAGCGTGCCGATGGGCAGCTTGACCTCCTCGTCCGAGAGCCGGCTGACGTAATTGGCAAAGGGCGTGACGTTGTCCAGCTTGGTGAAGAGCACATAGACGGGCAGCGAGATGCCCAGGGTCTGCGAGAGCTGGCGGAGGCGCTCGTTGAGGGTCTGTGCTAGGGCGCGAATCTGCTCGGATGTATTGGGAGCCAGGATGCGCTCGATGCTGACGCAGACCACCACCGAGCGCGCCGGGAGGCGGCTGTCGCCGAAGACCGAGCCCAGCCGGGCGGGCATGGTGGCTTTGACCAGTCTCGCCCAGAGCGGGGGCTGGCGCAGCAGCGAGCCTCCGGCCTCCACCAGAACGTAGTTGCCGGCCAGCCAGACGTTGGCAAGCTGAGTGGGAACGACGAGGCCGTCGCGATAGACGTTTCCCGCCAGCAACTCGGGGTCCAGCCCGGATTGGAGCACGGTTTGCGTCTTGGCGGAGTTTTCATCGCCGACCAAATAGATCAGGGGCAGGGAGGCGAGCGACTTGGCGCCCGCGCGGTTGGCCTGGCGAACGCGCGCATCCGCATCGCGGAGCAATGTGCTCAGGTTGATCGCATCGGGAGTATCGGGCCCGGCTGCATTCCCTGAGGCTTTGTCCAGGCTGTACATGTACCAAAGCACGAAGACGGTGGCCAAAGCGCCCAGCAGACCGAGAATCACGCAGAAGAGCACCAGCCTCGTGCCTTCAAAGTGCAGGGCAAATGCCCCCCAAATCACCAGGGCCAGATAGACGAGAAAGATCAGTATCCCAATCAGGATGCGTTTCATAGGGATATCTCCGCAAGGCTGGTTGCCGGGTGGGACGCCAGGGTTGGACGGGGTTGTTCAATGCCGCGAGCGGCTGTGGGCATCGACTGGCCGAGGATCAAAATGTACCCGGCGTAAGCCAGAAGCGTGAAGACGGCCAGCACGATGGCGGTTACCGCCAGGCGGAGAACCCAGGGGTCGCGCTTGGCGCGGGGCGGGGCGGCCGGGGTTTCGGGCTGGCGGAAGAGCGCATAAGCGCCGCGGATGCGGGCGATCTTCTCGCGGATGCGGCTGAGGATGGTGTGAATCTCCGAGGCGTCTCCGAAGGCAAAGCGGCCGCGGTAGCCAAGCAACAGGCACAGGGCATGCAGCTCCAGCACATCGGCAACCTCGGCGGATTCGGGGCGATTGAGCAGATCGGCCACGTTGCGGAAGAAGTACTCGCCGGCGAAGTGCCCGCCGAACATCTCTTCCTGCAGCGGCCGGCGCGCCCAGTCGGCGAAGGTCGGATCCTTGGAGTTGAGGACGCTCTCATCCAGGAATCCGATCATGGCGTAGATGGCCATCTTGGACGCATCGTCGCTGTATCCCATGGCGGAGGCGTCTTTGACCGCCGCGGAGATCATCTTGCGCAGGGTGGCGCGGAAGCTGTCGGCGTTTTCAACCCGCTGAACGAAGAAGCGGGTGCGCAAGATAACGGTGAAGACTTCCTGGAACGCCAGCGCCAGGTTGTTGGTCTTCATCTCTTGAGGAGGCGAAGCTGGAGAAGGAGTCATGCCTATGTCTCCGTGATAACGGTGAGTTCAAAGGTTGCGTCGCCGAGGTCGCCGGGCAGATAGACGCCGACCTGCTTGGTCTGGAGTATATGCTGCCAGCAGGGGCCGCTGAGCGAGATGGAGAAGTAGTGCATGTCCGCCTGCGCGTGCAGAGCGGCGGGCGGCACGGGCAGGTGCAACAGCTCCATGCCGGGAAGGGCGCGCTGCACCAGTTTTGTCACCCCCTCCGCCGAGCAGACCTTGACTAGCTTGGGCGTCTGGCGCAGGATCAGCGACTCGGCAATCGACGAGCGGACGCCGAAGATCCATCGCGCGCGCCGCAGGCAGCGCTCGTCCTTGACCTCAGCCGCGTAGATGTAGCTGTCCGCCTTGCGGAACTGGAGAGCAATGCTGTTGGATGGGGCCACAATCTCCAGGTAACGCCGGATGAGCGCATCCAGCTCTTTGAAGGTGGAAGCCAGGTCGCGATGCCGGTATTGCGGAATCTCATCGCGCGCCGATTCGAGGGCAAAGGTGCTCAGTGCGCCGGCCAGCCGGACGAGATCCCGGTAGACCTCCTCCGGGTGGCTGCGGCGGTCCTGCAGATGGTGGCGCAATGCGGGCAGGCTGGAGCACAGCGCATGAAGGAACCAGTAATTGGCCACATCGAGGGCCGATGTGCCCAGCTCAAAGCGGCCGGAACCGGCCCTCACGCTGCGGGTGGAAACGATCTTCTCATCGATCGCCTGGACCAGCCGGTGCAGGATCAGCACCAGGCCTTCGCAGGCGCTTATGCGCAGGCAGGGAGGAATAAAGTCGGGGTCGCAGGCAAATCCCCCCTTCCCGTCGCGGAAGACGCGGGCGATGGGAAACGAGACGGTGCCTTCGGAAAGCTGCGCCTGGCTCAAGAGGACGAGATTCTTGCGGGCAAAGGAGACGCTGTTCTCCCCCTGTCCCGCGGCGTCGTCCCGGAGTACGCGCTTGACCGCGCCGTACCGCGCGCTCGAGCCGCCGCCGAGGTCGCAATCCAGGCCCTGGTCCTGGCGCGGCGGGATCGCCAGGTGAAGGATGATCTCACTGTCCGTGGATGCGAACAGCCCGCTCAGTTGCGCCGGCTCGGGAACCGAGTCGCAGTCTGGAAGATCGAAGATGAGTCCGTCGGGCAGGATGCCGGACGCGAAGTTGAGAATGGCGAGGCCGTTGGCTAGGGCCTCCGTGTCGATGGAAAAATGAAGAAACCCCCACGGCTCCTGGCGAAGGTTGGAGTTGAGAAACCAGAGCGTGTCTTCGAAGTACCGGCTCTGCGTCTGAAAGTGATGCGGACCGAGATGCATTCCTTCTGACCAGACGACCCGTGACAGGAATTTCATAGCAGGGAGACCACCATCGGCGAGAGTTGAACAGCAGGTTGGTTTCCGGATCGGTCGAAGGCGAAACTCCAGCGAGAGCCGCCTGGCCTCGATCCATAGAATATGCCGTCTGTCCGGACGCTACCCGCAAGAAACCTTCGCTGAGTCTATTCGTCCGGCGTGGAAGGGTGCAACCGCATTATACGCAAAATCTTTTTGGGTAAATAGGCAAATCGGGCGCGACGGAATGATTTATGCTACCCGCATTGCACCGGAGGCCTGACCGCATGGACAAACCGGCGAAACCAGAGGAAGCGAAGGCGTCACCTTGGCCAGAGGAATCCGGCTCCGAACAGGGCTTTGGTGCAACGGGTGTGTTTCAAGTGGTGAAGGCGCCCGATGCGGCGTCGGGTCCGGCGGCCGGCTCGGGGTTGGAGTCCTATTTCCCCGAGTATCGCGCACCGGAGGCCCCAAAACCTGCGCCCCCGCCTGCGCCCCCGCCAGCGCCCAAGCCGCTTGCGGAGCCGGTGGTCCACAAGGTGGTCTTCGGCGGCGGTGCGGAGAGTTCGCCGGAGTTGCTGGACCGGATGCGGCAGGCGTCGTCGGAAAGACCGCCTCTTGCGGAGAAGGCTCCTGCCGCCGGTCCCAGCGGCGCGGGCAGCGGGGGATTCACTGAGCTGCTGCGCACTTTGGGAAGCGATTCGGCCTCGCCCGCGCCCCCTGCGCGAGAGATGCCGCCGCCCCAGCGCCCCGCGCAGCCGTCGGGGTTCACCTCCTTGCTGCAAACGCTGAATGCGCCGGAGGCGGCTTCGGTCCCGGCTGAAGCCCCAATGCGGGCGGCGCCGCCTGCTGCGCGATCCATTCCGGAGGAGCCCAGGCAAGCCCCGGCAGCTCCAGGATCAGGCGGGTTTACAGAGCTGTTGCGGACAACGACGGGCGGAGATGCAGGCCTGAGCGCTCCTGCAATGCAGCCCCCGGGACCGGGCGAAGCGCCATTTTTCGCCGGAGGGGCCGGGGCGATTCCGGCTCCCGCGGAAAGCAAGCCGGGAACCTTCACGCAGTTGTTCGGCGCCGTTGGCGGCGAGGCAACCGCGCCGGTCCCGTCGGCGAGCGACCGCGGATCCGGGGATTCCTCTCGCGGAAGCCCAGGGTCCTTTACGCGGATGCTGTCGCTTGAACCACAGCCTCCCGCCCGTGAGCCGGACTTTCAGGAAGAGCGCAAGCCTTTGCCGGGAAGCGTGAACTATGGAATTACCCCTGGAATGCCGGGGCCAGCCGCGCCGGTTCGCGATCCATTTGCTCCGCCGCCGGCCGAGGCCAAGCCGGTCGAAAGCGCGCCGCCGGGCTCCGGGGCCGGCATTACGCGCCTGATTCAAATGCTGGATGAGCCTTCAAAGGCGCCGGCCGCGCGTGTGGAAGCCGCGCCGGTAAACCCGCCGCAGGGTGCGGAGCCGGGCGTCTGGACCCAGACCTTCGCGTCCCTCTCCACGCCCAGCGAGCCGGCCCCGCCGCCGGCTAAAGCGCCCGCCTGGGCAGCGCCTCCGATGCCAGCGGCCGCGCCACCACCCGCACCTGCCCAATTCCCCGGCAGCCCGAACGAGCCCGTCGTGCATCCGGCGGCGGCCGGACCGAGTGAGTTTACGCGCATTCTCGATGCGTCCAGGATGCGCGAGATGGCCATGAGGGGCGGCTCCGGCGCGGCGAACCTGCCTCAGGCGCCAATCCCTCAGGCTCCCGCGCCGCTGCCTCCGCCCCCAATGCCCAGTTATCCGCTTCCAGCCGCGCCGCCCATGGGCGGAGTGCAAGGGATGGGGGCCATGCCTCAGCCTGGCCTTTACCCTCCACCACTGCCGCAGCCGGCGGCTTATCCGATGAGCTACGCGCCTCCGGCCGCGGCGATGCCCGCAGCGGGCGGGAGCTTGCCGCAGCCGCCTGGAATGTATGCTCCGGCTCCGCCGCCCATGCCCGCCGCCCCGCAAGCGCCGCCGGTGAAGCCGCCGGACGCGGGGACGGGGAAGTTGCAGCAGATGGTGATTGTGCTGCTTGTCGTACTCATCGTTTTGGCGGTTGCGATCCTGCTCGTCCTTCTGTTCAAGCATTAGGAACGCGCCAACCCGTATCTGCGCCATTATTCCCTTGCCGCCGTGTAACATTGCTCAGTGCCTGCGGTCGTCTTCCCCGCGATCGAGAGCGGTTCATCTCCCCAGGGGACTCATTGGAGGAACAAATGCTGAAAGGCTTTCGGGATTTCATCCTGCGCGGAAACGTAGTAGACCTGGCGGTCGCCGTGATTCTCGGCGCTGCCTTCAATGCCATCGTCGCGTCATTTGTCAAAGACGTGCTCACACAACTGATCGCCGCCGTCGTGGGCAAGCCGGACTTCAAGGATGTAGTGTTCAAGCTGAATGGCTCTCCGATCTATGTGGGCAACTTCCTCAACGCGGTCATCTCGTTCCTGATCGTGGCCAGCGTGGTCTATTTTGCCGTGGTTTTGCCGTTGAACGCGCTCATGGCCCGGCTCAAGAAGCCCGCGCCGGAAGCTCCATCCTCCATGAAGACCTGCCCCGAGTGCCTGAGCGAGATTCCGCTGGCCGCCAAGCGCTGCGCCCACTGCGCCCAGCCGGTGGCATAGCGCCCTGCCGGAGCCTGCCCAGGGCAAGATCAACGGGGGCCTTGGCCCACTGGGATTGAGATACTGAAGAGTCTCGGATATCGCTCATGAAAGCGTCCAACGAATGATGGTGCGCAACCCGCTTGCCTTTTTGTTTCTGCTCCTCCTGGCGCCCGCTGCCGTGCCGGCCCAATCCGCCGGTGCGGCCGTGCCTCAGCCCGCGCCGCCAACGGTCTTCGGCTACAGCGACTTCACCGCAGAGTCCAGGATCGAAGAGAAATTCCTCGCCGTTCCCGACGCGCAACTGGCCGGCCAGCACCTCAAGATTCTCACCGCCGAGCCGCACCTGGCCGCTACGCCCGAGGACCGCAAGACCGCCGAATACGTGGCTCAGAAGTTTCGCGACGCCGGCCTCGATACCGAGATCGTTCCTTACCGCGTGCTCCTCGACCAGCCCAAAGTGGTGCGTGTCGAAGCCTTCGACGCCGCCGGCCAGCTCCTCATGACCGGCCCCACCCGCGAGCACGTTCCGGGCGACCCATACCAGGACGATCCGCGCGTGGTAATGCCTTTCAGCGGCTCGTCCGGCTCCGGCGACGTGACCGGCGAGGCGGTCTACGCCAATTACGGCCGCCTCGAGGACTTCGATCAGCTTGCCGCCCAGCACATCGACCTGCACGGCAAGATCGTCCTCTGCCGCTACGGCGCAAACTTCCGCGGCGTCAAGGTCTACCTCGCCGAGCAGCGCGGCGCGGCCGGCGTGCTCATCTACTCCGACCCGCAGGACGACGGCTACTTCAAAGGCGACGCCTACCCCAACGGCCCCTGGCGGCCCGATACCGGCGTGCAGCGCGGGTCGGTCCAATACATCTTCAAGTATCCCGGCGACCCCGAGACCCCCGGCGTGGCTTCGACGCTGGACCTGCCCGACTCGGCCCGCGTTTCGCCGGACGGCAACCAGCCCC
>Ga0187847_10002019_pt1 | contig 17025 bp, 11 predicted proteins | sample June2016WEW_4_10_FD_132458 | JGI IMG/M metagenome (GOLD analysis project Ga0187847, IMG submission 132458) | Peatland microbial communities from SPRUCE experiment site at the Marcell Experimental Forest, Minnesota, USA - June2016WEW_4_10 | ecosystem: Environmental > Terrestrial > Soil >...
GAGGCTCGGTCTTACCGCACAATCGCTTGACTCGACCTTGTATAGCGCAGTCGGCCAGTCTGAAGTGTCCATTATCTACACGCAGTTGAATCAGTATTACGTGGTGCTGGAAGTGGCTCCGCAGTATTGGCAAAGTCCGGAAGGATTGAAAGACATCTACCTTCAATCCAGTGGCGGCAACATTCCTCTGCTCGCAGTGGCAAACAGCCACGCCAATACCACACCCCTGGCGATCAACCACACGGGATTATTTCCCTCAGTCACCGTATCCTTTAACCTGGCGGCGAACGTATCTTTGAGCGATGCCACTTTGGCCATCAGCCAGATGCAGAAGCGACTGGGGACGCCTTCTACCCTGCAAGGCTTTTATGCCGGCACGCTGCAGGCTTACCAGCAATCTCTCGGAACTGAGCCGGTGCTAATCGTGACGGCTCTACTGGCGGTCTACATCGTGCTCGGTATTTTGTATGAGAGCCTGGTCCATCCACTGACGATCATCTCGACGCTGCCGTCTGCGAGCGTAGGCGCTATGCTCGCATTGCTGCTCTTCAAGCAGGACCTGAACATCATCTCCATCATTGGCATTGTGCTGCTGATTGGAATCGTAAAAAAGAACGCCATCATGATGATTGATTTCGCGATGCAGGCGGAACGCGAGGAAGGAAAGACACCTATCGATGCGATTTTTGAAGCGTGCATGTTGCGCTTCCGTCCAATCTTAATGACGACGATGGCTGCGTTGTTGGGCGCCTTGCCGTTGGCGCTGGGGACGGGCACCGGTTTCGAGCTCCGCCGCCCGCTTGGCATCACAATAGTAGGAGGGCTGATCTTGAGTCAGTTGCTCACACTCTATACAACTCCGGTCGTCTATTTGGCGTTCGATCGGCTGCGGCTACGGATGCAGGGAAAACAAAGCGCTATCCTTTCCCCAGCTCCGGAGGCTGGCTAGAACAGTGCGCTTAGGCGAACGGTTGGTTAGCGGAACCGACTAGGCAGGAAACGCTATGATACTCATGCGAAAACCAGTGAACGGCATGATTCGGCTGGGTGCAACTGCGCTCTTGTTGGTTCTAGCGGGCTGCGTAGTGGGACCGAAATACCACCCGCCTTCGCCGCAAGCCCCTGCACCGCAGTACAAAGAAACGCCCACTCAGCCCCAGGAAGCCGGACTCTGGACTCCTGCACAGCCCGCGGATGCAAAGCTGCGCGGCAAATGGTGGGAGATCTTCAACGATGCAGAACTGAGCGCTCTCGAAGAACAACTGGATATCAACAACCAGAATATCAAGCAATACTTCGAGAACTTTATGGAAGCTCGCGCGGTGATCCGTGAAGCCCGCTCGCAGTATTTCCCCACGTTATCGGTCACGCCTTCGTTCAACCGCTCGCGAACCTCGGGGAACCTGAACACCGCCCCCGTCAATACCTCAGGCACGGGCACCGCTGCCAAGCAACTGCAGAGTACCGTCTATTCCCTTCCGCTCGAAGCCTCCTGGGAGCCCGATCTGTGGGGCAGAGTCCGCAATGCCGTCCGCCAAGCCCAGTATGCCGCCCAGGTGAGCGCGGCCGATCTTGAGAACGAACGCCTGACTGAGCAGGCCAGCTTGGCGCAGTATTTTTTCGAAATTCGCGGTCAGGACCAACTGCAAAAGATTTACGACGACACCGTTGTGGCGGACCAGAAAGCGTACGACCTGACTCGCGCTCTATATGAAGCTGGCATCGACGATGAGATCTCCGTGGTGGAGGCTAAAACCACGCTCCAGAGTGCGCAGGCTGGCGCGACCAACGTCGGAATCGCGCGGGCGCAGTATGAGCACGCGATCGCCGTACTCATAGGCAAGGCTGCGTCCAATTTCTCCATTCCTGCGAAGCCGATGACGGTTGCTCCGCCGCCGATTCCGATCGGCATGCCCTCGGAACTACTCGAGCGCCGGCCTGATGTCGCCGCGGCGGAGCGCACGATGGCCGAAGCTAACGCGGCCATCGGCATCGCTTACGCGGCTTACTATCCGAATTTGACTTTGACAGGGGCAGGCGGCTTCGAAAGTTCCACCTTCCAAAATTGGCTTTCCTGGCCGAGCCGCTTCTGGTCCGTGGGCGCCTCGATTCCAGAAACTATCTTCGACGCCGGCTTGCGTCGCGCCACCGTCCAGCAATACGTTGCAATCTACAATGCGGACTTGGCCAGCTACCGTCAGACGGTGCTTGCCGCTTTTCAACAGGTGGAAGATTCTCTCGCTGAAGTTCGCATCTTATCCCAGGAGATACAGCAGGAGCAGCAGGCAGTGAATTCCGCTCAAACCTACCTCAAGCTAGAACAGGCGCGCTATGAAACGGGCGTCGATCCCTACGTGGACGTGCTGATTGCCCAGACCACAGTGCTGGCGGACCAGCAGATTCTCAATACTCTTCAAGTGCAACAAATGACGTCTGCCGTGGCATTGGTGGCGGCTCTAGGCGGCGGGTGGGATCGTTCGCAATTGCCAAGCACGCAGCAGGTGAACCAGAAACCGACCAAGTCGGAGACAACGATCGAACAGTAAGACCGGAATCCTCGCTGAGAACATGTTGCGGACCGGCTTTGTTCTGATCTACAAGTAACGTCTGGTAGGAAATTGTGCGTCCGGTCGGACTCATACCGCACGACCTCTCTTCACGAAGCAATGACAACGGTCACTTAGATATTTTTGGGAAATCTATGAATTAAACGGTGTTCCTTCGGGCGAACCTATGGACTCTCTAACCCCATACCCGACGACGAAATGGACGAGCAAAACCGGAACATCTCTCACTCTGTTGTCTGTTCGCCGGCAATGACCTCTTGCTGATCTTCCGCCGCTTGCCAACCGGAATTTGGGTTGTATTCCTTCAGGGCTTTGGCGAGCATGTCGGTTTTCTTCCCCAGATCTTTTTCGTACACGACTCCATCCTGGTCAATGAGGAATGTCATGACGCCTGACGATCTGTATTCCGCCGGATAGGCGAGGAAAGCAAAACCCTCAGTCATTTTGCCGTTCACCAGATAGTCTTTTGCGCCGCCGGGGGCATTTTTTCCCTGACGCGTAAGAACGCGGAAATAGTAGCCGCGGTAAGGAGTCGGTATGTCGTTCGGATTTTTTGCGTGGCCATCGGCCGCCGCCGACGCCACAAGCGGACCAATCGGGCTCCGGGTTTCGCCCGCCCCGGTCTTCCAATAGAGGCCATTGTGCTGGCCATCATCGCTGAAGACCTTTTGCGCATATTCGTCGTTTTTCGTGGAGTAGAATTCTTTTTGCGCCGCTGTTAATTCCTGGCAAACTCGTATGGCGGACAGTTCATTGCGGCCGATTCGCCGGTACAAGATTTCCTTTTTCCCCGCCTCAGTATCGAAATACCACGAGTTCCCTTTATTCGCGAGCGGTATGGGCGTAGGCCAATTCTCCGCTCCGATGTATAGGACAGTGGTTCCGTCGGGTTCGTTCACCAAGCGATGCATCTCTTGGTATTTATGCACGAAATTAGCGCGGCTCTGCGCGTCTTCGGCGTCGTCTCCCGAGGAAACGATTTGCTTCCCGTCGGGACCGAGAATATCCAGCATCGCTTTTTCGTCGTTGTTCTGGCTCGCGGCGACCAACGCGTTGCTCGCTTCTTCCGCCGATGAAAATGCTTTCTGATCAGCTTGCTGTGCCACGGAAGCAGTCATGAAGCACCCCGTCAAAACGACGGCGAGTCCAGCCAGTCGAGGAGAAAAGGCGCGATGAAATTTATTGAAATTCAGATGTGTACGCGACATATGCTTTCCATCTCCAATTACATTCTTCAAATTGAGAAACGATGAGAACCTCGACTACCTGTGCCCGCCACCGCCATGGCCGCCGCCACCACCGCGAGCCCCACCGCCGCCACCCCGAGCTCCACCGCCCATGCTGGCGCTTCCGCGAGAGGAAAAGCTCCGTGCCTGCCCTCCATGGTCGTAGCCGCTGAATGCACCTGAGCGCACTCCGCTCTGCGCTCGAGGTGCAGAATATCCCCGAGCTGCCTGCCTATTTCCGTCGAACGGTCTGGCCATTGCGCCGGGACGGTTGTAGACTCCGCCGCGGGCGCCGCCGCCGCGATAGAAATTGCTCCGGTTGTAAAATGTGTTGCTCCGTGAGTAGTAGCGGCCGTGGTTGTAAATGGCGTAATGGTTATGCCAATCAAATCCCCAGTGCCCCCACCCCCAGCCGAAACCCCCGAACCAGCCGATCCCGAAGCCGACTCCAAAATTGAGGTATGGACCACCAAACCAGATTCCGGGATACGGATACCAGCCCGGCCACGCCACAATTGGTCCCCCATAAACCAGCCAAGGGTCGTACGCTGGTATGTAAACCACATCGGGATTGGCAGGCTGAATCTCGATCGAAGAATCTTGCGTATCGACGGTTTGCTGCTGCGTGCTCTTTAGGTTGCCCGCTGCCTGGGCACGACGCCGCATTACCTGTACTGCATCCATTACGTCCTGCTGCTGGTTGTAATAGGCATCGCCTAATGATGATGTCCAGGAAAGATTCTTGTCCATATTTCCTAGCACGGATGGAAATGCGGCCAGCGCCTTGACGCTCGGATCCCAGGGTTCCGGGTCCACAGCGTGGCCCAAAGAATCGCCGTTCAAGTCGGGATGCGCCTGCACCCAGCGATCGGCCTCGACCACCTGTTCGGGAAATGTTGATGCGGCCAGAATCTGCGCCACCAGCGAATCCGGATAGAGCGCAATCGGCGCTACCAGGCGTTGCAACTGGTCCGGACTCTGTTGTGCATACGGGGGCGCCGGGGCGCCTTGCGCAGCGGGTTGCTGGTCGGTAGTTTGTGGAGGTGGATTCTGCTGATCCTGCGATTGAGGGCCTTGAAGAGCTGAGAGCTTCAAGGGCAGAACGGCCAGCAGTGAAATCAAAGTCAAAACAAGAGGCAAACTTCGGTTGCCCAATCGACGCGCTGAGAACTTTGCGTCACGTCCCAAAATCTTCATGATAAGATCCCTTTGCAAAACCATTGTTGAGTGCAGTTGCTGCGGATTTGTTCCGCGACTCCCCACGGTATTTTTCCAAATCAATGCGTGGCGTCCTCAGACCCCGCTTCCCGAAAGAACTTCTTCTCCGAGTCTACGCCTACAAACGGTCATCGGGCGATTTGCCCTCGATAATGCCAATTTGTATGAGCAAGTGCGCCGCTCTTTCGTGATGTTCACGGCAAAGTAGGCAGCCATTGATGTAGTAAGGCACTCGGATCATTAGATGCTCATAATACGGTCAAAGAGTGAACGACGATTTTTCGCCGACTAACCTATTACTGTTGCGCCAATCTCGGCCATAGACTCGTCTGTATCCGGAACGGTTACGGCACGACAGTGAAACTGTGTTTACTCACGGCCGTGCAAAGCGCAGAGGCCCGTCGCTTGGCGGAGAGCCTCAAGCTGAGCTGCGAAAAAAAACGTAAATAGGTAGGGCCAGACTGCGTTCACTTGGGCGTAGTTCGGTTTTAATTTTCATCACCAAGAACAATCCGATCGGGAGATCCCCCCACTGCGAATTATGCGCGCAAGGCACGAGTCTCCGATGTTCACTAACGCTCACGGTGGTTCTTAAATCTTTAGTGCTTTGCGAGACTGCTTGGTGTCTAGTTTTGCTCAGACGAAAGCCAGAATCTAGCCCAATATCTAAGCACGGGTAATTGCTGATGCCCTACGTCCTGGACTGGAGGAACTATGTTAGGTATGGGTTTGGTCGGAACGATTATTGTGATTGTGGTGATTGTGTGGCTCGTACGTCGAGCGTGACGCGAGGCCTGTTTCTTTGCTTAGCAGGATTGTTGACGGACTTGTGCGAGGCGACCCATGAATCGTCCCCGAGTGTCTAAAATTGGACAGCTTGGATGGAGCTAGTTCTGTCACACTATGGCCATGACAACGAAGACGATTCCCGAATACTTAGAGGCCGAGCGTCAAAAAAGCGAAGACGACCGGATACGGATGGAAGCCGAGGCTGCGGGCATCAAACTGCTGCACCATGGCCATCATCGCACTGCCAGACAGCCTAAGCTGGAAATGCCAACGGCAGTTAAAACCACACCCAAAGCGAGAAAAACTGCCGCAGCAGCTCGAAACAAACCACAGACCGCGCGAAAGAAGGCAACGAAAGCTCGCAAGGCCGCATGACTTTGAGCCTTTATGGAGGACGAACTCCTAGGCAGCTGCTCGCCGGGTCGCCGCTGTGGCAACGCGCTCGCGGACCGGCACAGAAACCGCCGTTGATGTGATCAGGCGCTTTTACCCGCGATCCCTTAATGAGCGAAAAGGGCGATTTTGCGCAAACTATTCATGCCATTGGCCTCAGCTTACGGGCCCAAACTCTGGTGATCTCACGTGGAGCAACTGGTATGCCTCGTCCAACGTACGAACCACATGTAAATCAGGACGGGTGTCTTCGCCAAGTATCTGAAACATGCGCATCATGCCGTAAAGGAGGTCGTGCGGAGCGATAACGACACGCATATAACCAGGCGGGATTATGGGCGAACTCTTCGCCAGTACCCGTATAACATCGTTGGAAACTTTAAACTGCGTCACTGCCGAAGCCTCCCAGATGCCGCGACAGGGTGCGCGAGAGGCTACATATCTAGCCGCCGTCGCATAGGCATCGAGCAGAATCGCATCCGTCATGGGATCTTCTAGCGTCACGCGCAAAATGTTATTCCTTGCGTCGAAATCCAGGACGAACCCCATAGAGTGCCTCCGTCCAGCTTACCCGTGTTCGCCTGGCGGCTCAACTGTCGCAAACAGGCATTCCTACTCATCAGCCCTCAGTGAGCGAAAAGGCGATGCTTACCCCTGAGTGGCCGATCGAATGGGAGTAATCAAACTGCACACAAAGTACGAAACAGCGCATCCCTAACACTGTTCACACCGCAAGGATTGACCGTTGGACATAGAGCCAAACGGCCCTAAACCCGGCTCCAGTCCTGTGATTTAACGCATTCGCGAAAAAATACGCGCTATAATTCTCCCGTCTTTTGGCTTTCACTTTCCGCGGTCCTGAGGGGGACAACTTCCATGAAGCATTTATTCCGTCTCGCAATTATTCTTGCGCTCGCCACCGGCGCGTGGGCGCAGTGGTCGTCCGATCCGGCAACCAACTTGCCGCTCGCTGACAACAACAACGGAAGCGATCAGGTGCAACCAAAAGTTGTTCCCTATGGCACGGCCGGCGGATACGTCAGCTGGTTTGACGCCAATCCGGATAGCCCGCCGCCCATCGGCTACAGCGTTTATTACCAATTGCTCAATCGCCACGGTTACGAACAATTCCATCACGGCGGACTCGGCGTCGCCCACCTCACTAACAGCTCGACCGAAGATTATGGTCTCGACGTGGATGCTCAGGGCAACGCGCTGCTCGCCTTCCTCGATACCCGCGAAGGCTCGAACCAGCAAGTGACCGCAGCCAAGATGAGCCCGCATGGCCAGCCTTTGTGGGGAACGCTCGGTGTGCAACTCACCAACAGCTCGACCGATTCCTTCGCCGCTCCAAAAATTGCTGCAACCAGTGACGGCGGCATCGTCGTCGCCTGGACTGACAACAGCAACGTGGTCGCGCAAAAACTCAACGCCGATGGCGTGCCGCAATGGGGCTCCGGTGTGGTCTTCAGTCAGTCGAACTATGAATACCTCCTCGCCGACTTGCACGCGGCCGACAATGGCAGCGTCATCATCTCGTGGGTGAGCAGCCAGGGCTTCGGCAGCAACAGCCTTCTCGTCGCCAACAAGATCTCCGCCAGCGGAACGCTGCTCTGGGGCGCGGGCAATGTGAGCATCTTCACCAACGGCTCGCTGCAATTTGGCAACTTCCCCTATTTCGTTCCGGATGGCAGCGGCGGCGCGGTCTTCGACTGGTATACCAACGGCCCGACACTCCAAGTCTATGCGCAACACATTCTGGCGGACGGTACGGCCGCGTTCCCCGCCGGCGGCGTCGCCGTTTCCAGCAATACCAACAACGTCCGCGTTTCACCCACCGCGGTCTATCGCGCCTCGACGGGCGAAGTTTTTGTTTTCTGGACTGAAGAAGATGCGAACCAAGTCGTGAACGGCGTCTATGGACAGAAATTTAACTCGACTGGTGTGCCGCAATGGGGAGCCACCGGATTGGTGATTGTCCCCCTCGGTGCCGATCAGCAGATTTTCGTAACCGCCTCGCAAGTCGGTTCCGGAGCGCTGGTGTACTGGGTGGATGAAGTCGGCTATGGCGATGCGACAATTCAAGCCACCAAGCTTTCGGATTCCGGCTCGGTGACGTGCTCGCAATTCGTGGTCTCATCCACGCCCGCGAATAAATCGCGGCTCGTGGCCACCACGGCTCCCGGCGGTTACTCCGCGCTCGCGTTTGAAGATGACCATATCGGCAACAACGGCATCTACATTCAGAACGTTAACCCGAACTGCTCGCTCGGCTTGCAATAGCGCTTGTGTTTTCTATAAGGGCGGACGCCTCGTCCGCCCTTTTTATTTCTTAACCAAGCCTTTGTGATCTATAACCATCCTGTGCATAACTTTTCTGTGGAAAACCCTGTCAAGAGGATAGAAAAGCGAAAGTCGCGGCATGTTGCTCATTGCAAGAGAAATATAAAGTTCCAAAGCGTGTCTGGTTTACCCCCTCCAATATGCTAGTCTGGAAGTAGATGGAAAGTTGAACGCGGCCCTTGTGGCCGCGTTTTTATTTTGGGGGAAACCGTCCGAAAAGCAGATTCCTCGCGCGTTCTCGCCGCTAACTCGGCTCCGAACGGCTCGGAATGACAATGGGGATGGCTTTGCGTAAGAGAGCGGAAAGCTGTTTCTCTTTGAACACCCAACCACATTGTCATTCCGAGGAGCTTTGCGACGAGGAATCTGCTGTTGCGCTTGGAAAGCGATCAAAGCCGTTGCGCGCGCTTGCGTTCGAATTCGGCGATGTGGCTTTCGTGGCGAAGAGTCAGGCCGATGTCATCGAGACCATGGAGCAGGCAGTGGCGGCGGAAGTCGTCCATCGCGAACGAAGCGGCAAAACCGTGCAGATCGGAAATACGCGAACGCTCGATGTCCACGGCGAGATGATAGGCATCGTGGCTCTGCGCGCGTTTCATGAGCAACTGAATTTCGCTCTCCGAAAGAACGACGGTCGCGATCCCGTTCTGGTGGCAGTTCTGGCGGAAGATGTCTGCGAATGACGGCGCAACGATGATGCGGAAACCATACTCGAGCAACGCCCACGCGGCGTGCTCGCGCGAAGAACCGCTGCCAAAGTTTCTTCCTGCAAGCAGAATGGTGGCTCCGCGATAGCGGGGATGGTTCAAAATAAAATCGGGATTGTGGTCGCCATTTGCGTGGCGGGCCCAGTCGTAAAAAAGAAACTGGCCGAAGCCGCTGCGCTCAATGCGTTTCAAGAATTGCTTGGGGATGATCTGGTCGGTGTCCACGTTGGCGCGGTCGAGCGGCACGGCGAGTCCGGAGTGCAGGCGAAGGGGTTGCATCAGCGGTATCTCCATTCGCGGATGTCAGTGAAGCGCCCAGTGATAGCGGCAGCTGCCGCCATGGCAGGACTCATCAAGTGCGTGCGTCCTCCCCGCCCTTGGCGGCCTTCGAAGTTGCGGTTGCTGGTGGAAGCGCAGCGCTGGCCGGGCGCGAGAATGTCTTCGTTCATGCCCAGGCACATGGAACAGCCGGGCTGACGCCATTCGAATCCGGCAGAGCGGAAGATTTGATCAATGCCTTCGGCTTCGGCTTCGCGCCTGACCGCCTGCGAACCGGGCACGACGAGCGCGCGCACTCCGTCATGCACTTTGTAGCCGTGAACCACGCGCGACGCAGCGCGAAGGTCTTCGATGCGGGCATTAGTGCAGGAACCGATGAAGACGACATCAATCGGAATTTGCTCAAGCGGCGTGCCGGGGCGCAGGGCCATGTATTCGAGAGCGCGTTCGGCTGCGCGGCGTTCGCCTTCGGCGTGCAATTCATTCGGGTTGGGAACGGCGGAAGTGACCGCCGAGGCCATGGCGGGGTTTGTTCCCCAGGTGACAAATGGGGCGAGCGATGTCGCATCGATGTCGATGACGCGATCGAATTGCGCGCCGTCATCGGATTTTAGGTTGCGCCAGCGAGAGACAGCTTTTTGCCAGTTTTCACTTTGCGGTGCGAAGCGGCGCCCTTCGAGATAACGGAAAGTCGTTTCATCAGGCGCAATCATGCCAGCGCGAGCACCGGCTTCAATGGTCATGTTGCAGAGCGTCATACGGCCTTCCATCGAAAGTGCACCGATAGCTTCGCCGGAGTATTCGATGACGTAGCCCGTTGCGCCGGCGGTGCCGATAGCAGCGATGAGTCCGAGAGCCATGTCTTTGGCGGTGACGCAGGCCGGCAGCGCGCCATTGAAGCGCACCCGCATGGTGAGAGGCTTTTGTTGCGTGAGGCATTGCGTAGCGAGAACGTGCTCGACTTCGCTGGTTCCGATGCCGAAAGCGAGCGCGCCGAATGCGCCGTGCGTGCTAGTGTGACTGTCTCCGCAGACGATGGTCTGGCCGGGCTGGGTCAAACCCAGTTCGGGGCCGATGACGTGCACAATGCCCTGCTCGGCGGAGTGAATGTCGAAGAGTTGAATATTGTATTCGGCGCAATTGCGGCGCAGAGTTTCGATCTGTTGCGCGGCAAGCGGGTCGCCGATGATCTGGCGTTGCGCCGTCGTCGGGACGTTGTGATCGACGGTAGCGAAGGTGAGATCGGGGCGGCGAACGTTGCGATGGGTCATGCGCAAGCTTTCAAACGCCTGCGGGCTGGTCACTTCATGCAGGAGGTGCAAGTCGATGTAAATGAGCGGGGGTGAATCAGGGGGATGGTGGACGACGTGGGCGTCCCAAATTTTTTCGAAAATAGTGGTGGGCATGTCGTTACACCGCATGATACGCAAGGCCGCGGCTGATGCGGTCGGCCAGCGCACTTTCGACGAATGCGCCCATCTCAGTCGTAGACAAAGTCTTACCGGTCGGCTTCAAATCGAGCGTCCGATGGCCGTCTTTGAGCACGTCCCACACGGCGCGTTCGATTTCGGTGGCTTCCGCGTCGAGCCCGGCGGTGTGCCGCAGCAACATGGCCGCGGAGAAGATTGCGCCAATCGGATTGGCTTGGTTGCGCCCCGCAATGTCAGGGGCGGACCCGTGGACAGGTTCGTACAGATCCACATCGCCGCCGATGGTAGCTGAGGGTAACATGCCGAGCGAACCGGTGATGACAGCGGCTTCATCGCTCAGAATATCGCCAAATAAATTTTCGGTGAGGATAACGTCAAAGCGGCGCGGCGTCATCATCAAGTGCATGGCGCAGGCATCCACGTAGAGATGCTCGAGTTCGACGTTGGGATAGTCTTTCGCCACTTCGTTGACTACCTGACGCCAAAGTTGGGAAGTTTCAAGCACATTAGCTTTGTCCACGGAAGTGACTTTGCGGCGGCGCTGTGTGGCCTGATCGAAAGCGATGCGTGCGACGCGCTCGATTTCCGAGCGGGAGTAGCGCATGGTGTTAAGAGCCGCGCTGGGGCTTTCGTCGTTATCGGTTTCGAAACCGCGGGGTTCGCCGAAGTACAAGCCGCCGAGCAATTCGCGAACAACGAGAATATCCGCGCCCGCAATGATCTGAGGCTGGAGCGGAGAGCAGTCGGCGATGGAGCGATGCGAAATCGCGGGACGAAGATTGGCGAAGCCACCGAGCGCCTTGCGGAGTACGAGCAGACCGGCTTCAGGACGTGAAGCAGGCGGAAGCGAATCGTATTCGCGCGCGCCGACCGCGCCGAGCAGGACGGCATCGGATTCGAGGCAGGCATCTAGCGTGGCCGGAGGAAGCGGCGATCCGCTGGCCTTGATGGCAGCGCCCCCGACAGGATATTCGCGAAAGTGAAAATCGAGACCGCCGATATCAGCGACTGTACGCAAGGCTTTGACGGCTTGGGCGGTTACTTCCGGCCCGACACCGTCCCCTGGCAAAAGTGCGATTTTTAATTTCATAAACGTAATTCCAATTCTTAATCAGCTACGGCATGCATGGCCCTGTTTGCTGGAGTCGGCGCGGAACCAACGCGGGCGCCAATCAGCGACAGCAAGTCCATGTCATAGATATTTTTCTTGCGGTCGGCGAGCTCGATGAAGCGCCAATAAGCGGCTTCGGCCTCGGCCCGCGACAACTCAACCCCTAACTCGGCGTAGCGGCGAACCAGAGCGCTGCGGCCGGAGTGCTTGCCCAGCACGATACGTGTGCCGGGAGCGCCGACGGATTGCGGCGTCATGATCTCGTAGCACAGCGGGTTGCTCATGACGCCATGCTGATGAATTCCGGCTTCGTGGGCAAAAGCGTTTGCGCCCACGACGGCTTTGTTGGGCTGCACGGGAAAACCGACGATGCCCGCGAGCAACTGGCTGCTGGGATGAAGCTCTTCGCTCACGATGTTAGTGGCGTAAGGCATGCGGTCGCCGCGTACGCGCAAGGCCATCACGATTTCTTCGAGCGCGGCATTGCCGGCACGTTCGCCGATGCCGTTGACGGTGCATTCCACCTGACGAGCGCCGGCGTCAATCGCGGCAAGCGAATTGGCAACGGCGAGACCGAGATCGTTGTGGCAATGGACGGAGATGGTCGTGCTCGCGATCCCTTTGACCTGCTGGCACAAGGTTTGGATGATATTTGTCCACTCGGAAGGCACAGCGTAGCCAACGGTATCCGGAATGTTGATGGTGGTGGCGCCGGCGGCAATGACGGTCTCGACCATGTCGCAAAGAAAATCGAGACCGGCACGAGTCGCATCTTCGGGGGAGAATTCAACGTCCGCGCAAAGCGATTTGGCCAATTTGACGGCGGCGCTGGCCTGGGCCAGGGCGCTTTCGCGGCTTATCTTGAGCTTGTATTCGAGATGAATGTCGGAAACAGCGAGAAAACAATGAATGCGCGGACGGGCGGCATGGCGCACCGCGTCAAAGGCGCGTTCAACATCGCCTTGCGTGCAACGGGCAAGAGCGGCAATGACTGGACGGCGAACTTCTCGGGCGATGGCCTGGACTGCCTCGAAGTCACCTTGCGAGGCGATGGGGAAACCGGCTTCAATGACGTCAACGCCGAGGCGATCGAGTTGGCGCGCCATCGAGAGCTTTTCGGTGACGGTCATGCTGCAACCGGGGGATTGCTCGCCATCGCGCAACGTCGTGTCGAAGACAGTAATTTTCGGCTTGGCCATAGGCTCCATGGGACGGCACTCGGAGAACCGCTACAAACATTGGAAACCACGGCAGCAAGATAACGCAATATTATAATTATTTTAGTAACATAAATATTTGTTATATGATGGAAATCCGCTGATTGAGGTATTGAAAGAAAAGCAGATTCCTATGCGCGTTCTCGCTGACGCTTCGAACGGCTCGGAATGACAAGGTGGTTGGGATGTTCGTGCTGCTCCGCGCAAGATCCCTCGAACCGCTGGCGAAAGCGCGGTCCTTCGGGATGACAAGGTGGTTAGTGCAGATTCGGGATGGCAACGTGGTTGGTGAGAATTAAGGAGTGACACATGGATTTGTTTGAACTGGAAACGTTTCTTGCTGTGGTCCGCGAGGGAGGGTTCTCTCGGGCCGCGAAAGCGCTGCACCGCACCCAACCGGCAGTGAGCCAGACCATCCGAAAGCTGGAAGACGATTTGGGTGAGCCTGTGCTGGATCGCTCATCGCGCGACGGCACGCTGACGGATGCCGGGCGCTTGCTGGAAGAGTACGCGCAGCGCATGTTGAACCTGAAGGGCGAGGCGCGCGCGGCCTTGACGGAGTTGCGGCAACTCACGCACGGCAAGCTGGTGATCGCAGCGAATGAGTACACATGCATCTATCTGCTGCCGGTGCTCGATCAGTTTCACCGGCAGTATCCGATGATCAAGATTGCGGTGCAGCGATCGCTGGCGAGCCACATTCCGGGGGACCTGACGCGACATGGCGCGGAGTTGGGTGTGCTGTCGTTTGATCCGGGCGATGCGGGGTTGACCTCGATGGTGGTAGGGACTGATGTGCTCGTGTTTGTGGTGCATCCGCGGCATCCGCTGGCGAAGGCAAATCAGGTGAGCATCAAGCAACTGGGCGCGGAAACTTTTGTTGCGCACAATGTGCCGTCGCCGCTGCGGGCGAAAGTGTTGCAGGCGTTTCAAAAGCACAAGACGCCGCTGCACATGCAGATCGAATTGCCGACGATTGAGGCGATCAAACGGTTTGTGGCGATGGGCAACGGCGTGGCACTCGTGCCGGGGATTTGCGTGGAAGCAGAAGTTGCTCGAGGAGAACTGGTACGCATCCCAGTGAATGATTTGCGAATTGAACGCAAGCTGCGAATTGTCTATCGGAAGAATGCAAGCTTGTCGCACGCGGCGAGGGCGTTCTTGCAGATGGAGTGGGGGGAGCGGGCGGCGTAGGGGGAGCAGTTGAAAGCAGATTCCTACGCCCATCCTCGCTGCCCCGGCAGCTATGGATGGCTCGGAATGACAATGTGGTGGGAGCGGGTTGTAGTCCTACAAAAGCAGATTCCTACGCACGTCTTCGCTGCCTTCGGCAGCTACAGACGGCTCGGAATGACAAGGTGGTCGGGGCGGATTCGGTGTCAGCGGTATCTCTCCTCGAGCAACTCGGCGATGGATGCATAGGCTTTCGTGAGTGTGGCCTCGTCGGGGAGAAACACGATGCGGAAGTGCTGCGAGCCGGGCTTTTGCCCGAAGCCGGAGCCGTGCACGACCATGACGTGCTTCTGCAAGATCAACTCGCGAACGAAAACGTCGTCCCCTTCTGGAATGTCGATGCGCGGAAATGCATAAAACGCGCCGAGAGGAGCGACCAGGCTCACGCGCGGAGTTTTTTCTGCCCACTGCATGGTCAGGTCGCGGCGGGACTTCAGCTTGGCAATGACTTTCGGCAAGTGATCTTGCGGACCATCGAGTGCGGGCGCAATTGCGTACTGCTCGGGATGATTGGCGCACAAGCGTGAACGCAAGAGCCGGTTGATGCCTTCGACGTAGGGCGCGAGCGCGGCTTCATCGCCGGAGACGATGCCCCATCCGATGCGCCATCCGGGAGCGAGATAATTTTTCGACAGTCCGCCGAAGGTGACGACCGGTAGATCGGGAGCGATAGAGGCGAACGGAATGTGAGTGTCGCCGTCAATCATGAGCTTGTCGTAAATTTCGTCGGCGAAGACGACGAGATTGTGCTCGCGGGCGAATTCGGCAATTTTTTCGAGCATTCCGCGTGAGCAAATTGCCCCGGTGGGATTGTTGGGATTGATGAGCACGATGCCGCGAGTGCGCGGCGTGAGTTTCTTTTTCAGATCTTCGAGATCGGGCTGCCAGGCGTCGTCTTCATTCAAATAGTAGGTATTTATATTGGCGCCGATTTTTGCGAGCACGGCGGAATAAAGCGGATAGTCCGGGCACGGCGTGAGCACGTTTTCGCCAGGATTGAGCAAAGCGGTGAGGCACACATCCACGGTTTCGCTGACGCCTGTCGTGATGAAAATGTCCCGAATATTGAGAATACCTTTTTTCGTCTCGGCCTCACGGCGAATTGCTTCGAGCGCGGGCTTGATGCCGGAAGAAGGCGAGTAGCCGTTCTTGCCGTCCCGCATAGCTTTGTACACAGCTTCGATGAGATACGCCGGAGTTTCGAAATCGAACGCAAGCGGGTCGCCGACGTTCAGTGCGAGAACTTTATGGCCCTGCTTGGTGACCTGATCGGTGAAGCAGGCGAGGTCGCGGATGGCGTAGCGGACATTGTCGAGGCGCTTGGCAGCGAGGATTTCATGGGTCTGGGTAGCGGGCATCGTGGACTCCCTAGAGTGCTTCATTCATGATAAATGAATGGTGGGACGGCGGGAAAAGCGTGGAAGAAAGCAGATTCCTACGCACGTTCTCGCTTTCGCTCCGAACGGCTCGGAATGACAAAGTGGTTGGAGTTGAAAAGCTACGCGCGAGATCCCCTTCGACTTCGCTCAGGGCAGGCTCTCGGGCCACTGGTGAAAGCGCGGCCCTTCGGGAGGATAAGTGGTTGTGAGAGATGTGGGCGGGTGAGGACACCCGCCCCTACGCAACCGCTGGCTTATTTTGGCGACGTTTTGCCGACCGGGCTACCCCAGCCGGTAACGAGATCATAGCCCTTGACCGAGTTGTAGCCGCCGTTGCTGCCGCTAGTGATGTCGTGGAAGTAGCTGGCAAAGGCATTGCTAACTCCGATGCGGTAGAGAGTCGGATTCAGGAATCCAACGGTTGGCTTGCCTTTGGCGACGAACCCTTCGTTCACTAAGGCGATGAAACTGGCCCATTGCGGCGCGGCAAAACTGGTGCCACCGTTGCCTTCGTAGCATGCGCCGTCATAGCAGCTGTATTGGTTGGTGTTGGCTTCGGCGGAGACGTCCGGATAATTGCGCAGCGTGGTAGAACCTTTATTGCTGGAATTGATGACGCCATTCAATTTTTGATACGCCGGAATCGGGATTCCGTTCTTGTCGATCGAACCGGCGCTGCCGTTCCATCCCGTTTCGGATTGCCAGGCGCCGCCGGGCCCGGTAGTAACGATGTCTGTGCCGCCGACGGCAACGACGTACGGATCATCGGAGGGCCAGACGACATCGCCTGGGGTGCCGGAGCCGTTGTCCCCCGTTGCTACGAAAACCGTCTGCCCTTGCGAGGCCATTTGTTTGAAAATCGGGTCGAGGCTTTTCTCGTCGTCGGGCCATCCCCAGGAGCAACTGATTGTCTTCGAAGTATTATCGACCGCCATTTGATTGAAGATAGAAACGTCGCTGTTGCCAACATACACCACAACCTGGCTTAAGGCCGGGCCCATGCCGATGGCCATCTCAATGTCGATGGCTTGCTCGCTGTCGTCGCAGGTTTGCGGTGGGCAATTCAAAGGCACACCATTGAGCGATACGCCTTTAATGGGGACGTTGAGCGGCTGGTTCAGGTTTTTGAAGTA
>Ga0187847_10002021_pt1 | contig 17011 bp, 16 predicted proteins | sample June2016WEW_4_10_FD_132458 | JGI IMG/M metagenome (GOLD analysis project Ga0187847, IMG submission 132458) | Peatland microbial communities from SPRUCE experiment site at the Marcell Experimental Forest, Minnesota, USA - June2016WEW_4_10 | ecosystem: Environmental > Terrestrial > Soil >...
ACTCCGACTACCTCGACGATGTATGCGACGGTGAGAGTGGAGCTATTCAGTGAAACAAAGCTCGACGGATTTCTCACCGGCAGAAACACCACGCTCGACGCGCCGCCACCGGGAGCGGGGCTGGTGACGGTGATAGACGCGGTCGAGGCGGTCGCGATGTCCGTCGAGAGAATGGTCGCGGTAAGTTGCCCTTGATTGACGAAGCTCGTGGCGCGCGGGCTACCGTTCCAGTTGACCGTCGAGCCGGAGACGAATCCGGTGCCGTTCACGGTGAGCTGAAAGTTGTTGCCTTCGGGCGCGACGGTCGCCGGTACGAGCGGCTGATTCACAAACGGCACCGGATTGTTTGCCGCAAAGACGTTTACCAAAGCAGAACAGATGAGAACGAAAAGAGTAAGGCGCGCGACAAATAGCAACTTCATAGGAAACCCCAGCGAGAAGATTGGACGCAGCGAAATCAGCCTCGGGGGAAGGCGAACCATTGTGCTACGGGCTGTGTGCGGTGTCAATCGAGTTCGTTGGGAAAGACGAGCGCGATCAGCTAAAAGCAGGTTCCTCACCGCTAAAGCGGATTCGGAATGACAATGTCGTGGGCGGTGGTTAAGAAGGCGGCTTCCGGTCCACTTATCAAAACTAACCATCTTGTCATCCCGAGCACCGCGCTTTTCATCGCGGGCGAGGGATCTTGCGCGGGGCTACTCAGGCCCGCCGGACGTACGCTTCGCAGAAGAACTGATAACGGCTCAGTTAACCTCCTCCGTAAGTCATTGAAAATCGTGTCACCCGAAAGTAGACATTGTGCACCAATAATGGTGCAGTGGGGTCATAAGCCGCTGATTCCATGAACCATCCGCAACTTCATGCGCTGTGCATAAAGTTCATCCCAAACCATAGCAAACAATATACTTAGCGATAGGCATTAAAACGATTGAAATCTTCGCTGGCGAAGCCGATTTTCTTGCCTTACTCTGGGTCGCCCCGTTATCGCGAACGCGTCCTGGGCCGTCTCAAATGAAAATAAAAGCCATTCCTCTGAGCGATGGGATGCTGGAAAATCAAACCGCAGATTCCTCCTCGCTGCGCTCGTCGGAATGACAATGACAATGTAGAGAGCGTTGTGTAAGCGTGCCGCCTCCCCACGTTGTCGTCCCGAAGTGCCCGCGCTTTCACCAGCGGGCCGAGGGATCTTGCGCGCAGCGAACATGCTCTGTCGAGCTGCGCTCGATCGGGATCCCTACACAATCAACTTACGAACCCGTTGGCCGCAGAAAATCAGGCTTGGGCGGAGAGCACGCCGCGTCGAACCAGCGGCTGATGTAAACCTGTGCATGGGCCTCGCCGCAGAAGTGACGCGCGCCGGGCGCGTTAGCGACCTCGGTCTTCCAGCGCAGGACGGTAAGTTCCGCGTCCCCACATTGAATGATGAACCAGTGCATAGGGTGACTGGTGATGGTCCCGCAAATCTCGCAGCGAAATTCCTGAAGGGTGGTCATGGTATGCCTTAATCCGGGCAAACGTATTGTACATAAGGAAGCAAGCTACACGCGCGAGTTTTGCGTCGCGAAGAACGCGCCGCTTCGCGCGGCTCGCCCAGGTTCTTCGCTTCGCAAAAAGCGCTTGCTCAGAATGACAAGTGGTTGGAGCGGTACAATATCGTCATCATGGACCATCTAATCATCGCCGGGCGCGAGTTCCGTTCGCGGCTCATCGTCGGCACGGGCAAGTACAAATCTTTTCAGGAAACAGCGCGTGCACTCGAAGCGAGCGGCGCGGAGATGGTGACGGTCGCGGTGCGGCGGGTAAATCTCGATCGCAGCAAGGAATCGCTACTCGACTTCATCGATCCCAAGAAATACTTTCTGCTGCCCAACACGGCGGGATGCTACACCGCCGATGAAGCCATTCGCGCGGCGCGCCTGGGACGCGAAGTTGGCATTTCCGATTGGGTGAAGATTGAAGTCATCGGCGATCAGGCAACGCTTTATCCCGATGTGCAAGCGACGGTGGAAGCTACGCGAGTGCTGGTCAAAGAAGGATTTACCGTGCTTCCCTACACTTCAGACGACATCGTTTTTGCGAAGCGGTTGCTCGACGCAGGTGCGAGCGCGATTATGCCACTGGGCGCGCCGATTGGCACGGGGCTCGGCATGCAGAATGTCGCAAGCTTCCGCATTTTGCGCGAGATGATTACGGGCGTGCCGCTGATTGTGGACGCTGGCGTGGGTACTGCGTCCGATGCAGCGATTGCGATGGAACTTGGCGCGGATGCTGTGCTGATGAATACCGGCATTGCCGGAGCGCAGGAGCCGGTGCTGATGGCAGAAGCCATGAAGAACGCCGTGATCGCGGGACGTCAAGCTTATCTCGCGGGCAGAATGGAAAAGAAGTTGTACGCGACCGCGAGTTCCCCGCTCGAAGGCGTGGTGCGGTAGAAGCGGATGTAACAGCAGGTCCCTCGACTGTGTCCGCGATTCGCAAGCGAATCGCGGACTTCGCTCGGGATGACAGATTTCTATAAGGCAATAAAAAGGGACGGCTAACGCCGTCCCTAATTTTTTGCCGAATATCTCTATAGCATCTTTACGCTATCAACGTGAATCGTCTCGCCCGTCACAGTCCCAGTCGCGGCGATGTGATGGCCTTCGTGGCCTTTGAGCACTTCAGGATTATCCACGGTGAGAACTTTCTGGTCGCTGTCGGTCACGATGGCAACCTTCGCACCCTTGCCGAGGCATTTCGTCATGCAGGCAGCATGAGTGGTGGACGCGCCTTTGGCGCCGCATTGTGTGTCACTGACGTAGCCATTGACGGTGGCGGATTCGGCCGAGGCCATGACAACCATTAAAGAAAAAGCCAGCACTCCAACTGCAAGCAGAACTTTTTTCATGGGGAAGCTCCTTATCGCGGAATATACCACAGGCACAAGATAGCAATTGTCAAAAGTCTCTTACTTTTGCGCCGTATGTGTGGACGGCGAAGTAGCTACCTGAGAAGTGGGCACGACGAAAATAATTTCGCCGGGCTTGCCGTAATGCAGTTGTTCGCGGGCCTGCTTTTCAATCGCTTTCGGGTCGGTCTTTAGCGCGCCGATTTCGTGAGAAGCCTGGTCGTTTTCCTTCTGCAAGCGGTCGATTTCTTTTTGCAGGCTCACATATTCGGATTTCTTCTGCCGGTATTCCGCCATGCCATTTGCGCCGAAGACCACGTGCACGAAAAGCCACGCCGTCAACAATATGACTGCGGTGGTCGCGAACCGGCGGCGGAACTCGTAAAGCCATGACAACTGCGGACGCATCTTCTCCAGTGTGCGGTGGGCGAAGGCTTCAGCTTCCGGCGCGCGATCGACGAGCGAACGCAGCCTTTCTTCCGAGGTAGGAAACGCTCGTGCTTTCGACTTGCTGACTACTCGAAGATCCACTGCTGCGCCGCCTCGCTCAACTTCTTCAAATCCGATTGACTGCACGCTTCTGAATACACCCGAACCACCGGCTCAGTCCCGGATAAGCGATAGCAAACCCAGGAACCATCCTCAAATAAGAGCTTTAGGCCGTCTTTCCTCACAATTTGCTTGACCGTACGGCCACAAAAATCGCGAGGATCCACTCCCAACTTACTAGTGAACTTCGCCTTCACCTCCGGGGTCAAGCGGAAGTTGTCGCGCTGGGGATAAAGGGAACCAACTTTGACAAATAGATCGGTCAATTGTTGGGAAAGCGACTTGCGACGAACGGCGACCATCTCGCACATGAGCAGACCAGCAACAATGCCGTCTTTTTCGGCGACGTGATGGCGAATGGAGAGCCCGGCACTTTCTTCCCCGCCGAGAGCGATCTTATCGGCCTTGATAAGTTCTCCAATGTATTTGAAACCAACTGGCGTCTCGTGAAGTTCGATGTCGTGATATTTCGCTAGCGCATTAACGAGGTTGGTTGTCGCGACCGACTTGGCCACGCCGTTTTTCCATCCACGGCTCTCGACGAGATAGTCAAACAATAGCGCGATGATGAAATTGGGCTGAAAGTAGGTGCCGTCTTGATCGACGATACCGAAGCGGTCGGCATCGCCATCAGTAGCAATACCAACATTTGCCTGCGTCTCTTTCATTTTTTGGCGAAGATCGCCGAGAAGATGATCGTCGGGTTCGGGCGCGTGTCCCCCGAAAAGTACGTCGCGGTAATCATGGACGGTTGCGACGGTGACGCCGGCTTCGCGCAGCAAAGAATCGGAGTAGCCGCGGCCTGCGCCCCAGAAAGGATCGAAAACAACTTTCAGCCCGGCTTTCTTGATGGCGGCGAAGTCCACGACTTCCCGCAACCGTTTGAGATACATTTCCCGCGGATGGAGTGGTTGGGCAGGTGCAGGTTTAACCGTGGAAGCCGTTTTCTTTCCCTGGTCTGCGGCAGCGATTTCGGCTTCGATCGCCTCGGTAAATTCCGGTAATGCGGGAGCTCCGTCTGCGGTGGAAAACTTGATGCCGTTGTATTCCGGCGGATTGTGCGATGCAGTGATGTTGATGGACCCGTCGGCGTGTTCTTGCGTGACCGCGTAAGAAATCGCGGGCGTGGGTGCAGGATCCGGAATCAGCAGTGGCGTCACGCCGTGTGCGGAGAGCACATCGGCGGCAATTTTGCAGAAAGTCTCGCCCATGAAGCGGGGATCGCGGCCCACGACGACTTTGCCTTGTGGATTGCGAGAAGCAATAAAGCGAGCGATGCCGGTAGAGGCGCGGCGCACGTTCTCGCAGGTAAACTCTTCGGCGACAACGGCGCGCCAACCGGATGTACCGAACTTAATCTGAGTCAGCATGGACTTCTTCACTTTTACCATGAAACCTTAGTCCCGCGAGAGTCGCGGAGCCGCGAAGCGTCATCCATTAAGATGAATACAATCAATTTTGACGCAGGGAGACGCAATCGCAATGACTGACAAGCGACTGATTATGACGACCGCAAGTTCGGAAGAAGAAGCCCGGCGAATCGGAAATGCTCTCGTAGAGAAAAAGCTGGCCGCGTGCGTCAGCATCGTTTCCAAGATGGAATCGATTTACACCTGGAACGGAAACACGCAGGAGTCGCAGGAGTTGTTGATTCTCATAAAGACCACGGCGGCCGCGTTTGAGCGAGTTCGAGACGCGATCAAGGGGATGCATTCCTACGAAGTGCCGGAAGTGCTGAGTTTCGCGATCGATGATGGAAACCCGGAGTACTTGGACTGGATTGGTGAAGCGGTGAAGTAAGTTAGGGCGGAAGAATGTCCGCCCTAACTAAATTCCTAGATTACCGCCAGCGCCCCATCCAAATCTTTCACGATGTCTTCGACATTCTCGATGCCGACGGAGATTCGCACGAGTCCGTCGGTGAGGCCAATAGCCTTTCGGCCTGCCGGCCCAAGCGCAGCATGCGTCATGGTCGCGGGATGAGAAATGAGCGTCTCGACACCACCCAGCGACTCCGCCAGCGAACACAGCCGGACGCGCTTCAGCACTTTTTTTGCATTCGCAAGCGAGCCGGTCTCGAATGAGATCATCGCGCCAAAGCCCGTCATCTGGCGCTTGGCGAGATCGTACTGGGGATGGCTGCGCAGTCCCGGATAATAGACCTTCTTGACCTTTTTGTGGCGCGAAAGAAATTCAGCGACGAAGCGGCCGCTGCGATCATGTTGTTCCATGCGAACGGCCAGCGTCTTGACGCCGCGAAGAATCAGCCAGCACTCGAAGGGCGAAAGAATCGCACCCGCGCATTTTTGCAGGAATGCAAGCTCATCTAGTTGCTTCTGCTTTGTGCACACCACTACACCGCCAATGCCGTCGCTATGGCCGTTCAGGTATTTCGTGGTCGAGTGCAGGACCATATCTGCGCCCAGCCAGATGGGCTGCTGGAAATAGGGGGACATAAAGGTGTTGTCCACCACGAGCTCAACATTTTTGTCGCGGCAAATCCCCGAAATCGCGCGGATATCACACAGCGTCATTAACGGATTGGTCGGCGTCTCCACATAGACCATGCGCGTCGAAGGGCGAATGGCGCGCTCGACATTTTTCGTATTGGTGGTGTCCACGTAGGTGAACTCGAAGCCGTAACGCGTAAGTACCTGATTAAAGAGGCGCGGAACGCCGCCGTACAGATCGTGCCCGGCGACGATGTGATCGCCCGACTTGAACATCGAGCAGAGCGCGTTGACCGCAGCCATTCCGCTCGAAAATACCTTCGCGCCCAGCCCGCCTTCCAATGCGGCAAGATTCGCTTCCAACCGGTCACGCGTGGGGTTCGAAACTCGCGCGTATTCGTAGCCCTTGTTCTTCCCCAGTTCTTGTTGAAGGTAGGTGGAGGTGGGATAAATCGGCGGCGCGACTGCGCCGGTTTCCGCGTCGGCTTCCTGCCCGACGTGGATGGCGCGAGTAGCAAACCCAGGCGTGTATTTCTGATTCTTTTTCATGAGATTCAATCCAGAATACGGGCGGTTAGATTCCGCCCTCGAATATTTTCTTTGAGAGATAACGTTCCGCCGAGTCAGGAATAATGGTCAAGACTCGCTTGCCCACACCCAACTTGCGCGCAATTTTCAAGGACGCGAAAACATTGGCTCCGGCGCTCGACCCGCCGAGCACACCTTCCCGCGCGGCGAGTTGCTTCACCGTACCGAAGGCTTCGTCGTCATTCACCATCAGGACTTCATCGCAAACCGACGGATCAAAATTCTTGGGAATGAAGCTGGCCCCGATGCCTTCCACTTTATGCGGCCCGGGTTGACCACCGCCAAGCACAGAACCTTGCGTCTCAACCGCGTAGCAGAGAACACTCGGGATACGCTCTTTGAAGTAACGGGCTACTCCTGTGAACGTACCTGCCGTCCCGGAGCCGATAACAATCGCATCAACAGCGCCTTCCATCTGCTCGAACATTTCTACGGCGGTGGTTTTGTAGTGATAATCAGGATTTGCAGGATTTTCGAATTGGCCAGCCATGAAGGCATTCGGGGTGGCAGCAACGAGTTCTTTGGCGCGTTTGATAGCTCCTTGCATGCCCTCGGACTCCGGAGTGCGTGTCACCTCCGCTCCGAGGGCCCGCATGATCATAACTTTTTCCTCGGAAAAGCGTTCCGGAACAAAGAGCGCGACTTTGTAACCGCAGTTCACGCCGATAAGCGCCAGACCAATTCCAGTATTCCCCGCGGTCGCTTCGACGATGGTTGCACCGGGTTTTAAATGGCCTTGCTCTTCAGCGCGGCGAATCATGCCGATGGCGGCACGATCTTTCACACTTCCCCCGGGATTCAGGTATTCGAGTTTGGCAAAAATAGCGGCTGAGCCGGGAGGAACGATTCGCGTGAGTTGAAGCATCGGCGTCGAGCCAACGAGTTGGGTAATGTCGTCGGAGACACGCAGATGCGATTGATCGATGGCCTTGGTGAGCACCTTACAGGGTACGAGACGCGGAGCAAAAGCGTCAACGCAGGAAGGCACAGGTGTGTGCAAACTAATGTGACGAGTCGTCCTTCTCTTGCCCCGGATAGTAGCCGCTGCGCGTGCGCACCGTGAGTTTGCCGTGACGCTTCGCTTTCACATCCACACGGATAGTGCGGTATCCGCCGGCACTCTTGGGTGTCGTCGGTTTGTAGCCGATTGTGTACTGATTGCGGATATCATGGGCGACGGTGCGGCTGATCTCGTCGACCTCTTGCGAATTCTTCGGCAGAAAGGCGATGCCGCCCGTGCGTTCGGCGATGGTTTGGAGGGCGCGGCGGGCGCGGCGCTCCTTCTCTTCCCCAAGAATGCCAATAGCGTAAACCGTCGGCCCATTTTCTTCCTGCAACCGGCGAACCGTCTGTTCGAGGGTTTCGCGGCTGGCGTTGTCCTCCCCATCGGTCACCACGAAAATGACTTTTCTTTGCAACTTGGAGAATTTTTTCAGGTGCTCAGACGAGGCAACGAGAGCATCGTACAGGGCCGTTCCGCCACGAGCTTCAACTTTATGCAAGGCATCGCTCAGCTTCGAGATGCTGTTGGTGTAGTCCTGATCGAGATAAAACTCGTCGTTGAAATTGACAATGAAAACCTGGTCCTGCGGGTTGCTTGATTTAACCAGATTGAGCGCTGCTTTATTCACCTCATCGCGCTTTTCACGCATCGAGCCTGAATTGTCGATCACGATACCCATGGCCACGGGGATGTCTTCGTGCCGGAAGGAAATGATCGTCTGCTGTTGGCTATTTTCCAACACGCGAAAAGCAGACTGATCGAGATCTGTAATTAGGTGCCCTTTCTCATCCACGACGGTCGCGTGGAGCAGAACTTCATCTACTTCTTTTTTGAAAACGAAGGTGCCGTTGTCTTCGTCCGCGCTTTGCGCCGGGGAGTTCGACGGAGGCGTTTCCTGCGGATTGGGCTGACTGGGAGCTTGTTGCACGTGCGCGGTCAAGGCCGCTGAAAGTAGAAAAATTAACAGGGATAAAAAGCGGAAGCTATTCCGTTGGCGTGTAGTAACCAGTCTTGGCATAAACACGAAGCGGCGGTAATCCTCTGGGGGGATTGAGTTTCACTTTGATTTTACGCCATTTGCCGTCGTGCCCAGGGTTATTCGGGCGATACCCGATCACATACTGGTTTCGCAATTCAATGCCAATCTTGGTCGCCACGTCGGCAAGATCATTGGGATTGTCCACCGTGAACGCGCGGCCACCTGTGATCTCGGTGACGTCGCTTAACAATTCGGGGCCCAGTTTTTCTTCTTCAGTCGGAAAATAGTGATCGTAAATTCCGATGGCGTAGATCATGACGTCGGATTCCCTGACCATCGCTTTAATTTCTGATTCCGTGTAACGGCTGTGATTGTCGCCACCATCGGAGATGATGAGTAAGGCCCGCTTGGGATATTTCGCCTGGCGCATTTTGTTGACGCCGAGATAGATGGCGTCCAATAAGGCGGTGCGGCCTTTGGGGACTGTGTACACCAGCTTCCCTTCAATTTCATCCGCCGACTGGGTAAAATCAGAAACCTGCTCCGGCTTGTCCGAAAACGCGATCATAAAGAATTCGTCTTGCGGATTGGCCGTCTTGAAGAACTCGACCGCAGCCTCGCGGGCGCGCTCGATCTTCGTGCCCATGCTGGCGCTCATGTCGAAAATGACTCCAATTGAAACTGGCGCGTCTTCGCTCGAGAAATTTCGAATGACTTGCTCGTCTTTGCCTTCGACGATGGTGAAGTTTTCCTTGTCCAGTCCAGTGACGAGCCGGTTCATGGGATCAGTCACAGTAACTGGCACGAGCACCAGATTTACGTCTATTTTCATGGGCCGCCCCCGCATGCCGAGGCTCGGCTCCATGGCAACGCTGGCGCTGTCTACTGGCGCGTCTTTTAGCACTTCCGGCGCAGCTTTAGGTGGCGCTACTTCAGGCCGAATATGTACATCTTCGAGAGGAACTTGTGCTGCCGCAGGGCGCGAATAAATCGCAAGCGCGACGAATACCCAGAGAAGAACGAGTGAATACGCAAGTGTTGGAACATGAGTCCGGGAAACCTCCCGGCCGACGCGCCGGACTGCGGGGAACAGGCGGGATGACCCTTGCAGGCGGGCCATAGTTACCTTCTACCGCTGATGCTACCACGCGCGGCTGCATGGCGGAGCAGGGATTTGAGAAAAATTTGTAAAATCTAAAGTTGGCAGCGCAAACATTTGCATATTTGCTAAATCGCGTCTTGCTACAATCATGCTCTTAGAAGTCACCTCTGGAAAATCTGGCTCTAGAACAGCAAGGCTCTAAATGGCCCTAATCTTTCCGTTCCGCGGATTCCGCTACAATCCGGCGAAAGTCCGCCCGGAACAAGTTGTCACGCAGCCCTACGACAAGATCACGGCGGTCATGCAGGAAGCCTATTACTCTGCCAGTCCCTACAATTTGGTGCGGATTATCCTCGGGAAGGGCGAACCCGCGGATCGTGACGGATCCAATGTCTATTCCCGCGCTGCCGCTTATTTTCGGGATTGGCGGCAACAGCAAGTGCTGCAACAGGATGCAGAACCTTCGATCTACTGTTATGTTGAGCGATTCACCGCGCCCGGCGGCTCTCAGCAAATGGAGCGCCGGGGATTTATCGCATTAGGACAGTTGGAAGACTATGCGGCTCAAGTCGTCTTCCGCCATGAACAGACCTTAGCAAAGCCCAAAGCAGACCGGCTTGATCTTCTGCGCGCAACCCGGGCGCACTTTGGGCAAATCTTCATGCTGTATAGCGATGTAGACAATGCGATTGACCTCGCGCTGCAGGAATGCATATCGGGAAAAGCGCAACCGAACATCGAAGTTCAGGATGAAAATGGCGTGCAGCATAAAGTCTGGAGAATCTCCGACGCGGCGGCGATCAAGAGCGTGCAAGCCGCGATGGCTACAAAGCAATTGATCATCGCGGACGGACACCATCGCTACGAAACAGCCCTGAATTATCGCAATGAACGACGCAAAGCGGCGTGCACAAGCGCTCCCGAGGCCGCGCCGCCAGACTACGAGATTGCGATGATGACGTTCGTCAACATGGATGCTCCAGGATTGGTGATTTTGCCCACGCACCGCGTCGTACACGGCTTGAACGGATTTTCCGTGGACGCTTTTCGGGCCAAAGCTTGCAAGCACTTCAGTGTGGAAGAAGTCGATCCCGCGGTGGATGCCGAACGCGCCCGAGTGATTTTGCGCGAGGCCGGGCGAACCGGGACGGCGCTGCTCGCTGTGACTGCGAACCGGACATTTCTACTCGACCGCGCCAAGAATTCCGATACCAAGTTATTTGCCGATCTTTCATTGCGACAACAAGCCCTGGACGTTATCCAGTTGCATCGTTGTGTCCTCGAAGATGTGCTGGGACTATCAACCGAATCGATTCGCAATCAGGAAAATATTCGCTATTTACGAGATGGACGAGAAGCGATTCAGCAAGTTCGCGAAGGGGCGGCAAATGTCGCGTTTCTTATGAATCCCGTGAGCATCAAGCAGGTACGCGACATTGCATTCAGCGGCGAAGTGTTGCCGCAAAAATCCACAGATTTCTATCCGAAGTTGCTCAGCGGCCTCGCTATTTATGCTCTGGAGTAAAGTGCCGGGCAGACTTGGTCTTCAATCTCATGGCAAGCGGCCGTTGCGACGTGTACGTGCGCATTCTGCCATCCTGCTGAGCTGCACATTTTTCTCCGCTCTCGTCTTCTCTGCTGTCGTCGCGGGCGTGCCAGAAGAACCGCGCATCTCAATCTACTCGACTCTTGCGAACTACAGTGTGCCGGTCGTTGAGCGCAATGGCCTGACATATGTAGGCGTGTTGGAATTGCTGGATCCATTGGGCACGGTAACTGCGAACGTGGACGGTTCGCATTGGAAATTGCGCTATAACGCGACCGATGTTGAATTTGCGGCAGGAAAAACACGTGTAAAAATGAAAGGCGGCGATTTCGACCTGCCGGCGAATTTCCTACTCGAGAATGGCCGAGGGCTGGTTCCCATCTCAGCCCTGTCAGGGCTTTTGCCCAGAATACTTGGCGGCCCGGTTGTTTTTCGTGAAGCATCACGCCGCCTCTTTATTGGCAACACGGGAATACACTTCACCGCGCAAGTGGTTTCTGCCAATCCGCCACAACTCGTGATGAATTTCAGTTCTTCCGTCACGCCGGCGGTACGTCGGGAGAACGGCAAGCTTCGCCTGTTATTTGAGCATGATGCTGTCATGCCACCGGGGTCGTCGTTGCTTACATTTGGCAACGCCACGATTCCATCTGCGCTATATCAGGAAGAAAACGGGATGGCAGAAATCACGATCGCCGGGACTGTGCCGCTGTATGCTTCATTCAGCAACGAAGGGCGGACGATCACAGTCAGCACCACCGAAGTTTCGGTGGCGGCGCCACCGCCCCAGGCGATCGCCCCGCCTCATGCCACACCTTCGCGCCGCTTTGTAGTGGCCATTGACGCCAGCCACGGCGGGAGTGAGCGCGGCGCAGCTCTCACCGATCAAATCGCCGAAAAGGATATAACTCTGGCCTTTGCGATGGCTCTTCGGCATGAACTTGAAGTTCGCGGCGTAGCGACACTCATGCTCCGCGACGGTGATGCGACCGTCACCTTGGACCAGCGCGCCAGCATTGCAAATGCCGCCCGCGCGGCCATATACGTGTGTTTGCACGCTGCCGGGCCGGGCGGTCCTGTGCGCTTGTACACTGCTCTACTTACGCCCGCCACGAATAACCACGGGCCGTTCGTGGATTGGAACACCGCGCAGGCCCCTTATTTAAGCACCAGCCGCGCGGAGGCGAATCGAATCGCCTTTGAACTCCGCAAAGATCAGATCCCTGTACGCACTTTGCCTGCTGATTTGCGGCCTCTCAACAACATCACGACGGCTGCCATGGCCGTTGAAGTGACTCCGCCGAACAATGTGAATGAATTGCTTGCCCCCACCTATCAGAGAGCAGTCGCGTCAGCTCTGGCAGATGGCATTGTCGCCGTACGAACTGGCCAGGAAGCAGCCCAATGATCCCTCGTCATTTGGTCATTACAGCCGCGACCCTGCTTGTGCTTGCGCTAGCCATGGCCTTCTATGTGCGCTCCATGCGATCCCGTGCAACTTACATGGCGCGTGGCGCACTGACAACACAGCCGGTCGCCGCGCCCGTTTCCGGCCCCGCCGAGCAGGTAACTCTTTACGTCGCATACGATGATGAAGGTGTCCTGCTAGCACAGGCATTCCGTATTCCATTACCTTCCGGACGCCAACAGCGAGCGGAAGAATTATTGCGCGCCCTTATCGGCGTTTATCTTGATAAATCATCGCCCCATCCTCTACCCCCGGGCTCGGATTTGCGGGGAGTCTATCTCGTCGATGCGCAACAAACCGGCGCGGGATCGGAACCCGGATTGGCGGTGGTTGACCTGAATGCCGCTTTCGCCGACGGCCACCGTTCCGGCGTGCTCGCCGAAAATCTGACCATTGCGTCGCTGGTGAAGACCCTGACTGCGAATATCTTAGGCATTACACGAGTCAAAATCCTGATCGATGGCCAGGCCCGCGAGACTCTAGCCGGGCACGCCGATCTTTCCGGCCTTATCGACGTTGCTGCCATGAACCAGATGGCCGGGGAATTGGCTAATCCTTAGCCCCGAAAGGCTGGCGAGATGGGCCCTTCATTTACAATGCTCACTTATGTATCGTTCGGACAATCGCTCTCCGGAACAACTGCGCCCCGTCAATATTATTCCTGAATTCATTTCGACCGCGGAAGGATCGGTATTGATTGAAGTGGGCAACACGCGTGTGATCTGCACCGCGTCCATCGAAGAAAGCGTGCCTCAATTCATGCGGAACAGCGGCAAGGGCTGGATCAGTTCGGAATACGCGATGCTGCCGCGCGCGACCCTGACCCGCACGCCGCGCGAAGTCGGTAAAGGCAGGCAGAGCGGGCGCACGCATGAAATCCAACGCCTCATCGGACGGTCGCTTCGTGCTGTCGTAGATCTAGCGCGGCTTGGAGAACGCACAGTCTGGATCGATTGCGACGTAATTCAGGCCGACGGTGGGACCAGAACGGCTTCGATTACCGGAGCGTTCGTCGCGCTCGGCCTTGCTCTCGAAAAACTGGTGGAAGCGGGGACATTGACTTCAGTGCCGCTGCGCGATTTCGTGGCCGCCGTGAGTATTGGCATCGTGGATGGGGAAATCTTGCTTGATCTCTGCTACGAAGAAGACTCCCGGGCCGATGTAGATATGAATTTTGTGATGACCGCTGGACGTAAGCTCGTCGAAGTCCAGGCTACTGCTGAACATCAGGTATTCGATGAGCAGCAACTGGCGAAGATGATCGCGCTGGCCGGGCAAGGAGTGCAATCACTGATCGCAAAGCAGCAAGCTATTCTGAGCCAGCTGACTCTTAGGCAATAGGCTATCTTCCGATGAGCCCTCGCATTTGTCGCCGATTGCGATTCTTGCCGCCTAAGGCGAGATTTTAAAAACCGCACCCCGATTGTTAGTCCCACCCGAGAAGGTCGTTCCATAGCCATTGCCCTTTGCGTCCCCGATTAATCCGGCGTAGGGTTGGGCACCGTCAGGCGTGCCCGCAAAGCTGTAAACAACGTTCTCATTTCCACCGACGGTAACTCGAAAAATCGTGCCATAGCCAAACGCGCCGCCTTCGGACGTTGTGCTGTACCACGCACCTTGAGGATCGTGAATCAAGGCCCCAAGCGGGAGTCCTCCATCGTTCCCGCCCGTAAAGGTATGAAGAATTCGTTCCTTGCCCGCAGGGCTTACGACATAAACTTCGCCATAATTGCCAGTTGTCGTCCCGTAAAGATCGCCGTAGGAATCGCGTTGCACACCGGCCCAAGGGTAGGCGTCCGCGCTACCGTTAAAAGTGTGGACAATTTTTTCGCTGGTTCCGGAAAGTTGGTAAACCGTCCCCAGCCCAAAGGCGCCCCCGGCCTCGGCAGTTCCGTAAAGATTGCCTTGGGAGTCGCGAATCACACCGGCAAAGGGGTAGGCTCCGTCATTGGGGTATCCCAGGAACCTGTAGAGCACGGTTTCCACTCCCTGCGGCGAAATCTCAAAGATCGTGCCGAAACTGCCGGGCGCTCCTCCGTATTGAGTGGTCCCGTAGAGATTGCCCGCGCTGTCAATAATCAATGTACCGCGTGGATAGAAACCATCCGTACCTCCCATAAACGCATAAAGAACAGTCTCAACCCCGGAAGGAGTGACCTTAAATACCACGCCACATCCGCTGTCGCCGCAGGTGGTGGAACCCCCATAGAGGGTAGTCCCGTAAAGATTGCCTGTGGCGTCCATCACCAGCCCGCCGTAGGGCGTACCGCCGTCGAGGCCGCCTGTGAAGCTGTACAGGACTTCTTCAGTGCCGGCAGGGGTAAGCTCAAAGACGGCGCCAGCAGTGTTCGCCCCGCCCGCTTGAGTCGTGCCGTAAAGATTTCCAGACTTGTCCATCAGCAAAGGAGCCGACGGCTGCGAACCGTCTACATGGTTAAAGCTATACAAAATATCTAACGTTTGCGCGTGAATCGATAATTTCATGCCACTTATGAGCAACAGAAGGACGATCGCGAACCTCAAGAGAGGCAAACGAAAACAGGTTGGCGTAAGACGAGTGTGGCCCATTTTAACCTCCAGATGCGCACAGATAGCGCAAGCGCAGTTCAATCCCAATTGGCTGATCGTAAAGGTTCGATTTTCTTGGTCGATCTTTAGAAGTTCCGTGCCGAAATTATGTGACGAAGCGGAAGACGTTGGTGTGGCGATTCGAGCCAGAACACAGTTGTGGTTAATTTACGGGCCATGTGAGTGGAGTGTCAAGAGTGAGTGGTACTGAAGCGGAACTCGCGGAACCGCATGATTCGACCTTGACCAGGAGTTGTAGCCAAAATCCGCGCACAGGGATGACGCCGATCACATTTGGTTTACAATTGTCGGTCTCACGTAATGATCTTTTGAGTGTTCGAATCGGAGGAATTATGCAAATCACTCCCGGCAAACTGGCGGGGTTGAAGAAGGTGTCAAATAATCGCGGCGTGATCGCGGCGGCTGCCATGGACCAGCGCGGATCGCTGCAAAAATCCCTAGCCAAAGAAAAAGGCAGCGACGTCACCGATCAGATGATGGAAGAGTTCAAGATACTGGTAACAGAGGTGCTTACACCGCATGCCAGCGCGATTTTGCTCGACCCTGAGTGGGGATTGCCAGCCTCTAAGAAACGCGCGAAGAATTCTGGGTTGCTCCTGGCGTATGAAAAAACCGGGTATGACAAAACGGGCCCTGGGCGTCTGGGCGATCTGCTTGATCACTGGTCGGTGCGGCGGTTGCAAGAGGCGGGCGCGGATTGCATCAAGATTCTGCTCTATTACTCTCCGTATGATTCCAAAGACATCAATGACCGCAAGCACGCGTGGGTCGAGCGCATCGGCGACGAGTGTCGCGCACACGATATTCCCTTCTTTCTGGAATTTGTTGGATACGAAGACAGCGCGGACGAGAAGGGTTTGGAATATGCCAAGAAGAAGCCGCATATTGTGACCGAGAGCATGCGTGAGTTCAGCAAAGACCGCTATGGAGTAGATGTGCTGAAGGTCGAAGTTCCGGTGAACATGAAATTTGTCGAAGGCGTGAAGTGCTTTGCCGGAGGGAAACCCGCGTATAGCAAGAAAGAAGCGGTGGATTTATTCCACAAAGCCGCGGCCGCAGCGACCAAGCCGTTTATTTATCTATCGGCGGGCGTGAGCAATGCCGAGTTCACTGAGACCCTGGAACTGGCTGCGGAAACTGGAGTAAAGTTCAACGGCGTGTTGTGCGGTCGCGCGACCTGGAAAGATGGCATTCCGATTTATGCCAAGCAGGGCGCAGCAGCGTTCCGCAAATGGCTGGAATCGGAAGGCGTGAAGAACATCAACAACGTGAATGACCGCCTGAAAGCGGCGACGTCGTGGTATTCGATTTATGGTGTGGAGGCAGTGCCGGCGTAGGTTGGCGTTGAAGCTAGGCAAAGGCGAGCCAAAGCTCGCCTTTTTTCTTGTTTCTGTGACTTTAGACTTCGATTAAAGATCCCTTCTTTGGCCGTCGAAGTTAAGATTGGGAGAACTGTTAATGAGGATGACTATCGATATCGACGATCGCCTCATGCGCAGAGCTATGGATTTTTGAAAGAACTGTTTCAAGAATTACCGAACTTGTTTCACGAATGATCATTAAAACGTCTTGATTCAAATGAATGCATTCAGGGTTCCTATTCCCACTCAATCGTGCCCGGCGGTTTGGAAGTGATGTCGTACACCACTCGGTTCACGCCTTTCACTTCATTCACAATCCGGCTCGACATGGTCTTTAGCACTTCGTGAGGAAGGTCAACCCAATCAGCGGTCATGCCGTCTTCAGAATGCACGGCGCGGACGGCGCAGGTGTATGCGTAAGTGCGCTGATCGCCCATCACGCCAACGGACATGACCGGAAGCAATACTGCAAACGACTGCCAGATTTTG
>Ga0187847_10002022_pt1 | contig 16996 bp, 17 predicted proteins | sample June2016WEW_4_10_FD_132458 | JGI IMG/M metagenome (GOLD analysis project Ga0187847, IMG submission 132458) | Peatland microbial communities from SPRUCE experiment site at the Marcell Experimental Forest, Minnesota, USA - June2016WEW_4_10 | ecosystem: Environmental > Terrestrial > Soil >...
ACCGAGGATCTGCTGGCTTTGGCGAGCGTGGAAAGCCCGGACTACAAGCTGGCGCCTCAGCCGGCGCGGGCCAGCGCGCTGGTGCAGGACGCGATCGAGTCGCTGGGCGGGGTGGTGGTGGACTCGGGTGTCGCGCTGGAATCGGCGGGCGCGCCGGAGACGCTGGTGCTGGCGGATTCCGACGCGATGAATCAGGTCTTCGGCAACCTGATCGAAAACGCGCTCAAGTACGCCAAGGCCGGCAAGCGGATTCGCGTCGGCGCGTCGCCGCTGGAATCGGAAGTCGAGTTTTGGGTTCAGGATTTCGGCCCTGGCATTGCCAGTGAGCACCTGGGGCGCATCTTCGAGCGGTTTTACCGCGTGGACAAGGCGCGCTCGCGGGAATCCGGCGGCACGGGGCTGGGCCTGGCCATCGTCAAGCACATTGTGCTGGCTCACGGCGGACGCATCTGGGCGGAGAGCGAGCTTGGCTCGGGGGCGGCTTTTCACTTTACGCTGCCGCTGGCTCCCGCGGCGCAGGAGACGCCTGGGGTGCAGGCGGGATAATCCGTAATGGGCCGGGAGGGGTGGTGAGCTCGCTGGGGCTCGAACCCAGGACCCACGCCTTAAAAGGGCGTTGCTCTACCAACTGAGCTACGAGCTCGTTCCAAGGCCGCTATAACCAAACTATCACAGGGGCGGGGTTGGCTGGTCTGGGTTCTCTTCGCGCTTCATGCACTGCCAACAGGCCGCGCTCAATCCCCAGTCAAAAATTCCAGGCGATCCAGAAAAAACTCGGATAAAAGGATTAGGCTGGTAGGAAGAATCGCGAAAAGGGGGAGTTGCGATGTTCGATGTGGGTCAAAGAGTGACGGTAATCGCGGAAAAGGGAATCGCCTACGATGGCGTCATTCTGGCGCGGGCGACGGGCGACAATGGGCCGGGAGCCTACAGGGTAGCCCTGGACGGCGGCGGCGCCGGGCAGTTGGCGCAATGGCACAGGGCGAGCGACGTCTTCGTGCGGGAGAAGACGGACGACGATCTGGAATCGCAAATCCCCTGGGATGGTCTCACGCAGCCATAGCCGGCGGGGATTCCACGCGATTCTCTCTTCTCGCCTGTGGTGACCATGAGGCGGACCGCCCCATCGGCGCCAGGGCGGCGTGTGGTTCCCGGGGTTTCATCGCGTTCTCGCAGGTGAACGGACGGCGTCTGCTATAGTTTCAGGCGGAGAAGATTATGACCTTTGGACAGTTTCTGGGCAAGCAATTCATTGCGGTCATTGAGTGGAATGAACCGGAGAGCGGCATTCTTTCCTATCGCTACCCCATGCGGGACCAGGAGATCGAAAACGGCGGTCAACTGACCGTGAGCGAGTCGCAGATGGCCGCCTTCGTGAACGAGGGCAAGATTGCCGACGTCTTCGGCCCCGGCCTGCACACGCTCAACACCCGCAATCTGCCTCTGCTCACCGATCTGATGAACTGGGACAAGGGCTTTGAGTCTCCGTTCAAGTCCGAGGTTTACTTTTTCTCGACACGTTTGCAGACCGATCAAAAGTGGGGCACGGCGACGCCGATTACCATCCGCGACAAAGAATTCGGTGCGGTGCGGCTGCGCTGCTACGGCATTTACTCGTATCGCGTTGCCGATCCGCGCATCTTCTTCAACCAGATCAGCGGCACCCGCGACAGTTATTTTGCCAGCGAGCTGGAGGGGCAGTTGCGCGACACGATCGTGGGCTGCACGACGGAGACCTTTGCGACAAGCGATCTATCTTTCCTCGATATGGCCGCCAATCATACCGTGCTCGGCGAGAGAATCGTTGAGAAGATGAAGCCGGCGTTTGCGGCGCTCGGTATCGGGCTGGAGCAGTTCGTTGTTGAGAACGTCTCGTTGCCGGAAGAGTTGCAAAAGGTCTTCGACCAGCGGGTCGGGATGAACATGGTCGGCGATCTTGGGCGCTATACGCTGTACGCGGCGGCCGAGTCGCTGGACCTGTCGGCGGCCAACACCAGCGGCGCAGCAGGCATGGGGATGGGCCTGGGTGCGGGCGCGGCGGTGGCGCAGGTGCTGTCAAACTCTCTGAAATCCGTAACGCCGGGACAGGGCGCCTCCGCAGTTCCTGTTCCGGCGCTGATCGATGCCGGTGTTGGCGCTGCTGCCGGCTCCGAAGGCTCGAAGTTCTGCATCGAGTGCGGAAAATCCATTCCTCAACGCGCGAAGTTCTGCGCAGAATGCGGGAAAGCACAATGAACTGCCCTTCCTGCGGCGCCCCGATGAAGCTCAAGGCGGACATGGCGAGCTTCAAGTGCGAATACTGCCAGAGCGTCTGCTTCCCAGAGAAGAACGACGATGGAGTGCGCGTGCTTGAAGAGCAGAGCGGGCATGACTGCCCGGTGTGCAGCGTCCCGCTGAATCATGCCTATCTTGGCACGAGCCCCATCATTTACTGCACAAAATGCAACGGCATGCTCATTGCCATGGGAGGGCTGGAAGGCATGATCGACGAGCAGCGCAGTGCCCATAGGGCAGTTGCCGCACCGCCCCCTCCCGACAAGGACGACCTGAAGCGCAAGATCAACTGCCCGCAGTGCCACCGACCGATGGACGCGCATTTTTATGGCGGTCCGGGCAATGTGGTCATCGACTCCTGCGAAGAGTGCAGCCTTATCTGGCTGGATCGCGGAGAGTTGTTGCGCATTGCTCTCGCCCCCGACAGCGCCCCGGAATCAACCCCATCGCCTACTGCCGATTTCGATTCGCAAACAGCGGGGAGTTGGAGCGGCGCTGAGGGAAGGACTTCCAGTGACGTCATCGAGGACGGCATCTTCGACGCGTTTTTCAAATAGGAATCGCCGTTGATGAGAGTTTCTGCAGGAACTGCTCAAATCAGCGTCCTGCAATGCACAGGCCCACGCGCTATGCTCAAATCATGGTGCGATTCACGGTGCTGGCGTCGGGGTCGAAGGGCAACAGCACGGTTGTCTCCGGGGGGCGGACGCGGATTCTGGTGGATTGCGGGCTGAGCTGCCGGGAGATCTTCCGGCGTATGCGGCTGGCCGGCGAGGAGCCGGAGACGCTGGACGCCATCGTCATCACCCACGAGCACTCCGACCACGTTGGCGGCGTGGCTGTGACCGCGCGCAAGCTGAATATTCCGGTGTACTTTACCGAGGGCACGCATCGCGCCTGGATGCGCTGGCTGACCCCGCGCCGGCAGATGACCTATGCGCAGTGGCTGGAGCAGACGCGCAGGCAGGCCGCGGAGCGGCAGGCGGAGGCGGACGCGGCTATCGAGGAGGGTGAGCAGGACGAGAACGATCTGATCGAGGCGGCTGGGGCGTTGAGCGAAGAGCGGAACGCAGGGGCTGAAGCCCGCGTCGATCATGGGGCATTGGCGGCACGACTGAAGCCGTGCGCTGACACAAAACAGGATTCTCCCACAGGTCCGGCGTCCGGCAACGATTCTCCCGCAGAGCCGCCATCCCGGAAGGAAGATCCCACATGGCTTCCGGCGGTGGAGTACTTCACAGCTGGCGAGCCCTTCGAGATTGGCGACATCCGGATTAGTCCTTTCACCATTCCCCATGATGCCGCCGACCCGGTGGGCTTTGTCTTCGGGGCCGAGGGGGTGCGGATGGGCTTTGCCACCGATCTGGGCTACATCCCGCCCAACGTCAAGGCGCAGCTTCAGGGGGTGGATCTGCTGCTGCTCGAATCGAACCACGACCTGGAGATGCTGCGCGACGGCCCTTACCCCTGGCAGGTCAAGCAGCGGGTGCTGTCGCGCGTGGGCCACCTGTCGAACGAGGCCGCGGCGGGCTTTTTGGAGAGCGGCTACGACGGCCAGGCGGCTTATGTAATTCTTGCGCATCTGTCTGAAAGCAATAACCTGCCGGAACTGGCGCGGGTCACCGCCGAGCGAGCCTTGAACGGCCGCGCCAGCCTGCTGGCCAACCGGCTGCTGGTCGCCAGCCAGCACGAACCCCTTTCTTCTATTTTCTTTTAGTGGTATAAGTTACACTTGTAAGAGACGGGCATCACTCTGTACCAGGTAGATGGGCAAGGGAGACGCCAGGGCATTTCGCTCTGGGGATGCAGAGCGGACTGGGCCGCGCCACGGAAGACTGGCCGGGCTGCGAAGCATCCAGGGGCAAAAGCCCCCCTCGCCGCGTGAGCCGCCGAACTCGATGGCGGTCGAACACATCCTTTGCAAAGTGAGTCTAATTTATATGGCAAGAACCCGATGCACAGACACGGTCGCAGGCGCCATCCTGGCAAGCTGGCGGTATGACATCTCAGGAATCTCGCCGGAGATGCGCAAGGACTACGAGCAGCATTTTGCCGAATGTCCTCATTGCCGCGCGCGGCAGAAGTTCCACCGCAGCCTGGACGTGACGCTGGCCGTGCTGACCTCGCTGGCCGTCTTTTTCTTCCTCTTCGCGCTGGCGGTTCTGAAGCATATCAAGCCGATGGAGCATGTGGCCTTCAACGTTTTTGGCCTGGATGCCGCCGACACCTACCACATGCTGGTCTCCGCCGGGATTGCGGGGCTTTGCTTCTCTCTGATTGCTCTGGTTCTGGTGCTTACGGCGACGCCTGCGCCGTCCTATCTGGGGGGCATTGCAGCCGAGCGCGCCAAGTCGATCGAAGAGCATCTGCCAGAGGCGATCAAGTCGCTTCGTCCGCGCTAGAAAAATGCCGTCAAAGACATCTGGGACGCCGGCAGTCCGGCGATTTTTGCCGGGCCTCAAAGTCGGGGATGGGTTCATGCGCCATCCCTTCGACGAGGAGTTTGGGGTGCGGACCAGCGGCCTGGTTGCCGGGCGGCACTTGAAGAGCGGGCATCCGCATGACCGCCATGCGACGGCCTACTACGGGGTAGCGCCGTCGGTCTTTCGGGAGCTGCTGCGCCGCTTGAAGAAAAGCCGGCCAGGCTGGGCGATCGAGGATGCCAGCTTTATCGATATAGGCGCGGGGATGGGGCGGGCGATCCTGCTGGCGGCGCAGATGCCTTTTCGTCAGGTTGTGGGAGTGGAACTGAATCCAACGCTGGCGCGGATTGCCCGGAAGAACCTGACGGCCTGGCGGGCTACAGGGCGGGCGCTGGCGCCGATGAAGATCATTTGCGGCGATGCGATTGAGTTCAGGCTTCCCGCTGGGCCGTGTCTGGTGTTCATGTTCAATCCCTTTGGCGCGCCGGTGATGAGGCGGCTGCTCAATGCCTGGAGTCAGAGTTTGACTGGGCAGACTGGGCAACTGGACCTGATCTACGTCAATAACGAGCAAGAACACGTGCTGGAGAGCGAACGGAGCAGGCAACCTGGATTTGTGCGGATCTTTCTGGGTCAGGTGCGGCGGTCCCGACAGGATGCGATTGCCGACCATAAGATTCTCTCTAACCAGCCGGAAGGGGAATATGCGTCGGCAAATTACGAGGATTGCTCGATCTGGCGGTGGGATAAAGCAGGGAATAGGGAATAGGGAACAGGGAAAGTTCGGCAAATACGGGGGCGTGCAGGAGGGGGAGTTTGAAGCAACCGCATCTGATTCTGGGAATCGGCGAATTGCTCTGGGATATTTTGCCGGAGGGGGAGCAATTAGGCGGCGCGCCGGCCAACTTTGCGGTGATGGCCGGGCGGCTGGGCAACCACGCGGCGATTCTGAGCCGCATCGGTCGCGACGAACTGGGCCGCAAGGCGACCGAGCTGCTTGATCCGCTGCCGGTCGACGCCAGCTTTCTTGAGGTGGACCCGGAGAATGAGACGGGCCGGGTGACGGTCAGCTTCCAGAGCGGGCAGCCGAGTTATACGATTCATCAGCCGGCCGCATGGGATTCGCTGGAGCTGACCGACCGCTGGGCGCAACTGGCCGAGAGGGCGGATGCTGTCTGTTTTGGCTCTCTGGCGCAGCGATCCCGAGAGTCGCGCCAGACCATCCAGTCGCTGGTGGCGATGACCTCGGCCTCGTGCGTACGGGTCTTCGATGTGAATCTGCGCGCGCCGTTCTATTCGGGCGCGGTCATCCGCGAATCTCTGCGGCTGGCTACCGTGGTGAAGATGAACGATGCAGAGGCGGCGCAGGTGATGGGGCTGCTGGGATTGCCGGCTGTGAATGACCCCGCAGCCGGCGCGCTGCGGTTGCTGAAAGAGTTTCCGACTCTTCAGATGGTGGCCGTGACTCGCGGCGCACGCGGCAGCCTGCTTGTCACGCGCGACGAGATTGACTCTCACCCCGGAATTCCTATCAAAGCGGCTGACACCATCGGCGCGGGCGATGCGTTTACGGCAGCCATGACGCACTATCTGCTGCGCGGGGCCTCGCTGGCCACGCTCAATGAGGCAGGCAACCGCTGGGGCGCCTGGATGGCCTCGCAGACCGGCGCGATGCCCCCGCTACCCGAAGCGCGGCGCGCGGCGATCATGGCCGCCATCGAGAGCTGAGCGGGACGCTGGGAACAGGCTACGGGCGGAATTGTTAAAGAATATTTATCGCATAGTAACCGGATTGTCGCATTGTCTTCATAAGCTCTAAGGCAAGCAGGGCGATTCCTCAGATCCCCATCTCCCTGCCATTCCAAGGAGACCAAAATTCATGCGAATAGTCATAAGCAGATGGCTTAAAGCCATACCCGTATTTGTGTATCTGGTGGTTCTGACATCAGGCAATGCCCTTTCGTGGGCCCAACAAGCGGCCAGTGGCGCGGGCCAAGTCTCGATCCAGGGCGCGGTGGTCGATCCCCGCGGCGAGGGGGTGCGTGGCGCCTCCATCGTGGTGCGCGACGCAGATGGGGACCAAGTCCAGACGGCCGTCACCGGCGACGAAGGCAAATTCACCGTCACGGGTTTGGCCGCGGGCAACTACTCGCTAGAAGTCTCCGCTCCCGGGTTCTCTTCCGTGACCGGCCGGAGCGTGAACGTGGTTCCAGGCAGTGCGGCCTCGGTTTCGGTGCCATTGGCCGTGGCTTCGGTGGCCGAAGAAGTCACTGTGGAGTCCGAGGATGTGACCTCGCTCGCCGCGCAGCTCGCTCCCGTAAAGTCCTTGATCGACGCCGCATCGGCGCGCACCGAGATCACCAGCAACTATGTCAGCGAGTACACCTCGCCGGTGACCGACTTCGCCGACATCATCCAGGCTGCTCCTGGCACCGTCAGCTATACCACCAACGGTATCGGCAACGGCCAGGCCAAGATATACTTCCGCGGCTTCGTCGACGACGACTACACCATGACCTGGGACGGCGTCCCCTTCAACGACTCGAACGACCCCAGCCACCACTCCTGGGCGTATGTTCCCGCCGCCGCCATCGGCTACGTGGACTTCGATCGCAGCCCCGGCACCGCCTCCGATATCGGCCCCTCGAACTTCGGCGGATCCATTCACTTCTTCTCGCCCAAGCTCAGCGATGCCCCTCACATCCGTGGCGAAGTGACCTATGGATCATGGAACACCTACCAGGTCCTCGGCGACATCAACTCGGGCAGCTTCTGGCATAACAAGGCCCACTTCTGGCTGGATAGCGACTACCAGAGTTCCGACGGCTACCAGACCAACTCACCCAAGCAGGACGTGGCCGCGACCGCCAAGTTCGACTACAAGTTCAGCGACCGCACCGACCTGCACGTGATCGGCACCAACATCATCCTCGACGCCTTCAACAACAACGATCCGACCCGCCGCCAGCTCTTCCACCACGGCGACAACTACCTCTATGACTCGACACAGCTCAATCCGAATGGCATTTTCGTGAGCAACGCCTACCCGAACGTCACCCCCCAGTCCGTCACCTACAACGCGCAGCTATATCGCTACTCGGTCTACCATGTGCCGACCTTCTTCGACATCATTACCCTCAACCACGACTTCGGCAAGGGCTGGAGACTCGATACCAAGTCCTACACCTACGGCTATTCCAACCACCAGCACTATCAGAACGCCACCGACCAGGATCTCGTGACCGACTCTGTGCTGACCCAGACCGTTTTAGAGCCGGTTTGCGGCGATGATCCCTCAACCCCCGTCAACTGCACCCTTTTTACGTCTTCGAAGGGCAAAGTTCCTCACCCGACCGGCGTCGATAAGCTCAACCAGTACGCCCGCGGCGGCGAGATCGCCACCCTCAGCTATGCGTCCAAGTGGGGCGTCTTCCGCACCGGCTCCTGGTATGAGTACACCGACACCCTCCGCTACCAGATCTACACCGACCCCATCACCTGGGTCGACTCGAACTTTATCAAGAACGTCAAGTTCCACGAGCACTTCCTCACCACGGCCATCCAACCCTTTGCCGAGTTCCAGTTGGTCGCCATCCCGCGCTGGACCATCACCGGCGGCATCAAGGACGCCTACTATTACATGACCCTGACCCAGCACGCGGACGGCAAAGTGGTCGGACCGCTCACCTGCGATACCACCGCAAACCCGAACCCGACGACATCGCAGTGCACTGCCACCGTTGGCCACTCCCAGGCTTACAACTCCATCCTGCCCTCGTTCGAGGCCAACTACCGCATCAACAACAGCTGGTCCGCCTACGGCCAGTATGGCCGCGGCAGCATCGCTCCCTTCAGCAGCGTCTTCGACACCACAGGCGCTCAGGTTGCCGTAACGCCGCCGCCGACGATCGCCGACACCTACCAGGGCGGCACGGTGGTTAAGCGGAACCGCTTCGCCTTCGATGCGGACGTTTATCACATTCACTTCACCAACACCTACTCCACCTATACCCCGTCCAGCGGTCCCGACGAAGGCTTCGCCTACTACTACGCCAACCCCGATTCCAACACCAATGGTTTCGAAGCCGAGGGCAACGTCGCTCTTACGCGCAGCCTGAGTTTCAACGCCAACGGCACCTTTGACAGCGCCAAGTATGAGGCCGCCGCCGCGCAAACCATCACCGAAGGCGGAGTATCTCAGACAAACCCCGCCACCCCCTCCGCATGGGTCGCCCTGGCGCCGCACGATACCGAATCGCTGGGCCTCACCTATCAGGAGAAGGGAATCGACTTCGGCATCTTCGGCAAGCGCATCGGCTCGGTTTGGGATGACATCGGCAACGATCATCAGACGGTCCCCATCAATCCGTTCTGGATGAGCAACGTCTTCCTGAACTACAATGTCCGCAACCACTCGATCTTCGATGGCTCCAAGGTCAAGCTCAGCGTCAACAACATCTTCGACGACCACAGCATCGTGAACATCGGCGCGGCGAACGACGGCACCTCGCTGACCAACCCGTACCCCGCCACCCCGGGCCCCGAGGTCACGCAGGACCTCCAGCTCTACACCCCGAGCTGGAATGACACCCTCGAGAAGCAGGCCGGCCGCGCGATCATGATCACCTTCCAGTTCGGCCTCTCGCCGAAGGAACGGTAAACCCAAGGGATGCGGCCTCGCGAGGGGCCGCGGAACGCGGCAATGAAACCGGAAAGCCTCCTGCCGAGCCGTCGCCCGATTCTGGGGCCGCGCCCGGAAGGAGGCTTTCGTGTTTGGCCCGCCAAGCCGGGCTGATGCGCAGCGAGCGGTTCATAGAGTGAGATGAACGGGGCGGAAATGGAGTTGGCCGGAGCGGAATGGGCGCGTCTTTTCGCCAAACCGACCCTCAAACTGGTACTTTGAAATAGAAGGATTCTGTTTTCGAAGATGGCCTCAAACCCTTATTTTTCTCTGGCAGTTCTGTTTGTGGCGGCGCTGGGCTTCGGTCTGGCTCCGCTGGGGCTGGCGTGGCTCTGGGCGCGGGTGTTTTCTCCGGCCAAGCCGAACGCCGTCAAGAACGCGATCTACGAGTGCGGCCTGGAGTCCAAAGGCGACGCCTGGATGCAGTTCCACTCGGCCTATTACCTCTATGCGATCATCTTTCTGATCTTCGACGTGGAGGCGGTTTTTTTGCTGCCGTTTGCGGTGGCCTTCACCGGCCTTGGCGCGCCGGCCTGCGCGGCCATGCTGGTCTTTGTGCTGCTGCTGGTCGAGGGGCTGGCCTGGGCCTGGGCCAAAGGCGTGCTGACGTGGGGGTGAGGCCGCCGGTGGCGGCCAGCTTCTAGCTGTTAGCTCTTAGCTTTTAGCTGGCGGCTGTATCGGAATGGACGGCAAGAGGTCTCTTTGGGGCGTGGAAGACAAGGGCGCAGCAACGGGAACTAACAGCTAAGAGCTAGAAGCTAATAGCTAAGGGCTAACGGAGCGTAGCGACGATGGATGAAGGCTTGAAGATCGAACTCGGCAAGCAGGGGGTCTTCGTGACCACCATCGAGGAGCTTTATAACTGGGGCCGGCGCAACTCCGTCTGGCCGATGCAGTTTGGCCTCGCCTGCTGCGCGATCGAGATGATCGCCACCACCATGGCGCGCTACGATCTGGCCCGCTTCGGCGCCGAGGTCTTCAGGCCGTCGCCCCGCCAGGCCGACCTGATGATCATCTCCGGCACGGTCACCAAGAAAATGGCCCCGCAGGTGGTGCGGCTCTACAATCAGATGGCCGAGCCCAAGTACGTGATTGCGATGGGGGCTTGCGCCATCTCCGGAGGGCCGTTCAAGCAGGGTTACAACGTGCTCAAAGGGATTGACCGCTATATTCCGGTGGACGTGCATATTCCCGGCTGCCCGCCACGGCCCGAGGCGCTGCTGCAAGCGTTCATGACCTTGCAGAAGAAGATCGACGACCAGCCGTTGACCGGCGAGGGCCGTCCGCGCCACCTGGACGCCGCGGCGCAGAGCGAGTTTCCTGTGCCGGTCTTTGGAGAACATGATTTGGAGCCGGCGGCGAATCCGGGGGTGTGGACGGTGCCGGTGGTGATTCAGTGAAGCAGTGAAAAAGTGAATGAGTGAAGAAGTGAATGGGGGCTGAGGGACTAACTGAGAGCTTCGAGGGAACGAAGATTGAAGACGGTCGAAGAGATTAAATCAGCGATTGAGGCGGCTGTGCCGGGCGCAGGGGTGGAGATTGTCTTCAATCCGAGCGTTTCAGCGCAGCACTCGCTGCGGCTCGCGCCCGGCTGTGCGTTGGCGGTTGCACAGTTCTTGCGCGACGATGCCGAATTGGCTCTCGATTATCTCTCCAACGTCACCGGCGTGGACTGGCCGGATAAAGAGATCTCGGAAAAAGTGAAAGTTACCCGCACCGTGACGAAGACCGTGGATGGCGCGGAGCAGAGCGTGGAAGAGACGGTTGAAGAGACGCGCAAACGCGTCGAGCCGGGTTGCCTTGAGGCGGTCTATCACCTGTATTCGGTGGCCAAAAAGCACGGGCCGGTGGTGCTCCGGATGCGCACGGCGAACCGGACGGATCAGGTGGAGCTGCCGTCGTTGACTTCGGTCTGGCGGTCGGCGGAGTTTCAGGAGCGCGAGGTCTTCGATCTTTATGGCATCGTCTTCGCCGGGCATCACGACCTGCGGCGGCTGCTGATGTGGGATGGCTTCAAAGACCACCCCATGCGGCGGGATTATCGCGAACCGGACGACTTCGAGTACGAGCCGACGGCGCACGACGAGGTGCTCAAGAGGGCCGTGGAGCATAAGGCGGCAAAGGCTGGCGCGACAGGAGCGGAGGCCGGCCAATGACAGAATTGATGACGCCGGAACAGAGCAGGTTGAGGGTCGAGGATTCCCCGGTCCGAAAATCCGGACCGGGGGCACCCAATCTTGTCGAAAGGCCCGAGAATTGGAACCGTCCTGCATTGGTTGCGGAGAGCGGCGATGGGGAGCTTTTGGAAGTGGCCATGGGGCCGCACCACCCCTCGACCCACGGCGTCTTCCGCATGGATGTGGCGCTGGACGGCGAGCGGGTTGTCCGGCTGAAGCCGGTCTTCGGCTACCTGCATCGCAACCACGAGAAGATCGCCGAGAGCGCCAGCTACCTGTCCTCGATGCCCTACACCGACCGGCTGGATTACATCTGCCCGATCACCAACAACTGGGCCTACGCGCTGGCGGTCGAGAAGCTCACCGGTCAGGAGGTTCCCGAGCGGGCCGAGTACCTGCGGGTGATTCTGGGCGAACTGACACGCTTCCAGAACCACGCTTCGTCGATTGGATTTTTAATTCAGGAGATGGGCGCCAGCGGCACGCCGCTGATGTACGCCTTTCGCGAGCGCGAGAAGATTCTCGATCTCTTCGAGGAGCTGACGGGCGCGCGGATGATGGTCAACTACATGCGCTTTGGCGGCTGCCGCGTGGATGCGTCGCAGGCGTGGCTCGACAAGACGCGCAAAGTAGTGGCCGGCCTCGCGGGGTTTGCGGACGAGTTTGACCGGCTGCTCAGCTCGAACGAAATTCTGATGGCACGGACCCAAGGCGTGGGCGTGCTGAAGGCTGATTTGGCGGTCAACGCCGGGGTCACGGGGCCGATGCTGCGCGCTTCGGGCGTGAACTACGATATTCGCAAGGTGGACGGCTACGGCATTTACAGCCGCTTCAACTTCCGCGTGCCGCTGGGCGATCATGGCGATGTCTACGACCGCTATATGATCCGCTTGCTGGAGATGCGCGAGTCGATCACAATCATGGAACAGGCTCTCAAAGACATTCCGGGCGGCCCGGTGATGGACCCCAAAGCGAAGATTCGCGGCTTTCGTCCCAAGCCGGGCGAGGCTTACGGGCGTATCGAGGCGCCCAAAGGCGAGCTGGGCTTCTATTTGATCAGCGACGGCGGACCGAATCCATACCGCTACCGGGTGCGTCCGCCGAGTTTGATCAACTTGACGATTTTGGAAGATATGTGCCTGGGTCACGATGTGGCCGATGTGGTGCTGATCTTTGGCAGCGTGGATATTGTGCTGGGGGAAGTGGATCGGTGATGCAGTGAAAAAGTGAAAGAGTGAAAAAGTGAAAGAGTGAAGAAGTGAAAGAGTGAAAAAGTGAAGCAGTGAACAGGAAGTGGACCGCGCGTGCGGAGATGAAAGAATGCAAAGGAGAGGTCAAATGATGATTCGTCGAGTACGGGCAATGATCGTCGTGGCAGCTACTCTGATGGTGAGCCTGAGTGTCCACGCCAAAACCAAGACGGTTGCTTCCGAAGGCAACTTTAACTTCCGATGCGTGGGACCGGCGCTGAATTTGTCGGCGATTTCGTTCAGCCTGCCCGTCTCGCGCAGCGCGGCAGCGGCGACAAGTGGAGCAGCGGCGTCGGGAAGGCTCGCAACTTCGACTTTGACGATCGACTTTCCGGCGGACAAGGCGTATTCGACCTTGTTTGCCCAGATCACTCATGGGGAGCATTACAGCTCCTGCACTCTGGTACAGTCGATGGTTGCATCCGCCAAGTCGGACGGCACGGGCGGCAGCTCAACCGTGTTTACGTGGACTTTCAGCCAGGTGACCCCGTCAACCCTGACCGCGATCTGGAGGGATCCATCGATCCCAGGCTCGGCGAGCGCGGGATCTCCGGGAGGCGACTCTCCGGCGTCGCTGATTCGGGCGACATTTGCCTTCAGCGAAGTGAGATTTGACGACGAGAGTGGAAATCACGCCACGGGGGCGGTGGATAGTTGGACGCAAACGCAGTGAAGCGGATCGTTAGCGGGCGATAAGCCGGAAGCGCTGGCGAAGTTTCCGCGCGGAGCGAGCGTGTCGGGCAGATTGTGAGAGGTAGGGCAACGGGTGTTAGGCGAAGGCATACTGAAGGGCATGGCGGAGACGGCGAGGAATTTCCTCGGGAGCTACTTCTCCGCCGAGCGGCTGACGACGGTCGAGTATCCGGAAGAGCGGATCGCTCCGTTTGAGGCTGCGCGCGTCTTTCCCTTCCTGGTGTACGACACTGCGGACTGGGAGGCCGGCCTGCGCTGCGTGGCCTGCCAGATTTGCGAAAAAGAGTGCCCGCCGAAGTGCATTTATATCGACAAGTCCAAAGACAAAAAGCCCGACGCCTTTGGCAAGCCGCAGTTCTATCCCGCCCGCTTCGACATCGACATCTCGGTCTGCATGAGCTGCCAGATCTGCGTCGAGGTCTGCCCGTTTGAAGCGATCAAGATGGATACGGAGTTTGAGCTGAGCACAGGCGATCGCTTTGGCGGCCTGCTGCACGACCGCAAGCAACTGGCGAAGTCCAACGAGTATTACCACCAGATTCATCCCGCCGAAGCGGCCGCGGTGGACGCCAAGCTGTGGGAGGGAAAAGCCAAGGCTGACACCAAGGCAACGGCGGCGGCGATTGCTTCAGCCGTCAAGGGCGCGGAGATACCGGCGCGGCCGGCGGGAGGCGAAGTCTAGCTTATGCCCGCCAACTTTCTGGACCAGATATTCGTTCTCGCGCAGCACTGGCTGGAGAGCTTTTTGCCCGTGGCCTGGCAGTCCGCGGCGGGCGTCCTGCTCGGGGTGGCGGCTATCGTCTGCCTCTTTCCGGCGCTGTTTGCGTTGACCACGGTCTTCGAGCGCAAGGGGCTGGGCCGCATCCAGAACCGGCTCGGCCCCAACCGCGTCGGGCCGTTTGGTTTCTTTCAGCCGGTGGCCGACGGCATCAAGTCGCTGACCAAGGAAGACATCGTTCCGTTGAGCGCGGACGCGGCGGTGCATTTTCTGGCGCCGGTGGTGCTGGTGGTGACGGTCTTCATGGGCTTTGCCGTGCTGCCGATGGGGCGCAACATGGTGCTGGTCGATATGGATGCCGGCCTGTTGTTTTACTTCGCGATGGGCGCGTCTACGGAGTTGGCGGTCTTCATGGCCGGATGGTCGAGCCGCAACAAATATTCGCTGCTCGGCGCCATGCGCGCCGTGGCGCAGATGATCAGCTACGAGGTGCCGCTGCTGCTGTCGAGCGTGACCGTGGTGATGATCACCGGCTCGCTCTCGCTGACCCAGATTGTTGCCGCGCAGAACCACTACAGCTACGGGCTTCCGCACTGGTACATCTTTACGCCCTGGGGCTTTGCCGGCTTCATCATGTACGCCATTGCCACCACAGCCGAGACCAACCGTTCGCCCTTCGACCTGCCGGAAGGCGAGTCGGAGCTGGTGGCCGGCTACCACACCGAGTATTCGGGATTCAAGTTTGCGCTCTTCTTTCTGGGCGAGTATCTAGCGATGTTTTCCATCTCCGGCCTGGGCACGACGCTCTTTCTCGGTGGATGGTCTGCGCCGTTTTCTTTCCTGACGTGGATACCGTCGTGGATCTGGTTTTTTTCCAAGTTGATGATGTCGATCTTCGTCTTCATCTGGATGCGCGGAACCCTGCCGCGGCTGAGGCAAGATCAGTTGATGAACTTCGCATGGAAGTTTGTCCTGCCCATGTGCCTGCTCAACCTGATGGTGGCCGCGCTGTGGCGCTTCCTGGGCGAGGGCTGGCTGCGCTGGGCGGTCTGTTCCGCGATTCTTTTGTTGGCCTACGTGGGAATGGGCCTGGGCGAACTGCGCAGAAAGAATATCGGCCCGAGGAGGTATCGCTATGCGGAGTAGCCTCGACCGGATTCGCAACGAAAGGAGCGCCAGGCGATGAGCCTTGTCTTCTACATCCTCGCGGCGCTCACCGTGGCCGGCGGCCTCGCTGCCGTGCTGCTGAAGAACACGGTCCATTGTGCCCTCGCGTTGACCGTAGCCTTTGCCGGGCTGGGGCTGCTTTTTCTAGAACTCGACGCACAGTTTGCCGGATGGGCGCAGTTTCTGGTCTATATTGGCGCGGTCGCCATCCTGGTCGTCTTTGCGATTCTGCTCACCAGAGGCTCTGAGACGCCCAAAGACGGCGTCTTCAGCCATACATGGCTGGCCGGCCTCGCGGTTGCGGCGGCGGTCTTTGCGGTTCTCGGCTGGGCGGTGCTTCAGACCGCGCCGATGCTGCCCAAATCCGCGCCCGCGCCGGCGGTCACCGTGCAGCAGATCGGCCAGGCGCTTGTCGGCCGCTACGTTTTGCCGCTGGAGATTGTGGCCGTACTGCTGACGGCAGCGATGATCGGCGCGGTGATCGTTGCGATGCACGAAAAAGTTGGGCACGAGAAAGGCGGCGCCGAATGACGCCGCTTGCGGGTTATCTTCTGGTTGCCGCGCTGTTGTTTTCGATCGGCCTGGCCGGCGCGCTCACGCGGCGCAACGCCATCCTGGTGCTGATCGGCATCGAGCTGATGCTCAACGCGGCCAATCTCAATCTGATTGCATTCTGGCGCTACGGGCCGCATCCCGAGGCGCTGACGGGCATGATGTTTGCGATTTTTTCAATTGCCGTAGCGGCGGCTGAGGCAGCGGTCGGGCTGGGGCTGGTGATTCAAATCCATCGCCACGCCAAGACCACCGATCTGGACGCAATGAACAGGATGAAGGGGTGAGAGGTTGATGCAAGAGACAATTTCATTCGCCCCGCAGTTCGCTGCGTCTCCCATCGCGGAGATTCTCTGGCTGATCCCTGCCCTCCCCATGGTGGCTGCGGGCCTTGCCGCGCTGCTCAAGCAGACCAGGCGCAAGACCTCCGCCGCATTGGCCATCGGGTCGATGGGTTTTTCATTGGTGCTTTCGCTCGCTGCCTTTGCGCACGTGCTGGCCGGATGGGCGCATGGGCAGGCTGTCCGTGAGACTGTTAACTTCACCTGGATTCAAGCCGGCAAATCCAGCGTCGATCTCGGCTGGGTGCTTGATCCACTAGCGGCTGTAATGCTGGTGATGGTCAGCTTCGTCGGCTTGCTCATCTTCATTTACTCCGTCGGCTACATGGCCCACGACGAGAACTACACGCGCTTCTTCTGCTTCCTCTCGCTCTTTGCCGGAGCGATGCTGGGCGTGGTCATCTCCAACAGCCTGTTGCTTCTCTTCATGTGCTGGGAGATCGTGGGACTCACATCGTACCTATTGATCGGATTCTGGTATCAAAAGCCCTCGGCGGCTGCGGCGGCCAAGAAAGCATTCCTCACAACGCGCATCGGCGATGTCTTTTTCCTTCTCGGCATCGTCTGGCTCTTCGCGCAAACCGGCACGTTGCTCTTTTATAACAGCGGCGCGGGTTCGCTGGAGCCGCTGGCGCTGGCCGGCTTGCTTTCAACGCCAGCCGCTCTGGGCCTGACGGCGGCGGGCGCGATTGGCCTGTTGATCTTTGCCGGAGCGGCGGG
>Ga0187847_10002024_pt1 | contig 16985 bp, 10 predicted proteins | sample June2016WEW_4_10_FD_132458 | JGI IMG/M metagenome (GOLD analysis project Ga0187847, IMG submission 132458) | Peatland microbial communities from SPRUCE experiment site at the Marcell Experimental Forest, Minnesota, USA - June2016WEW_4_10 | ecosystem: Environmental > Terrestrial > Soil >...
AGATGCGACTTCTTGTTGCGGTCGGCAATCTTGATGGCTTCCTCGAGCTTGGAGTCCTTCAGAGCCCCGGCAACCTTGGGCGCGAACTCGCGCGACTGCTTGCGGGCTTGAGAGAAGTAAATGTAACGGTCGATCATGACGGCCAGCGACCAGACCGACTCGATGAACAGGACAACGGCCACCGTCTGGGCCAACCAGGCCATGTGTTTCCAAAGTTCGATGGGGCTGAACCCGACTGACTGGCCGCCTTCTTCCTGGAAGAATGCCAGATTGTTGGCCATGTGCGAAGCGAAATGTGCGAGCTGAGCGTGAATCACTGAATCGTTCCTCCTAAGGAGATTCTTTTGGACTGCAATGAACCCGCGGCGGCGGATCCCGTAGAGAATGCGGCTCTAAAGAGGACCCGCATTCGGGTCAAAGCAATGCTCCCTCCCAACCAGCGGCAGGGAGCCGGAAACTTGCGTCACCCACCCAGGGTGAAGATGACATTGACTGTAGTGTCGACCTCGACCGGCTCATTGTTAAGCAGGTAAGGCCTGTAGCGCCACTGCCGTACTGCATCAACGGCGGCCTGTTGCAACATAGCCGGCCCGCTCACTATCTTGAGGTTCTCAATCGTACCCTGTTTGGAGATGGTAGCCTGCAAAACCACGGTCCCGGAGACGCGTGCCGCTTTGGCGATCGGCGGATAAATGGGCTGCGTTCTCTGCAGCAGCAAGCCAGCCGATACGCCAGCCGAAATGTTGATCTTCTTGGGAGGAGCAGCTTTCACCTGCGGCGCGTTGCCGCTTCCGAACATGCTGCCCATGACGCCGGAGCCGCTTCCGCCCATGCCTTCCATACCGGCCACGCCGAAAGTCGAAGGCGGAGCCTCTTTCTCACTCACCATCTGAATGTTGTGCGGAATTTTGGTGGGCGCCGTAAGCTGGTTGTTCATCATCTCCGACTGCACGTGAACGATGTGCACCTCAGGAGGAGGCGGTGGAGGAGGAGGCGGTGGAGGCGGCGGCGGCAGCGTTAACACCGTTGCCATCAATTGTGTCGGGAGCGCCTCAGGATAGATCAGCGGAATCAGAACCAACAGCACGAGCACGCCAAAGTTCAAGCCGAAGGTCAACACCATCCAGCGACCACTCTTACTCTTGATCCTCTTCGCGGATTCAAATGTGGAATCTTCAAACATAGCCAGCCTCGGAATCGGGTTTCGTTACTCTTATTTTAGACACCGCGGGAAGGGGAATTGTTCCCGAATTTGAAATTCCTCATTAAGAAGCAAAACAACCTTATCAGAACCGGAATTTAGCTGCAAAAAGTACCGCAAACTAGTACACTTCCGGCTCCCTGCCGATCACCTGTGAATCAAAACAGACTGCCCGGCCTATCCACTATGATCCTCATCACCGACCGCGTTTTGCGGCAGAAGGCAAAGCCGCTTTGCCTTTGCCCGACCGAAATTCCTGCCATGCCACCAACATTGGGGCAGCCACGGCAATGGATGAGTACGTTCCTATCAAAATGCCCACAACCAACGCAAAGGAAAAGCCTTTCAGCACTTCGCCGCCGAAGATATACAGCGAAAGCACCGTAATAAAAGTCAGGCCAGAAGTGAGCACAGTCCGGCTCAGCGTCTGGTTGATGCTGCGGTTCACCAGATCGGGGAGCGGCTCGCGCCGGCTCAGGCGAAGGTTCTCGCGGATTCGGTCGAAGACGACAATCGTGTCGTTCATGGAGTAGCCGACCAGGGTGAGAATGGCGGCGATCACGGTCAGGCTGATCTCCTTGCTGAAAAGAGCAAAGGCGCCCACAGTGATGAGCGTGTCGTGAAAGCATGCCACCACTGCAGCTACGCCGTAGATCAACTGAAAGCGGAACCAAAGGTAGACCAGCATACCGAGCATGGACCAGAGAACCGCACGCGTCGCCTGGGACTCCAACTGGTGGCCCACTGTGGCGCCAACGCTATCCACCTTGATGCCCGCGTCGTTGAAAGGGTTGTTGTAGTGGGAGTGCAGAGCGTTCACGATCTGCTGCCGGCCCGTATCGAGCGAACTCTCGTCGCTCTGTCTGGGCAGGCTGATGAGAACCTCGTTCAGGCGGGGATCGTCATAGTTCTGAATCCGCGCGTCGTTGATGCCCGCCGCGTCGATGGCCTTGCGAATGGCTTCGCTATCGGGACGGTTGACAAACTGCACATAGACTTCGGTGCCGCCGCGAAAGTCGACGCTCAAGGGCACGGGCGTGCCGATATGCGACCAGTTCCAGCACATCTTAGAGATGCCAGCCACACTGAAAATCATGGAAAAGGCCAGGAAGTACCACTTCCACCCCAGCCAGTTCACATTGACACCGCGAAAGAATTCCACTGCTTCTCTTCCCTTCTCGTGAGCTTTCAGCTGTTAACTCGCAGCCTTCGGCTTCTATTCCCTAAGTCCTAAATCCCTAAATCGAAACCATCTCGCCCGGCTTCAGCTTGTTCAAGTGCGCCTCAAAGATTACCCGCGAGACATACACCGCGGTGAAGAGGTTGGCGAGCAGACCGAATGTCAGGGTAGTGGCAAAACCTCTCACCGGCCCGGTTCCGAACAGGAACAGCATGGCCGCCGAAACGATGGTCGTCACGTGGGTGTCGACGATAGTTCTCCAGGCATTGGCAAAGCCCTGGTCCACCGCCGCCGAAGCCGCCTTGCCGGCGCGGATCTCTTCGCGGATGCGCTCGAAGATCAGCACATTCGAGTCCACGCCCATGCCGATGGTAAGAATCACTCCGGCAATGCCGGGCAAGGTAAGCGTGGCTCCGGAGAAGCCCAGGAATCCCAGCAAAATAACCAGGTTCAGAAACAGCGCCAGGTCGGCATTGATGCCCGAGCTCTTGTAGTAGATGAGCATGAAGGCCATCACCACGAGCACGCCGACCACGGCGGCCGTGACGCCTTCGCGAATGGAGTCGGCGCCCAGCGATGCGCCCACGGTGCGGTCCTCAAGGAAGACCAGCGAGGCCGGCAGCGCGCCGGTGCGCAGCATCTTCGAGAGCATGGTCACTTCGCTCTCGGTGAAGGAACCCTCGATTTCACCCGTGTCACGGATGCCGTTCTTGATCACGGCCACTTCGCGCGCATGGCCGCCCATCACGATGGCCATGTATTTGCCCACGTTCGCGTTGGTGTAATCCCAGAAGCGCTCACCGGCTTCGTCGGTAAGCGTGAAGCGAACAATCTGCCCGCCGGTGTTGGAGTTGGTGCTGGGATCAGCGGAGCGGAAATCCGTGCCGGAGACCACAGGAGCACGCCCCAGGATGTAGACCGTGTTCGGGTTACCATGGCAGGCCATGTCGCCCTGGCAGGGTACGATGTATTGGTCCGGCGGCAAGGCGCCGTTGACGCTAGCCAGAGCCGCCTGCTCATCTTGAAATCCCTGTCCATCGCCGCCCATCACGGCATGGACCTCAAGCCGTGCCGTGGACTGGATGAGCCCCTTGACCTTATCGAGATCGCTCACGCCCGGCAGTTCCACCAGAATCTGGTTGGCGCCTAAGCTATAGGGTGCGATGATCGGCTCGAACGTGCCCAGGGAGTCGACGCGGTCGCGGATGGTCTCGATAGCCTGCCCAACCGTCTTCTGCTCGAGATCTTTTTCGACCACCGGCTTCATGGTTAGCGTCCACGAGTTTTCGGTGCCGCCGGCGTTGAGGTCATACTCATTGGAAAACTTCCCGTCGAGCAGGGAGCGTACGTCGCTGGCCTTTTCGGCGGCAGTTCCGTCGATCTCGATCAGCTCAGGCTTGTTGGGATCGGGCTTGATGACCTGCGAATAGGTGAAGCCGCCCGTCTTGAGCGTGTCCCTCACGCGGGCCGCGGCGCTGTCGGTTTCGTCGCTCACCGCCTCTTGCACCTGCACCTGCAGAATCAGGTGCACGCCGCCCTGCAGATCGAGACCCAGGTGAATCTGCTTTTGCATGGCAGCCAGCAATGCTTTGCCGCTGATTCCCTCGGGGATACGGAAAATGCCGAAGAGAAAGACGAGCAGTACCGCGACAATCAGGGCAATTCTTTGCTTGAGATTTTGCTTCATGGTTTTCGATTCTCTTAATTAGTTTCCCACCGATATTTCGAACCGGCCACGCATGAAACCGGCCGCCTCAACTCTGTGGGACTAGCTCCACGCCAGTCCCGCTTGTCCCTCTCTAAGAGGCCTTTGGCTCATCCTGCGTGGTGACCGAAGCGATTGCGCTCTTGGCCACTTCCAGTTTCAGGTTGTCGGGCGCGACGCGAATAATGATCGAATCGTCCTTGAGGGAAATGATGACGCCGCGGATGCCGCCTGCGGTGGTGATCCGGTCGCCGGATTTGATGCCTGCCAGCATCTGCTGCCACTGCTTTTGCCGCTTCTGCTGCGGCCGAATCATCATCAGATAGAGCAGCGGAATAAACAGCAAAATGGGAAGCAGCATGCCGAAGCCGCTGCCCGCCCCCGGCCCAGACACAGGCCCAAACAATGCGATACCAGCTAAACCGTTCATGCTTTGCCTACGTCCTTTACTCGCTCCGCGGCCGGCTGAAAACCGGCTCCGGGCACAGGCGCACACGGCCATTCCAGCCGCCGCCTTGAAAACTTTGTATCGAAACTTGTCTGCGGGAAAGGTTCCCGAGGCCTGGGCCGTCGCCGTCCCTGGGCTCTCAAAAGAAGGGTCCGCTTGCGCAGCTCAGGTCTCACAATTCTGCCTGCCTGCACCCGCCGCAAATCCCTGCTACCGCCGCCTGCTTCCTGTTCGACACAACTCTGCTTCCAGCACCCACGCGAGCAAAAAAAGCGGTTCCCGCCAGGTTCGTCCCGCCCGGGTTGCCAAAAGTAAGCCTGGATAGATAAGAAATGCGCGGCCGCATTGGTGTCAAGGCGAGGCCGGACGCAGGCAGGCGAGTGTACAACGGAATTCCGGCCCTTACACGTCCCTTACAAATCCGCTACTCCCTCTTTACAGGAAACGGCGTCATCTGGAGTTACCGGGCCTTTCGCGATGCGGGAGCCCTCTGCGGCACGCGGCAGCGAAACCGGATTGAGGGTTCGTCACCATGAAATTGGAATTTGACGTAGGAACACTTTGGCTGGTCCCCGTGGGATTCGCGCTCTGGTTCATGCTGTGGGTGCTGTGGAACTGGTGGAGAGACCAGCGGCGCTAGAGCGTCCGCCCTCTCGCCCTCTCGCTCTCTGTTTCTCGCTATTTCGCAGCCCCGGGCGCCGGCGTCTCCTCATCGTCGCCTGTGTCTTCCACCAGCACCGCCGAGCCGGGAACAATCTCGAAGCTCACCGCGTCCGTGCCCGCGGGATGAAACGTGATGCGCAGCGGTTCGCGCTGCCAATCAGGCAGAGCGCAGGCCGGGACGGGTTGCTTCTCAGGATCGAAGGCCGCGAGTCTTTTGGCTAGCACAGGCTTGCGCGCGGCCACTTGCGCAACGACGGCATAAAGGCTCTTGCCATTTGCGGTCACTCCGCAGTACGCCGCGTAATCGCGAAACCAACTCACTTGGCTCACCCCAGGATCGTAATCGGGAAGATGCAGCGCCGTCACGTGCCCGGTCGCGCGATCGACCAGAAGCCACGGCCCGCGCTGCCACACCCAATGGCTGCCCCCCCCTACGGAAATTGACGCAAGATTTGACGCGGAATTCGCGGTGGGCTTTTCCGGCGGCTTATCGGTCGGCAATGTGTCGTTGAGGCGGATGACGCGGCGCACCACAAAGCTGCGGTCGGTCACGTCGTGCGCATCGCCGGTGGTCCATTCTTTCAGCACGCCATCCACAAAAAGCGCGCGAACCTTGAGCGAATCCTCGCCGGGACCGGCCCCCGATGGATCGCCCGTCTTGGAGTACGGCACTTTCTTCGTCGCACCCAGCACAGCGGTATGGGTTTTGCGCGCGGCGGCTGAGGCTACCGGGACCAGGGCGACAGTCACTGCGAAGAAGAGGGAAACCAAGAACAAATTCCGCCGAGCGTGCATGAGGGGTGTCTCTCCTGATGAATCGTGAATCCGTTTCGCGCCGGCTCTTCAGCAGAACATATCCGCTGTCATCCTGAGCGCAGTCCCGCTTCAGCGGGACGGAGTCGAAGAATCTGCGGTTGTCTTTCTCGCAGATTTCTGAAAACACGCTCTTGGGGAAAATACCGCTTCCGCCCCGGCAACGCGCCAAGGTGGAAAAATGCTTCGCGATGATTCTAGCGCAAAGTCAGATTCCCGCGATTCACGCCGGGTCGACGATAGGCGTTTCAGGACGAATCGGCAACGGTCGCGCGAAAACGGGCAGATGCAGCAGCCGGTCAAAGCAATCAGCGGATGTAACTTCCCGTTTGGGGGGTCAACCACTCATTAAGAGGCGAAGCTAATTAGCCGACGGGATTTCGACGCGATCAATGACGAGCACGGGAACAGGACCCTTGCTTGATTCAAGTTTTAGGCCAAGCTGTTCTTGAATAGCCGTAAAGATGTCGGGCGGAGCGTCAGGGTCGGGCGCGCCGTTCAGCAGCGGGGCCGGACTGTCATCGGACGTCCAGCGCAAGTTGAGGTCGTAGCGACCGGTGAGGCCGGTCTTGTTGAGGACGACGCGGCCGAGTGCCTGGGCGAGTTCGCGGGCGAGGATCGCGACAGTGTCGTCGCTGCCGGCAATGTGCAGGCGCGTGGGGTGAGTATCGATCGTGGTGCCGTTAATCTTCGAAGGCTGGAACTTCGGCCCGCCTTTAGCAACGACCAGCACATAAAGGGGAAGCTCGCGCGTTTCATTATGCGTTTTAAGCTGGAACCGGTCGGCGAGCAGGGCCCGCACCATTAACTGCTTCTGGTGCGCGGCATCCGCAGAAGGCAGAGCGTGGAGCTGTGCGTCGACAACGGGGTCAGACTTGGCGTCGATGTCGAACATGGTGGAGTCGAACCACGCCGGGCCGCCGAGGATCTGCGAGTTGGGTATCCCGTAAGCGTACTGAATGAGATCGCGGACGGAGAGGTTTCCAGTGCGGAAATGGCTTTCGCGGACGTCATTGTAAATGTGGTGATGGCCGTCGGAAACGTTGCTAAGGCGGATGGAGGCAACGTCGAAGGTGGGCACGGTCGCGGCGGCTGTTTGGGACAGGCACAGCGGTGCTGCGATGGTCATCGACACGATGATCGTGAGGAGATAACTGCACCCCAGGGGCATTTCATGGACCTCATTGTTTGAGAGTTCAGATCTATTTGATCACTGCGTGTATAGCTCAAAGATGTCCTTTTCGTCTAATGCGCTCGCGGAATTGATAGACAGGTCCGTGATCACCAATACTTGCGTACCGCTAGAGCCGAATTGGGGGAAGGTTCGTCGGCAACTCAGAAGTTACGAGATCGAACCCCGCTCCCTGCTAGATCTTCGCGGCTTCCACCGCCCGCGCCACGCGAAACGCAGTGCTCTCGCCGAGGTGACGCGCAAGGACCTGCATACCAACAGGCAGCCCCGCCTTCGTCGCGCCGCACGGCACGTTGACGCCGCAAATCCCGGCAAGGCTGGCAGTGACGGTGTAGATGTCGGCCAGGTACATGGCCAGCGGGTCACCGGTCTTCTCGCCGATCTTGAAGGCCGGGAAGGGCGAAGTAGGCGTAACGATGGCGTCGACCTCGGCAAAGGCGCGCAGAAACTCCTCGGCAAGAATGCGGCGCACCTGTTGCGCCTTAAGGTAGTAGGCGTCGTAGTAGCCCGCCGAGAGCGCGTAGGTGCCGAGAAAGATGCGGCGCTTGACCTCCGCGCCGAAGCCCTCATCGCGCGAATGCGAGTACATGTCGGAGAGCGTAGCCGAGCGCTGCGAGCGATAGCCGTAGCGCACGCCGTCGAAGCGCGCCAGATTCGCGCTGGCTTCAGCCGTCGCGACCAGATAGTAGGTCGGCACGGCATACTTGGTGTGCGGCAGCGAGACCTTCTTCACCGTGCATCCCGCGGCTTCGAGCGCGGCAATTCCCTTCTCGATAGCGGCGCGCACTTCGGGGTCAAGCCCCTCGCCAAAATACTCTTCCGGAACGCCGATGCGCAGGCCCGTGGCGGGCTTGTCGCTCTCAGAAGCGTAATCCTCAACCGGAGCCGGCGAGCTGGTGGCGTCCTTCGGATCGTGACCGGCGATCACGCCGAGAAGCGTGGCCGCGTCGCGCACATTGGCAGCAAAGGGCCCGATGCGATCGAGCGACGAAGCGTAAGCGATCAGTCCGTAGCGCGAGACGCGGCCGTAGGTAGGCAGCACTCCCACCACGCCGCAAAAGCTGGCGGGCTGGCGGATGGATCCGCCGGTGTCGCTGCCGAGCGTGGCCACGGCCATGTTCGAAGCCACGGCCGCGGCCGCGCCCCCGCTCGACCCGCCGGGCACGCGCTCCGTGTCGACGGGATTGCGCACCGGACCGTATGCCGAATTCTCATTCGACGAGCCCATGGCGAACGCGTCGCAGTTGAGCTTGCCCAAGAGTACAGCGCCCGCTGCGTCGAGCCGCGCCACCGCAGTGCAATCGTAGGGCGGCTGATAACCCTCGAGAATCTTCGAGCCCGCAGTCGAGGGCGCGCCCTGCACAACCATCACGTCCTTGATGCCCATGGGAATGCCGGCCAGCGCGGGCAGCGGATCGCCCTTTGCCGCCAGATCGTCAACGCGAGCAGCCTGCGCCAGAGCGCGCTCTTTGGTGAAGCTCAGGTAGACATTAAGCCGTGGATTTTTCTTCGCAATGCGCTCGTAGTACTCGTTGGCGAGATCAACAGCCTTCACGCGTCCCGCGGCGATCTCCTCGCGCAACAAAGCAAGAGTCTTCGGCTTCTCGACGTAACTCTCCGCACTTTTCATCTCTTGAGCCAATCCAAATTACCTCTTCGTTTATGCCACTGGGAGTGACCCATTGATTTCCAGCCCACAGTGTTTGCAATCCTTCGAGAATAGTTGGCGACCTCTTAACGATTTACCGCAATTCGGGCATGGGTAACCGAGATACATGAGCCAAGTGTAGGCCCAGAAAAGCATATACGCTAAGGCCAAGGCGTAACTGGGAACGTATGTACCAAAGATCACCGGGATCGCCGCACCACACAGCACTCCGAATGGAATCCATCCACTTAGAAGGACGAGAGACCTTAGCTTCAACCGTCGATAATCGGCCCAAACTGAAGGTTCCATATCACCTTTCAATCACCTTCGGCACCTTGAAAAATGCTCCGTCCGTCTCCGGCGCCTGGGGCATGACAACGGCACGAGCGAGCGAAGGTTCCACACGATCGGGTCGCGGCACTGGAATGGCAGCACTTTCAAGCTCGCTCACCTGAGCCAGCGGCTCAATGCCCGAGGTATCGAGCTGGTTCAACTCGGCCACGTAATCGAGAATGGCGTTCAGGTCGCGGAGCATGGGCTCGATTTCTTCAGGCCCTAGCTCCAGATGCGCCAGTTCGGCGACGCGCTCCACATCGGCGACGGTGACTTTGGCAGTCATGCGCTCAAACTTTCCCCTTGATTTCTCTTGATCGGCGTTTTTTGCCGGCCCGGTTGAAACTTTTTCCGGCGGGTTCCCGAAAAATAAGTATAGCGGTTCGCCGGAAGTGAATGAGTGACAGAAGTGACGGCGCGCAATCAGTCGACCGTCAGCACCAGGTCGAGGGTTTGCGACATACCGTTGGCGGTGACGGTGACGGGAATGGTGTAGGTGCCAACGGGCGTGCCCGAGCCACCACCGCCCGAGCCGCCGGTGCCGCCGCCACTTGAGCCACCGCCGGAGCCGGCGCAACTGGAAACGCCGGAAACAAGAATCGCCAGGAGCAGGACCAGCTGAAAGATTCTGCGGCGCCGGTAGATGGCGAGCGGAACAAGAAGCAAGCTGCAAGCCAGCGGCAGAGCGCGCCACAAACCATACTGGCCAGGGCCGGGCTTACCTATCTCCGGTTTTTCAAGACGCGCCGTGGAAGCGGTGGTGGAGATTTCGGCGAGGACGTTGCCCTGAACGCCGGCATTGAGCGTTTCCGTGGTGGGGCTGAAGAGGCAGAGGGCGTTGGTGGGAACAGTGCCGCACGCGAAGGTGAAGGCGCCGCTCGCGCCCACCGGGGTGATGACGAGTGTGTAGTTGGCCGTCTGGCCGGCCGCTACGGTTTGTGTGGAAGGTCCGGAGAAGGCAACGGTGAAATTAAAGCCGGTTCCGGAGAGCGTGACCGAGGCCGGCGACGCCACGGCGCTCGAGCTTACGGTAAGAGTGCCGCCGGCAACGCCGCCCAGGGTGGGCGCGAAGACAACCGAAACCGAGCAATTTGCGCCTGCTGCCAGGCTGCCCGTGCAGGTGTTTTGCGTCACGCTGAAGGGCGCGGCGATGGCAACGGAAACCGAAGCGATGACGTAGCTCGTGGAGTTGGTGATGGTGACCGACTGCGCCGCGCTGATTTGGCCTACGGAGACGATGGAGAAGCTGAGCTGCGTTAGATTCGTGGTGAGGCCGTTTGAGACCTGCCCGGAGCCGTTGAGCGGGACCTGGACCGATGTCACGCCGGGCGTGGAGGACGAAACCGCCAGCGTGGCCACGGTGGCGCCGGTCGCGCTGGGCGTGAAGACAACCCCGGCCGTGCAGCTGCTGCCGCTATTCAGGACGGCTCCGCAGGTGGTGGAGGAAATGGAGTAGTTGGCAGCCGCGGCGCCCGTGAAGGCAAAGCCGATGTTAGCCATGGACGATGCGCCGACGTTTTCGATGGTAAGCGTCTGCGGAGTGCTGGCCACGCCCGGCTGCTGATTGGTGAAGGTGAGGCTGGAAGGTGTGATGTCAAAAGACGGCGCCGTCACGCCCGTGCCGTTCAGAGACACGGTCTGGGTTTTGAGAGCGTCCGTGATAGTAAGGACCCCGCTAAACGATCCCACCTGCGTAGGAACAAAGACGACGCTGATGGTGCACACCCCGCCGGCTGCCAGTTGCGAACCGCAATTCGGTGTCTCCTGAAAAGGACCGCTGACCGCGATAGAAATTCCGGTGAGCGCCATGCCGCCGATGTTGGTAATGGTGACGTTCTGCACCGCGGATTTTTGGCCTGCGGGCGTGTTGGGAAATGTGAGCGACGTAGGAGCCGGCGGATTGAGAACGTCGGTGGGCGGAGCCGCGCCCGTGCCGGTGAGCACCACGGATTGTGTTCCATCCGCGTCGGTAAAGGTAAGCAGGCCTGTCGCCGCACCGGCCTGTGTAGGCGTAAACACGATTTCCACGCTGCAATCGCTGTTCGCCGCCAGGCTCGACGTGCCGCAAGAGTTGCCGTTGGTGGGAATGGAGAATGGCGGCGTGATGGTGACGTTGTTTATGGCGACGGCGGGGCCGCTGTTTTCCACCGTCACTGCGAGCTGCGTGGAGCTGGTTCCCACTTCGGTTGGACCGGAGAGCTCCGCATCGAAATTGAGAGTCGCGGGCGCGATCGTAACCGTCGCGCCCGCGGTTCCCGTGCCGTTGAGATCGGCGGATATCTGGCCGCCGTAGATATTGGCGTAAACGGTCATCTCGCCAGTACGCGGACCTGTCGCCTGCGGGGTAAACGTGAGCGAAATCGTGCAGCTCGATCCCGGAGCGATGGACTGATTGGTGCAACTGTCGCTGGCCTTATTGAAGTCTCCCGTGAAGGCAATAGACGTGGGCGCCAGGGCGAGATTGCCGGAGTTGTAGAGCGTAATGGTCTGCGTGTTGCTCGTGCTGTTGAGCGCCTGGCTCGAAAAGGTGAGCCAGGTGGGGCTGACGGATGCAGCCGACATCGCCGTGCCTGCGGTGGCAAGCGGCGTTTGCCAGATGCCGCGTCCATACGTTGCCGCCACCAGCACCTGGTTGGGAGAGATAACAGACGCAGTGCTCAGCGCTACCGCGGGCGCAGCCGGAAGTCCTGTTCCGAAAGCCGACCAGCAGGTAGAAGCGAATTGCGCGCAATTAGCAACTTCCGGGGTGTAGAAGACGCCAACGTCGGTAGCCACGTAGACCGTGTTGGCGCTTTGCGGGTCGACGGCGAGGCCGCTGACGGCAGCGCTGGGAAGGTTGGCATTGATCCTGCTCCAGTTGGAACCGCCGTCCGTGGAACGGTATACGGCGCGCACCGCCTCGGCGTAACTCTGCACACCCTCCACGGTGACGTAGACCGTGTTGCCGGTCGTGTCGTGCGCATCGATAACGATACTGGAGATATCGAGTCCGTAGTAGTTGAGCGTGTGAGTGTCGTTGGCGATCGGGTTCAGGGTGAGATCGTTCCAAGTGGGCAAGGAGCCGGAGGAGGGATTGTATACGGCGCTCAGGACGTGGCCGGGCAAAAGCGAGCCGTTGGTGGCGGAGCCGTACATGCCGACGTAGATCATCTCGCTGCCGGAGCTGAGCGCGATGACGGCCATCGAGCGGATGAGTGCGTCGCCGTTGCACGGGCCAGAGCTTGAAGCGTTGTCGAGGATGGGACTGATGGCGTTCGACGAATTCCAGCTCGTGCCGGCCGCTCCGCGCCACACCCGGCAGGTAGCCACCAGCAGGTCTGACGTATCGAGGGGATCGACCAGAAACGTCGCCGGGACCGGCATCGCATCGCCGTCACCGTCCACATCCGCATCGCTGACAACGGGAGCTGTGCCAAAATCCGACGGCGTGCAAAGAGCGGCTTCCGCGCACAGGTAGATGGCGACTCCCGCCTGATCGTTCACGTACCAGTTGCTATGGTACTGGGGATCGATAGCGACAGGCCCGCCGTAGCCGGAGAGCATCTGCGGCCAATCGGTCGTGACGGCGGAGCCTTTAACGCCTGCCGTGCCGTTTACACCCAGGCCGGCCATGAGCACGTAGGGGCTTGTGGAGATAGGCGAAAGGCTCACCACCTCGGCCAGCGATCCGAGACTGCCGTTGAGGTTTTGGAAGTGGCTCGAGTCGGTGGAGATCGAAGTGGCGGAGCAAGCTGCGCCCGTTTCGGCGATTCCGTCCGTCGCGCGCCACAGGCCGCTGTCGTTGCCGATAAAGATATCCAGATTCGAAGGATCCCAGGCCAGTGCGTGCTGGAACTCGCCCACTCCGGCGCTCATGCAACTAGTGGAGTTGGTAGTGTTGCGCCAGGCGCAACCAACAGAAAGAGGGCAGGTAGCCTCCCAAAGATCGTGCGCACCGGCCAGCACCAAACTTCCGGTCGATGACGTTGTCGAGGGCACGGCGGCGAGCGTCAGGTTGTAGTAGCCGTCGGCAATGGTCGCCGTTCCGCCGCTTTCAAGCGCGGCGCTGTTCCATTGCGTGCCAAAGGTGATGCTTCCGTTGCTGCACGAGCTGCCGCTGAGCGAGCACTTGTCCTGCCAGATTCCCTGGTCCTGATTGTCGATGTCGACGGTCCACGCGAAGGTGTCGCCGTTGGTCGCATTGACGGCAAGCGCGCCGCGATAGATGGGGCAGCCCTCGTTGCCGGGGACCCGGGGGTTGGTGGGGCACAGGGTTGAGTTGATCCCGCTACCCGGCTGACCCGCATCGGCAAGGCGCGTCCAGGTGACACCGTCGGGAGACGTGTAGTAGCCATGGAAGCGGACGGCGGCGATGAACAGCTTGCGCTGGGGATTCCAAGCCACCGACGTAGCTGCGTTTCCGTTTGCCCCGAGCAGCGGTGCCGAAGCCGACTGCACCACTTTGCCGCTGCCATCGGTAATAGTGGCCAAGTGCCACGTGGCCCCGCCATCGGTGGAGTAGTAGAGGCCCTCGCAGTTGAGCGCGGTCAGATCCGCCTCGACCACCTCGCCCTCGTAGGAGTCGGTGACGGCTGCGACGACCGTCTGAGGATTCACAGTGCTCCACGCAAAGCCGGCAAAACCTTCGCCGGCAAACGAGTAGTCGTTCGCACTCAAGCCGTCTTCCAAGTCCGCGCTTTGTGAGATCAGGCTCCAGGTATTTCCGCTGTCGGTGGAGCGCAGAATGCCGGCTCCGTAGTAGGAGTCGAGAACATCGTTGGGGTCGCCGGTGCCGGCCAGAATCACGCCCGTCCCGCCTGGCTGCACGGTGAGCGCGCCAATACTGATGGAGGCGTCCAAAGCGCCGCCCAGCGCAGTAACCGTGTCCGTGAGCGGGTAGAAGGCGATGTTCGAGACCGTGGACGTCTCCGCGTTGCCGGAACTCCAAACGCCGCCGCCCGTGGTGCCCACGTAGACGTTCTCCGACGAATCTATTGCGATGGCCGTGATACGGCCGGTAACCAGGTTGAAATCGGGAGTGATGACAGCGGTGGGACCGAGCGGCGTCCATGTAGCCGAGCCGGGCGATGAACTCGCTTGAGCCGAGACGCCCATGGGGCGCACTGAAGCCGCGGTCGGAAGACTGTGAAGTGAAAGCGAGCGGGCAGTGGCGCGATGGCCGCCAGCCACTCCGCGTGCAGCAAGAAAGCGCTGGGCGGCAAGCACGCGCGGCGGTAAGGGCTGGGCCTGCTGCGCGGGCCGCGAAGGCGATGAGGATGCGGAGGCCGGGAGCGGTTGTTGCCCTGGAAGCGCCTGACCGGGAAGTTGCGCGGCGAGCCCTGCGGCCAGCACAATGCCGACGCATGCGCCGCAGCCCATCGTCCGCAGTGGTTGACTGGCGGATTTTCCTGCCCTGCTGCAAGCAGCAGGACTCTTGACGATCGGATTCAAAATCGGCCTCGTCACACGTATCCGAAATGGGACTTGAGCTTCCCCTCTGGTGAGAATCTTCAAACGGGGATGAGCACGAAATCTATCGGATAACGCTCAACGAAACACGCAGCTTACGGGATTGAAAGCGTGGCCCATTATAGGACAGAAATGGAGAGATGACCATGTGATTCAGGACACATGAGAATAAAGCACCGGCGCGGCCGGTGCTGGCGAATGGATGCTGCTGGCTTTACGGAATGGGACTGGACCGTAGAGACCTGGCCGCGGGGAGCCGCACGAACAGAGGGAACAAGGAACTGAGCGATTAGGAAAACGACAGCGTTAACCGGTCATTTGTGCACAATCATGTTATGGCCGTTCGCATCACTGTCGATATTCCTGAGTCGCTGCATAATCGTCTGCGCCAACGGGCCGAGGATACGACCGCTAGTTCAATTCATCGAGCCTTAGAATTCTGTCTCTACGAAATGTCTTGAGATCTCCTTCGTCATAGGCAGCTAGGTATTCGTGTCCATTCGGGTGCTTACCTGCAAAGTGAAGGACTTCGACCACGCGCTCGCTGAGTTCTCCGTCCCGACTAGCGTAGGTAAGTCTGTAGGGAACCGGCGGCTCGTTTGAATCAGCCCATTCAATCTCAGATTCATCAAAATTAAAATCTGAGTGCGTTTGCCTACGGGGATGCTGCGGAAACTCGCCTTTGTCGATGTATTCGGAGAGTTGCTGTTCCGTAATTACAATCGTTCCATTTTCCGCAGCAGCTTTCGACTTTGCTGTATCAGACCGCGTTGCAACCAGGTAATCCGTATCCAGGAAAACTCGGTCCACAAACCGCGCATTTTGGGTGGAGTTTATTTTGATCGCAACTTGCGCCCGTGGCTCTTTGAGCGTACCTGTAATTACGACTGTCATTCTTTCGCTCGGTTCGTGGCGCTTACTGCTCTGTTCAGGCTTGGCAACATCTTGCGCAGGATTGGCGCGAGTTTGAGCGAGAGCTGCTGCGAACTCTCGCTCTCGGCGCTCCTCATCAAATCCATTAAACGTAACGGTTTTGCCTCCCTGGATGATCGTTACGGGAAATACATCGCCCCTACGCGGTGCCGTATTCTTTTTTGACCTCAAAATAAGGACTACGATGGCGATTGTCAAAATCACCACAAATAGCGCTGGCATCGGTGACTCCAGGATTCGAGGATCAATTTGAGCGATTTTTCCTCAATATACTCTCCTCGACCGCTGAGAACGCAAAAAACAAAGGCCGCCCGCGGGTACCTACAAAATCTCGGTCTACACAATTCCCGAAAATGCCCTAGCCCCTGCGGGATGTTTTCACGTCCATTCTGAGATGCGGGAAAGTACGAACCTCAACCCACCGCTCCCAACTCAGCACACAGCAGGGTGCTTCCGGATGTACGCGTCAGCGTCGAACTTCTTCCTCAGCGACGCCCCGCTCATCGGCCGCACCAGCCCGAAAACAGGCCGGTTGAACCAAGGGCGGTCGAGCTTGCCCACAATCGCCCACGCGATGCCGGCGTAGCCGTTGGGGTCGCCCCCGTCGAGTTGGTACCGATCGTTCAGGATCACGGCCCAGTCGAACGCGGTAGCAGGATCAGGCGTCCATTCGAGGATCTTCTTGGCCCAATACATCCGCATGTAGTTATGCATCCAGCCAGTCACCACCATCTCGCGCTGACCCGCGTTCCACAGCTCGTCATGCGTGCGGGCCCGTTCCAGTTGTTCCAGGGTGTAGCGCCACGGACGTTGATCGGAGGCGTGCTCTAGCAGAGTTCGTTGCGCCCACGGCGCCGCGCACTCCCAGGTGTCGTATTCAGGCTCGTGGCGCACGAATAGAACCGCCAGCTCGCGCCAGCCAATCAGTTGCTCCAGAAATCTTTCCCTGGTCTCGGGCGAAACCTTCCTGGACTTTGCCGCCTTCTCGACCGCAAGCGCAATGGTAAGCGGCCCAATGTTGCCGAAGTGCAGATAAGGCGACAACCGGCTGGTGCCTGCGATCTCGGGACGGTTGCGGTTTTCGTCATAGGCGGCCAGTTCCGACTTCAAAAATTCACCAAGACGCCGCACCGCGGAGTGGGTGCCACCCGTATACGTGTCGACCGGCTTGATCGAGCGGTCGAGTTTCGCGAATCCCGCAGTGATGTCCTCTAAAAGAGAAAAGCTTGGAAGGCGTGTTTTCCAGCTGTGGAGGGGCGCGATCTGTCGCGGCACAACAAGAAACTTCGGCAATTCCTCCCTGAGCCGCGGGCGAAAGTGATGCATCAGAGCAAAGCTGCGATTGAAGACACGCGAAGGCACTACAACATCGGCGTCGACTGTCCAAAAAGGAATTCTCAACCGGCGGGAAAGCGCGCGCC